>TARA_R110000868_G_scaffold159516_9_pt1 | contig 10309 bp, 10 predicted proteins | sample TARA_R110000868 | Tara Oceans TARA_R110000868 (sample SAMEA4397489) | marine metagenome | biome: Polar Biome; feature: [SRF] surface water layer (ENVO:00010504); material: water (ENVO:00002006), including particulate matter (ENVO:01000060) such as... | depth 5 m | reverse complement strand
AATAGAGCTCTTTTTGGATTTGTTTGGCAGCAAGTTGCTTAAGAGATTCCCACGGAGTTGCTTCTAACTCTTGATTGACTAGGGCCGAAATTATTTTCTCTCTCATCACTTCAGACATTTATTCCCTCGAAGTATCACAGCTGATCGGTCAAATTTAAGGAAAACTTGAGCAAAATAGAGGGGTAAATGACTTATATTGTCTTTAGAAATTAGATATTTAAGTACGCTCTAGTAGGTCGAGGTTGGGGATCAAGGTTGAATTTTGACTTTCTTCGCTAATAAATAAGCGATGCAAGACTTCTAGATCTTGGGCATCGATCTTGGCATATTCAGATTCGAGGCATTTTCTGGCGTAATTGATGGTCTCATTAAAGTTTGCATTGACCAAAACCGCCTGAGACAGCTCAGTGATAGTTGCCTTGGTATCGAGCCTTACTTCGATCTGGAGCTCTCGCATAAATGGTTCTAATTGCTCCATTGCGAGTTCTGAGTAATAAGCCTGAAGGTGAGTCAGAGCTAGATCGCGAATGGCTTCCCACGGGCTTGTCTCGATTTCCCGCTTGATTAAGGCATTCTTGATAAACTCTGTATTCGACGAATCCATTTAGGCTCCTAAAGATTTTTCCTTCTTACATTAATATTATCGACTAAATAGATAGGCCTATGTTGATGAACTACGCCAAAGCAGTGACCAATGGCCCCTGTTTAGATGCCCGTGGATTAAATATATTTAACTCTATATATTTGAAGGACTTCCGATAAGGCAGATATGAAGAAATGGGGATCATTCGCTATTTTGGTCGGGTTTGCAGTCATGATTTTCATGATGGCTAGGTCTGATCGATCAGGACCTACACGTGAGTCACTCGACCAGCCTCCTGGTATAAGCACCACTTCATTTGCAACTCAAGCAAAGCCTCACGCAAGAAGCTCCATGCCTTCTGAAGTGTTGGAACAGAAAGCAGACACAGTAAAACATGAGCGTATTAGGCCAAAGGCGTTGTCGTCGACTCAAGTAGGAAAACAGCGCGAACCCTCCTCGATAGAAAACTATTTTCACGATGACAAGGTTCGAATTGAAGGCAGCTCATATCTCGTCTCACAATCTCTTCGTGTTTTGCCCGTTCATGAATTCGATGCGAGAGATGGAAGTCCTGTAGCTAATATTTCAGGTTATGTATTTTTTGAATCGAGCAATCTAGGCCTTGGCCAGCCGGCCTTGTTTGATGAACGTAAAAGATCATTGGCCATACTCACTGGCCGCTTACTTTTAAAAGCCCAATCTCGAGAGCAGGCACAGGGCATAGCGACCAAGTATGGAGCAATTCTAGATACAAGTATGTCGCATTTGAATATTTATGCACTCTCTATCACTTCAGATGTTCTGACTTTGCAAGAAGAAGTAGGACAGGGGAGCTTTGCTGAGATTATTCATGGAGTTGTCCATGAAAAATAGAGCTTATTTTATCTTATTGAGTGTTTTATTTCTTAGTGCTTGTGTACCAACGCCCAAGGCTAATCCTAAAAAAACTAGTAATAGCAATGAAGTTCCAGAAACTCCAAGTGTGGCACCTACTCCTATTGCGACGCCAACTTCAACACCCACTCCAACTCCAACAGCTACTGTGGCCCAGATTGATCCACTTGCAGTACATGCATGGCATTTAAATAATACGGGTCAAACTAGTTTTGCTGCCAATAGCGGTATCGCTGGATTCGATTTAAATTTTTCGACGAGTTCATATACCGGAAATGGCGTTTTAGTGGCGGTCTCTGATAACGGCGTAGAAAAAGACCATGAAGACCTAAGTAGTAATTTCAATTTAGCATTTTCTAAAAACTACTCTTCAAGTAATGCCAATTGGTATGCAGATCCAACTCCAAATGGAGAGGGACATGGCACATCAGTCTCAGGCATCATCGGAGCAAGTGCTGGCAATGGTCTTGGCGCCAGAGGAATCGCAAGTAAGGCGAGTATTGCTGGCTTTAAGTATGTGGGACTTCCAATTAATCAAAGTATGCAAGTTGATCAGGCCAACGGAAATTATGACGTATTCAATTATAGTTATGGCGGTTATAGCTGTTACTTTGATCGCTCCAGTACGACTTATATTTCTCAACTCGAGTATGGTGCTAAAAACTTGCGCTCAGGTCGTGGAGCAATCTATGTAAAAGCGGCAGGCAATGAGTACGCTGGTTATAATAGTGATTGTGATTCCACCATTGCTCCAGAAGATGATACTTATTACTTGGGTAACGCAACTTTAGAACAAGTACATTCTTACCCTTGGATGGTTGTAGTCGGGGCTTTCAATGCAAACGGAGTTTCTTCTAGTTATTCAACTCCAGGTTCAAGCCTTTGGATTAGTGCACCTGGTGGCGAGTACGGACAGAATTATCCTGCCATTATAACTACCGATTTAAGTGGCTGTGATCAGGGGTATTCAAAATCAAGCAGCACACGAAATGCATTTGATGCTGGGTCTGGCGATAATCCAAATTGTAATTATACCAGTGTCATGAATGGAACCTCTGCAGCAACACCCATGATCAGTGGAGCTGTTGCGCTGTTGCTCGAAGCGAACCCTAATCTCTCATGGCGTGACGTAAAATATATACTGGCAAAAACGGCAATTAAAATTGATCCAACACGAAATAATCTAGGCCATCCTGGTGGCAGAAACTTAAATGGGCATATCTATGAACCAGGTTGGACAACAAATTCTGCCGGATATAACTTTCATAACTGGTATGGGTTTGGCGCAGTTGATATAGATGCCGCTACGGCCTTGGCCACAGGCTATACTTCTACTCTTGGATCTTTTAAAGAGGTGAGTGTTAGTTCTTCAGCTAATCTCAACCTAGGTATTCCCGATGCCACAGCGTCAGGTGTTGAGCATACTTTAAATATTACGAATAATTATAGTATTGAGGCGGTTCAGATCAAGCTCAACATTGCTCATCCCTATGTCGGAGATCTTGGTGTCGAGCTTACATCACCAGCAGGAACTAAGAGTCGCTTGATGAATATCAATAGTGGCATTTTGATTTCAGATATTAATGATGAGGTCTTGTTGAGCAATGCCTTTTATGGTGAAAGCTCAGCGGGAACTTGGAAGATCAAAGTCGTAGACGGTGCAAGTGATGATATTGGAACGCTTAATAATTGGACCATAAAAATTTATGGATATTAAGGACAGGGTTGGGTTTTAAAAAACTTGGATAGTAGGGCCTTGTTTTGGTTGGCGACTTCCCCTTGAGGAATCATGGCCTTTAGGGCGATTGCACTACCGTCTCCACAATCTTGGAATTTAACAATCTCTTCAAAAGATTGGTTGTTGAAATCAAAACTATAAGAAATTTGAACTGACTTGGCCTTTTCTTGATAGGTGAACTCGGGTTTATGTTTAGCGCCGGCGTTGACAGCTAATAACCATTCTTTTTTGTTCTTAAGGTATTGTGCCTCAAATTCCGAAACGTCATTACCCGGGTATTTAAACGGGGCAAGGTAAACAGAGATGACCAGACGGGGCTCAGTTTTTGATGTATCAAAAAATACAAGCGCATTGTCTTGTGGGGCTTTGGCTTGCCAAGTTTTAGGTAAAGGCAGGCTTATCTTTTTGCCGGCCAATACAAAGTCTTCTGCACGGGCATTTGCAAGAATTGTCAGTAACGCCATGGCGATTATTTTAATCATTTTATTCACATCTCAGTTTTTACAAGCTCAAACTCATTCTACCTTGATTGATCAAGATGGAGGAGTGGGCAATGTTTTTTATAATAATAATCAATATTTTCAATGCATGGCCAAAAAACACTGCAGTAAGGAAGACGGTGCGGGAACCTATGCTATTTTTATCAAGGATGTGCATAGCAAGACTGTCATACCTAATTTTCTAGATTGTAACGAAGATGGAAGTGGCACGATCAGTATGGCGGAATCTTTAATTCCCCAATTTAATGAAGCTATTCAAGGTGGAGAAGCCTGCTTTAGCCCTGAGCAAGCGGCTCCAGAAATTGAGCCAGGCTTTATCACTAAGTCGATGCTAGCACTCAACGCCTACGAAGGTGAGTGCCCAAAGGATGATCGAAGTTGTTCAAAGCAAATTGCCGATCTATTTGTTCAAGACTTCAAAAATACTGTTTCTCTCTTTAAATCAAAGAAAACTGGAGCATCGACTCAAACTGATATGGGTTGCCTAACCAATATGCTCACAAACTTAAAGAACTCATTGTTCTCAACAGTGAAGCTCTTTCTTTGGGACGCTCCTAAGAAAATTTTCGAAATAGGCAAAAAAACTTGGAATTATCTCTTTTCAAAAGAAAAAGATACATCGACCTCCATGCTGCTATCTTCAGTAATGTCTAAAGATATGGCCGATGCATTGTCAAAATGGGATTTGGCAAAGTTCTATTCTTTACTCAGAAAGAACTTTTTTAGCTTCCTTGGAAATCTGAGAGAATTTTACACAGAGCTTCTAGGCTGTACTCAGTGGGAAGCAAAGCCCTATGAATCGGAATGCTTGAAGAAATCAAATTGGTCTTGTCCGACTTGCGAATCAGTGACTAATTTTATGTGTGGTCTTAGTGGACAGCTAGGCACTGGTTTCATGCTAGGGGGAATGCTTGGTACGGCAAAAGGCATTATCCAGATGAGCCAAATGAAAAAGGCCATTAGTCTCAATCCTAAAAAATTTGGAGTCAGCCCTGATGCGATAAAAGAAATGTCGAGTAAGATGCATATAGATAAAGCGCTGGAGAGTGCTAAAGTTAAAAGTCAGACCATGCGATATCGCGCCTCAGTTTATACTAGGCCGGTCACGGCGGTGCTATCTAGTCTTACAGAAGAAATAAAGCTGCTTTCAGGAATAGGTAAGAACTTTAAGAAGTTTGTCTCTATTAACCCAGTAACCATGCCTTACCATTTATCCTATCAATACTCTAAACGTCTTGGTTTTAACCGTGCCGGTGAGCGAGTGATGAGTCGCTTTGGAAAGGGCTCATCAGTATATCTTGGAAAAAGATACGCCATGCATTTCTCTACAATTTCTGAAAAATTTGCAGCGACGGCTAAGGACTTTTATAAAATCCGAGGACGTAAGTATAACAAAACTATTTATGACGATATCGTTTCAAGATATCTGGATGACGTAGCCGAGCAAACGCGCAAAATGGGTGTTAAGGTTGAACGTGTTCCAGGTCAGCCAATATTAAGAATGGAAAAAAATGGTCAAATTTATGACTATAAACCCAATTTTAAAAGACAAATGGATGTCGCTGAGAACTTTTCGCTTGAAGATTTTACGAGGCAATTATCGGCCAAAGATCCAATTCTCTATAACTCAACACTAGTGGCCACGGCCCCAAGAATGCCAACATTTTTAAAGGAAATGCATGCCAAGGCCTCAGCGGTAAAAGACCTGGTGACTATTAGTGCTGATGGTTTTGACGGCCTACTATATCTTGGACATTTTGGAACCCAGGTATCGCAAGCTGGCAAGATTGAAGATTGTCGCGATCATTTAAACGATGCCGAATACTTAGAAATGCATAAACTTGAAGAGTGAGTATGAATATTTTTAAAATTTTAATTTTCCTGTTAATTGGATTAGTAGCTTGTTCTCCTAACAGTCAAAGAACACCTGCTTCTGATTTTGAAATTAATGCCTCTGTCATTCAAGATGTATTTGATATCCCAAAACTTGAAATTGCTCAAACTTCGACTCCTTCATGGAATACCCTGGCCGGCGATATTCAAGATCGACTGCGCACGCTTGAGACCGTTACTGGTTCTAAGCAATTACAGGTGGAGGCCGCTAGTGCCGCTCTTCCTGAGGGGGTTGGAGCTAGAATAGTTCCAGATATAACAGAAGATGGTAAGTTCATAATAAAAATTCTTTACGCTGATAACTCAAATGGTTCACGTGCAGCTGTTGAATCTATTTTTTCTCGATTAAGTAATAAATCTGTTCTTCAAACCTATTACGATTTTTTTGAGTGGTCTTATAATATTAATCAAGGTCATGTTGACTCCATTGCTGCGTTTCATAAAATTAAAGCTGAATCTATTTCCTCGCTGCCTTTGGTCGATAGTGCTGAAACAGCACTTGTAAAAGAACATATTGAAACCAGATCCGTTGATCTTGATGAACTTGGCAAGAGTATAAAACGTGAACGTAGACTTCTTGAGAAATCTAGAAAGGATCTACTCAGTGAACTCGATCGGGCCGATGAGACTCAGCAACTAAAAAGACTTGTGGCTGAAGGAAAGCGCGAAGAAGTAGCGGATCTTTTAAATAAATACTTGCCGCGAGAGCAGATGGCACCTTTTGAGTCTAAGTTTTGGGATCAGATGGTGGAGATTATTAGAAATCCTGTACCCCATAAAGACAGAATCTTAGTCTTTAGAGGAATTGACGAGGACATGGTCTATGGCAGTATAGGCGAGGCCGGTAAGGAACTGTCAAAAGAAGAAGCAGTTGCTAGCTCTAAGGCATTCATGATGTCTTCAATGATGACTAAAAATCAGGGGACATGGAATAGAAGGCTTAGATCTTTGCAAACAATGAATGATAAGTTTTTAGGTTCACATAATTCGACAGGCTCCAGTGAATGGACTCAAAATTATAGAATATCTACATTTTTCAAACAACACAGTCGAAATCCTCAAGGTAGTCCATTTTTGTCTTTTACTCCTAAAATTGATGTCGCCGTACAGTTTGGTCGAAAGAGAACAGCGGCCTATTTGATTGATCCAAGAGCACTTTTGGCCAACGCAACTACGGGCTATACAAGTGAGTTTGAGTTTTTAACTAGCCTAATAACTTTTCCTGATGAGCTGGTTGATATTTACGATGAAGGACTCCATGGAGTCATGAATAATGATGCTAGAAAAGAGCGTTTTTTAGCCAAGACAAAAGAGCTTGTGGATAATGATGAATCTTTTGCTAGGATTAAGTCAGTCTTTGATCATTTCAATTCATTTCATGATGTTGCCCAACTAGAGACGAATGTGAAAAAAGAAGGCTTCTTTTCAAAAGTTATGTCTTATTTTAAAAAGAAGCCTGTTGTGGTCACTGAAGCGCCAGTTGATCCGAGTGCTAAGAGCTGCACCTACGTATTAAAGTTTTTGTGGAATCTTTAAACCTGGGTAATTTCTAAAGTAGAGCAGGCAAGAGTTATAGCTGGATCAGCCTCTATGCCTTTTAAAATGCCGGTAAATAACTTGTCCTTAGTGATTCTTCTTTGTTTGAAGTTGACCACATATCGCAAAGTGAAGACCATCCAGTTTTCATCGGCGGTCATGGTTACCATATTTCTAATTCTGGCATCTTCGACCATAAATTTATTGACCAGAGTTCGCCATTTTTCCAAAGAAGCATCTTCCATCTCAAGCACGGTTTGATTGGCAATTGTTTGAATGAGTGCCTTCGTTTTTTCGATATCGCTGCCGTGCCTGATGGGAATATTGATCTCATCCCACAGGAAAGGGAACTCACTAGAGTAGTTGAAAACAGGATCTTTAAATACAAAACTATTTGAGACTCTAACAATACGACCGTTATAGAGATCTCCATTGACCCAACCACCGATTTCCATCATGGTGGTTCTGAGCACTCCAATATCGATGACATCACCTTTAATCCCACCAAGTTGAACACGATCACCAATTTTGAAAAAATCGCCGAAGCTAATGGCCGCCCAACCAGCAATACTGGCAATCACTTCTTGTAAGGCAAAGGCAATACCGGCACCAGCGACACCAAAGGCCATGGTCAATCCCGATAACTTGTCATTATAAGTAATTGTGACGCCTAGGATGAAAAGAGCGGTTGCCAGGAAATTAATAGATTTTCTGGTTCTGTATTTGAGAGTGTTACTAGTGATTCTTTTATTAAAATAATTCGTGACAGATTTCTTAATTACAAAAATGATTATGGCTAAAATAAGAAGCGTGATTATCTTGCCAATTGTAGGGTCGAAAATTATTTTTTGAAATTCACTTAGCAATTGATCACTTACCATATTATCCGCCTATTTTTTTCCAACGTAGAGAATTTTTATCTAGAAGGCCTGTGACCTTTTCAATTTCAGAAGTGTGGACTTCGATAAAGTTTGCTTTAAAGGCACCACCGACGCCAAGAGATTTCTTAAGCTTTGAGGCGAGATCTTTGCACCATTTCTTATTACTCGGCAATCCAGTGATTTCGATCATGGCCCTGCCCTTGCCCGCAGTGAGCCTGCGCAGCAGGAGCTGCAGGTCTTTCTCATTTACTTGCTGGTCGCTTGATTTGGCGCCTTTTTTTCGCAGGTCACCATCCTCGTCACTCCAAACTAAACGTGCATCTTTCATAATAGGTCCTTATATTGTAAGAATAACACGTCAGGAACCCATTGAGGATATTAGAAATGGAAGATTTGGAGTTTGATTTCAGAGATCAGATACAGGCAACGGATTGGTATCCGCTCGAAATTCACTATAAAAATAATGCGCTTTTTATGGTTTCAACAAAACTGAGCTTAGCCGATGTGGCCAAGTCTGTAGCGCAAGATGAGAAGACGAAAATTGAGCAGTGGATCAACGATGGTCTAGTTTTTAGACCACCGGTGGAGATTGTCGAAGAGCAAAGAAAAGACCAATATCAGGTTTTTGCCAACTTTATTATCGTCGCTCCTTATGTCTTTATTCAGTCGATCAAGTCTGAATAAACTTTATAGCGACCAAAGATTGGAACCTGCATTTCTAGTGCTAGCTGCACCCAACCAGTTGATCTAATTTCTGGATGAAACCAAGCTTCAAGTTCCCATTTACTGCTTTCTGGCACCAATTTCACGTGATGGGAATCTGTATAATTTCCAATATCCTCTAGACCAAGATGCTCTAAAGCTGCACCCTGATTAATCGTAGGGCCAGAGTCTGATAGTTCCTGATAGCCAAGCTCAGATAAATACTCAATTGGTAGAGTCGCAATAAATGTTCCGCTGCGATACTCGTTAGGAACTGGAACCAAAGGCTTTGGCTTAATTGTATATTTTATTTCTGCATCAAAATCATTTTGTCTTTGCTCGATGATTTCGATCGTTAATTGACCGCTACTATGAAGACGGCCAGGGCGCATCTTATGGCGAATGAGTTCGGCACTTACATTGAGAGATAGCAGGACCAGCATGGCGCTGATTAATGACTTCATTTAGACTCCGTTCATAATGAAATTGAGAGATAATTTTAAGACGTAGACTACAACATGGCTAGGGTAAGCCATGAATATTAATAAGTTGATAAAAGTGTTTTTGTCGGACTAGATGAATGTTTTGCCTACAGCGCGTCACTCAGACAAGAGGTAAACTAGTCATGACTTATGGAGGTCAATTAATGAAAACGCTAACAACCCTTTGCCTTTTAGCTCTGACAGTCTCTTCGTGTAAAGATCAAGCGCCAGATCGCCTTAAAGAGTTAATGAAAAAAGATAGCAGCGCGCCTACGTATAAAGCGTTTTCTGAGATCACACCTGTAACTCCTGTACCTGCAAAATTCAATTTGAGCATCGGCCGACTCCTCGTCATGGCGCTACTGAAAAAGCAGAGCATGAAGTATGAAATTGTTCCTGCCGCTGAGTATAACGAAACTGAAAAGAAGATTATGAAGTTCTATCATCATCCAGGACTTTTAAAATCTCTAAGCCTTTTATCATACGCCAGACAGATCAAAGCCAATCACCCATACCGAATTAATCCGTTTGTTCCTTTTGCAACAAGAAGAACTGAAAATAATATGATTGAACAGATGGGTGTTGGTCCTGCAGCGGTAGTGAGTGATCTCTTTCAATTAAAAGGTGATTACCAAGGTTCGATTATCTATAGAGACCAGGGAGTTGATCAGCGTGCTGATGTCAGCTTTTCTCCAAAATCATTACCTATGTCGGGTTTGATGTTCTTGATGGATCATCAGGTGTTCAGCTTAGATGAACTGGTTAACAACCCCGAACTTAATGTTCTACAGGATGTAATCATTCACGAATTCACCCATATTTGGAATAACGAAATCCTTGATGAGAAAACGCGCAATGCTCAGACGATTGAAAATAATAAAACAGAAGTCGGTCACGATACTCAGATCGTTTCAAACTCCTACCTAGCTTTTTCTGAAGGCTTGGCCGAGTCTTTTGAAGCATTGTACGGAACGGCAGCTTCTAAAATTATGAATATGACAGATCGTGAACGCGAGGTTTTCTTTGGCAACTTTACCGCAAAAATTTCAAAATCCCTTGAATTCTTGGCGAATCGTCAAACCTATATTCGCCGCAATAGT
>TARA_R110000868_G_scaffold12456_8_pt1 | contig 10309 bp, 21 predicted proteins | sample TARA_R110000868 | Tara Oceans TARA_R110000868 (sample SAMEA4397489) | marine metagenome | biome: Polar Biome; feature: [SRF] surface water layer (ENVO:00010504); material: water (ENVO:00002006), including particulate matter (ENVO:01000060) such as... | depth 5 m | reverse complement strand
ACACCTTTTCTAATGGTTCCGTCAGGTCGTTTAGTTGGGTATGTTCTAAACTCGTTACCCTCCTTGACCAGCCATCCAAAGTTACATACCTCAATGCCTATACTGGCTCTGTGAACCTTTGTGTTTCCTATTCCTAAGTGCCAAGCATAGTTCTTATGGCTGGGGAAACATTGTACGATTGTACCGTCATATTTCTCGTCCATTGTTTGTAGATGCCTTCCACCAATAATGTATTCAGTTCCTATCTTACCTCTCGTGTCGGTCTCCCAGTCATTCACTACTGCAAAAGGATTATTCCATCCAGCCGTGTGGTGGAGGAACAACCACTCATTAGGCTCATCAGTTGTAAAGTACTCGTCAGACTTTAACAAGTATTTGCTTATTACATGCTGGTTATCACTTAGGTCAGTAGTTAACATTCCGTCAGTACTATCCTTTAGGAGCAACTCTTTTGTAGGATTATCAAATACTCCTGTAACAGGTAGTTTATTTTTCTGTTGGAAGTTCTTTATTGCCGCCTCAGTAAGTTGGTCGTATACTCCAGTTTGAGGTAGTTTTAATACCTCTTGTATGTTTTTTATTTCAATGTTTGTCAATTATTCATTTCTCCTATATATAATCATTTATATCAAATGTATTTTCATTTTGTTTTGTGTATGACAGTAGGTAGTCCTTATATTTTCCATTTTTTATATAAACTACAAGATTTGTTTCAGAAATACATAGGCATCTACTACACTCATGTACGCTTTCAAACTCTTTAATGAACTCTCCTGTCTTTTGGAATAGGTATACTTTACACTTAAGGTCTTTTCGTTTCGTTCTTTTACCGTGTAATAATATATTCCAACCCTTGTATGTGGGTCTCGTAGTAATTTGCCCTGCTTGACATTTTAAAAACTTTCCACAAGAGTATAGAGAATCAAAGTGATGTATTTCACCACCCTTGCTTATGGTTACAGGAATAGGCACTCTTTTCATCTTTTATAAATATTTAATTTTTAACAATTTATTATTGGCATATATTAAGGTAGTGCTACAAATAAAGCACCACTCCACGGGGATACAACACCCGGAACAACAGTAGAAACATATTGACCCACCACCGTCATAATATGAGTCCTAAAACAAGTAATCATCATATTCAACATTATGTCAAAATTGAAATTCTGGACAACGGGAACACCCACCCAAGCACCCGGACTTAATACTGTTACCACTCCGGTTGGTCCTGTAATTACTAAGCCCGTCCAATACGAGAGTATGAACGGACCTATTTGATTTAACAAGTGAACCTCGCTCTGTGACGCAAGATTTGCAGTACACTGAGCAAGGATTTGTTGATATAATATCGGAAACTTGGGAATATTATTAACTAATACTCCACCAGCGGTCATACTATCAAAATGTAATGACACCGCCTGATGATAGGCATCAGCAATGGTGAAAGCGAACTGAGGCACTGATATATGCTGTTGTCCTGTCAATACCATGCACTTAGTCTTAAACAGACTCCAAGACACTACTTATACCCTCTTATGAACCACCATAGTCCTGCTAATGGGCTAGTTTTCTTTATTTTTGTCATTTTAAAAATCTTTTCTATTTTGATCGGCAACTGATACAATATCAAGTTGAACCTCTTGCTTTAATGTTTCATTTAAGTGAGTACCACTTTTAATAAAGGTTTGACCAGAGTAGCGACAATTAGTACATATTGCTGCATCTGTGACTTCTGATTGGTCGGTTAAATTACAGTTTATTATATGGGATCGCTTATTTACTCTTGATCCGATGTACATTATGGATTCTTCAACCTTTGATGCTCCATTAACTCTGGAACCATTGTAGAGGTATGATTTAATAATATGGGAACCCTCTGATACATCTACATTATCATCTAAGAAACTATCAGTCACAGTAGAGCCTCCAAAGACTCTTACTTTTCCTCTTATTGTTGAATCTGTTACTTTCGATTGGTCGCATACCTTTGCACTGTCTAATACTGCGGAATTTACTAATATTGCATTCTCAAATACACAGGCAGTGTTAAATACCCAGCTATTATCATCTTGTGAAAGGTTAGCCTCAGATTGAATATAACCTCCTATATCGCCTTCTTTGACGGTAACTATTTTGTCCGTGTAATTATTCTTTTGAGAACCTTTTACGAGGACTTCAAAAGTCTTTAAAGCAATTATTTTGTAGACTTTTAAGGGAAGTCTCTTTGTCCCGGTAATCTGTAAAAATTGGGATTTTAATATTTGGTATTTCATGGTCTTTTAATAAAAAATTCCATACCCTCAAAATAGAGGGTATGGTTTTAGGTTCCTTGGCATAAATGATTTGCCGCCTTGCAAGCTATTTGAACATCAGTCCAGTCATTAGGGAATAAAGGCTTTCCATTGCTGTCTAATGTAGGGTCTCCAATACACACCATGTCATCAATAGGAGTTTTGACTGGTCTATTGTGATTGTGTGGTATTTTTGCTAGACATTTAAACCCAGCACCTGTTGCCCAGCCCTTTGTAGCAGGTATTAACGGCTTAGACAAGGTTTCTACAACGTTGTTGTAGTCAAGTTCTATGATAATGTCATCAATATCAAAAACACCTCTTTCCACAAAGAACTGCGCCAGTGCCATGCTCATTTCACACTCCTTCCAGAGTTTAGTGAATACGTCAGGCTTACCATTCTGCTTTTTTATTGAGTCGATGGTTTCCTTAGTATAAATGAAATGGACTCCGTGTCTTCCGTATCGAAAAGCCACAACTGTAAAATAGTGAATTTTACCCGCTATGGAGATGGAGTCTGTCCCTAGAAACACTTTTAGGTCTCTGTGTGCTGCTTTCTGCTCGAAGCAGTGTTGCAATAAGTCAACTTGGACTTTGTTGTGTTTAAATGTTTTATTCTCCATTTTATCTAATTTTGGTTGCTAATTATTCTTCTTCATTGTGTTCCCCGCTTATTTCTACTATTTGAACTGGCTCTGAACCTTCTTGCTCAAAATCATATTGAGGTTCTGTTAAGAGAAATTTATGTATTCTTGCCATTAGTTTCCTGTGCGGCATGTCTACAATCATCTGCTCCCCACTTAATAATAGTATAATTGACATTTTAGTATTCTCAGGATATTCAATAATCCTGAAAATTTCCATAATGTCTTCTCTCTTAATCCACTCCCATAATATTACTCCGGGAGTGATACCTTCGTTCTTTGCTATTTGCTCTACTTCTGCTCCCACTTTCTTGGCTATGTCCCTTATTTTTTTAGGGTATAACTCAGTCTGCCATACCGGAAGATCAATCCATTCGTTATTTTTCATCAATACTCCTATTTGTATATAACCAACGAATCGTTGGCAGTTATTATTACAATAGCGGAATCTCCCATGTAATTGAAGGTCGCTTTCTTGCTTAAATAATCTTTGTATGACAATATTCCATAAACAGCACCTTGCTTGAACACTGATCCTTCATCAAAGAAATACGGTGTTATATAATGTCCTATACAAATACCAAGACAAATTAGTAAAACAGAATAAATTCCGTTAATTTCCGCTTTTTCACCCATATTAATGTAAATGATGATTAGAGGTGTTTGAAAATCTACCAATTAAGGCAAATATGAGTGCAATACATATAAAAAAGCCAAAAATCTCCACTTTAAAAATAGGAGAGAATGTTCCTAAGAAAAAGGCAATTAACAAGAACAAAACACTAAGGCAACTTGCTGCTGATGAGCTTTTTGCATTATCAATTTTGTTTTCGATCATACCCTCTTCAAACCTTTGTATATCTTCGTCAGAAATCCGGTAACGGCTCTGATAGAACCTTTCATTTCTTTTATCATCATTATACTTTTCTCTGTGCTTTGACATAAATATCTTTTTTTAAGTTCGAAACAAAGGTACTGTATTAAATATCACATTTGCAACTTTTTTAAGTAGTTGCTTGTTAATAAAGTCTTAACGAGACAGTTAGGACTTACTTTTGGATTTGTTTTCTTAAATTCAAACCAATCTATTCCAAAGTAATCGACTAGAAATGACCCAACTGCTCCACTTCTACACTTACCCATTGTACAATGAAGTACCCAACCTTTAGCGTTTTTGTTTTTTTCAACAAAATCTATAACTTGGTTAGCCATTTCATCATTGAATAGAACAAGTTTATCACCGTTAAGTAGTGGCAACTCTTCCTCAGCATCATCAAACCAAAGGTTCAAAACATTATCAGCCTCATCCAAAATAGTCTCTGACGCACCTCCAAATAACTCCTTACCAGTTTTACCAATTGGCTCATGGATAGAGATGAAAGCAATACCTTTCTTTTTTTCATCAGATAAGGTTGGTACTAATTCCTTAAAATCGTACCGGGGTAATACAAATATGTGGTTTTTCATAGGCAAAACAAAAGTGTTGACGCATTCTTTTTTATGTCGATTGCATTTGCCAGTTCTTCTGAAAGGTTGAGCATAGACACGTTGAATGGGTGTGTTATGAAATGGATTCCAGTTTTACTTGGAATCTCAGCAACAATATTACCGCCAGAATGTCCAGAAGTACATTTGTTGATGCACTCCCTGAGCAAATCTAAATCAATTGTCATATCATCAATGTCAACAACCCAGTACTTTACCTCATTTCCATTACAAGAGTCATGGGCATGGGACATAAGACTTACAGGATTGTATGACTGTGTTTCAAGACGTTCCACGATACTCTTAGCAATCTTCCAAGAAACTGCCTTGTCCGCTTTAGGGTTAGTTCCAATATAACATCTTGCATTGTATTGAACGCACAGCAACTCAATCCCCGGCATGAGCAGTTCCAGTTTACTTTGGGATGATACGAACCATTCACAGATTGTTCTGGTGGCTTTATCGTGTCCATCTTTTGACCTTTGCAGTATTTGAACGTGGTATGAACCAAGATCAAACCGCAACAGCGGCAATATTAGATTTATGTTATTCTTCATTTAAAAATATTTGTGACATACTCCCTAGCATATAGGTCGTATAGTCTGAAAACAGAAAGACAGATTAAAAACAATATTACTATATCCATCCAATATAAAAAGTATGGAAATTCAACCTTTTGGTTAAATACATACTCTAGTGCCTTTATGATATAGGGGTCTGTTACATGAATGATTACCCATACAAATAACCATCTTACTAAAAACTTTATAAACTGAATAAAATAATTTTTCATTTTCTTGCTTTTATTTTTCCATCCCTTATTTCGTATATGGTGTATGGAATGTTGTTAAAAATTAGATTAATATACTCTTGTAACTTTTCCTCATCGGTGAAAACTGGGATTGCTTCCAGACTACTTGAGAAGTTGGGTACAGCAAATCTACGTATCTTGTCTTCCTTTTCCTTCTTTGCCAGTACTTCTCCTTTTAACTGGTCAAACAACTGGTCAATGGTAAGGAACTGAGTTTCTCCTTGTTTAGACATGGTGATCTCCTTCTGAAACGTGTACACGATCCTTTAAAAGGTTAACAACCTCAGACAAACGATAAGGTTTCAAGTCATTACCGTCTACTCCTACATCCATTTTCCTTCCGTTACCGAACCTTTTATCACCAGTAAAGTGTTGATGACCATGAAGGTGGTACGAACCTCTGCCAAGCCCGTCCCATGAATCAATTGGATGGTGGTATAGGTGGAACATCATGCTTCCGACATACATCATCAAGTCTGCCTGACGGCTTGTGAACAGATGGTCGTAAAATCCACTACGAATGTAAGTGTCATGGTTTCCAGTTACGAGGTGTAATTCCTTGACATTCAACATTTCTCGGAAAATAGAAATGTTTTGCTTCCCAGCAAACGACCAATCTCCTAAATGGATGAGTATCCCATCCTCCGGGATAATGGCGTTGAAATTATCAGCAACCTTCTGAGTCATCTCAAAAGGTGTGTCGAAGTCACGAACCCTTTTATTGTCTGCATCTCCTTGACGATCCGCTGACCAAGCAGTAGTACCACGAGTCAAATTCACATGGAATGCGTGAGTGTCACTGGTGATGTATATTTTATTAAGTAAATCTAAGTTAAATTTCATATATTTTAGTTTTCTTTAAGCATTACACTTAATACCCACATAGCGGGTGTATCATTTTCTTTAAATTTATACACTGCTGGGAAAAATATAAACTGGTGACTAATTAAAGTACCGTTTAGGTTTTTCAATATTTCTGATATCCACCATTCATCTGGAAAGGCTTCTGAGTTGTATTTGAAAATTTTATGTGTCATTTTAAATTAGGATAGCCAGTTGAAGAAACCATTTTTTACTTGAAAATACAGTTCTATTTTGTAATCATCAGACAAGGTGTAAACAAAATCCTGCAAGGCTAAAAACTCTTCCGTTTCAGGACCGGATACTTCCATTGAGTGGGCTGTGCTTATTAAGTCATATCCAACCATTATAGCATCGTTTTTTACTTGCTCCCTTAAGTCACTTTCTACTTTATCCCTGAGAGATTGAAATAAAAACTCTATGTCTTCTGTTGTAATTTTTTTCATGCTACAAAGGTAATGACCTACACAATACTATGCAAGTAATTAGGAGTTTATTAACATTTTTAGAAAATTACTAAACCTTATCTTTCATGCTTATTAGCATATCAAACATTTCTTGATAATCAGGGACAAACAAATTTTTTATGAACTCATCATTTTCCTGTTTGTATTTCTTTGCCATACTACTTTGGCTATCAATACTGTATTGGAAATTTGCAAGCCTGTCACAAACTTTTACAAAGACTGCATAAGGCGTTTCCCTTATACCTTTGTAGTATTTGTCGTTTGCCCTTTCTTTTCTATTTTTACCCTTTTCATTTGTTAGGGCATAGACAATTTCAGCAACCATTAAAGATGTTTTACTCTTTACATCGTTATATGTTTGTCTGGTATCCTCAATAAGATCGTGGCACCAACAGGCATCATAAATGTCTACATGGACTGGTGGTGGTACTAAATGAATAAACCTCTCTGCAAATCCAACTACCTTTGCTAGGTGTACAAAATATGGTCTACCATCGTATAGATGGTTTGTGTCGGCATGACACTTAATCGCATAATCTCTTACTTTCATATTTTCATGTTTTTGTAGTATTTGTTACATAGTTCTGATTTTATTTCATCGGCTAATAACAAGAGGTGTGTGTCAGAGTTTGTGGTACCTTGCTTCTCTATAATAGACTCCACATTTGGGTCTACACATGTCTTAATTGATACCCAATTTAAACCCCTTTCATAGGTAATCCCTTTGTAGATAAAAGCATAACCTTTAGATGTTTGTATAAAGTTGTTTGTCATATAATACCGTCAATTAAAGTTCTGTTTTGCGAGAAAATAGGAGTTTCAAAGTCAAGTCTCCAAGCATCAACCATGATGCCCCATATTGGTTTTTCTTGTCCAAAATTCCTGTACCACATTTTTGGGTTTCCTTGTAGTGAATCCAATGGAACTATATCGGTTAAATCCTTTTCAACTAACACCTTATAACACGCTGTACCTCTCTTCTTAGATGTTCCAATACTGTTCCAGTTAATTCCTTTTTGGAAGCACATTTCCTGCATTTGGTCTCCGTTCTTACCCTGTAATTCTTTGTGTGAGTAAAGACTCTGAGCAAGCATAGATATTGAGTTCTTACTGCTATCATTCATTCTCCAAAGGAAATAATTAGTTACCTCCTCCTTTGGGATGTTGAACGCACGAGCATCGAACTGAGCCATAACCGGGAGACAGGTTTCCAAAAAATTTGGATCACTGATCCTAACGTCCGGTTTTTCGTCTGATCCGCAGTTGTAGTTAAAAAATAGTTCATTTCTCAACTCTCTGAGTATCCTCAACCGATTGAACTCAGCCGTTGCCATAGAAGCAGCGATAGACTCCATCTTGTTCTGACAATAATCAAACCAAGCATCAGTAGCCAGTGTGTCGTAGTCAGTAATTAACAGGCTAATTTCGTCTGATTGTACATACCCAAATTTACACCCTTGAATGTTCTCACAGAGGTACTTTGTAGTCAACTGCATGTCTTCCATCAATCCCTCATCAAAAGGCTTCTTAAGCCCCTTTGTGTAAGTGTGGAAGGCTTTTCCGTCTATGCGGATAATGACAGGAGTTCTACGAGTTAAGAACCTTCTGTCCCTAATTTCGTAGAACTCCTTCATCCTATCATCAATACTAATTTTTCTCATTTATTTTCTGTTGTTGGCTTAAGCCAGAGTTGTTCAAAAATATATTCATACAATCTAAAGTTCCATTTTTCAAGTTCAAACAGAATCTTCAAACTGTTTATCGTACTGTGTGAAAACATTTTATGAAGTTCCTCCCTAATTCTTTCAATAGAAACAGTTTCAATGAAACGATCTACATCAAACTTTTTTATTGCCATTTTGATGTTATCTCCAAGGTTCATTTCCTTTGTAAGGGAGAACCTTAATGCTCTCAGGATACGTAGAGGATCATCCTCAAACGATGTCTCTGCATCAACTGGGCAAATCAAAATTCGGTTACACAAATCGCTCATTCCATTAAAAGGATCAATTATAGTCCCATCAATATCACGAGCAATGGCGTTTACTGTGAAGTCTCTTCTGCGAAGATCATCTTCAAGAGTACCCAACTCAATGTTAAGTGGTCTGCGAGTTCCCTCCACAAAACCGGATTCCTTGCGAGCAAGTACAAAATCAGCAACCAATCCGGCATGAATGTGTGTTTTTGGAAACCTTGCTCGAATGGTAAACACGTCAGGAGTGCATAGGAACACTTCGTACCCATCACGGACAATCTCTGCATGGAACCAATTAAATGCGATTACAGCATCAACACTTGGATCGTCAGGAGTGACTACAACTGTGTAGTCGATGTCTTTTGACTTTAAGCCCAACAGTGAGTCCCGGACTGCACCACCAACTTCGTATAATCTGTATGTATTCATGGTTTACTTATTTATTAATGAAATTATTCAACCAAATTCCATGACGGCGTTTTGCAGCAACCAATAATAGCCCGTAATAATCATTCAAACGATTACACTCAGCGTGTATATCAGAGTAGTTTTTCATATCATTAGTCCATACCACTTTTTTCACTAATGATCTACTCCTTTCTTTAAAGGCAGTATCTACCCTATGACTCAATTGTTTGTAATAAGGATTAAACTCCTGACAAAAATAGTCTATCAAGACATCTTTGTCATCAGGCAGTGATGATTCCATATCATCATTATAAAAGGCAGCGGGTTCAAAATAAAGTTTCATAATCATCAATGTTTTAATTACACGACAAAGATACAGGAACCTTTTATACTTTGCAAGTACATTAACAATTTATTTGCTTTATGCTTTTTTTAGTTCTATTTTTGGAGACCTTATGAAAAAGGTCTTATCTCCATAATGAAGGATTTCGAACTCAAACCAATTTCCCGGCAGTTTTTTATAAGAGAGTTCTCCAACGGGAAGTGCTTCGTACTTTTCGTAGTTTACTACGTATCTAACCTGAAATACAATCCTTCCGGGATGTGTTCCCGTTGCTTCCCTTGGTTTTAAGATGCCCTCGGATTCTACAACTGAGTTTCTCCAGATTTTATATTCGATGGAATATGGAGAGTCGTTACTGAATTGTAATATTTGAGAAAAGCATGATACTGATGAAAAAATAAGGAGTGCGAGTGATAATAAATTTTTTGTCATAGTTTATATTGATTGAAAAATTAAGCGTTTCCTCATTGTAATTCTATACACAATGCCTTGACCAACATACTTTTTAAAGGTTAAACCTTTATAAATGTATTTGTTATATAAGAAATCCTCATTACATGGACGGGCATTTGAAGTATCAGATACTGCTTTGAAAAGCGTTTGGAAAACATTTGAAGTAGTAATAAATCCCTTTTTATATTCTCTCTCCTCATACTTTGTTTCCCATTCACATATTCTAACAACAAGAGAAATAAACTCCGGGATGGTCATTTTTTTAATGTACTCTCTGCAAGTGTTGATGTGCCTATCCTCATTGTCTTGCTCAACATACCACTTCTGGATGAAAATATCTGTTTCATTCTTGAAATTTTCAGAGTTGATTAATTCTACCCATTTTTTTATTGTCATAATTGGTTTGTTTTAAATTAATAATTTTAACAGGAGGAGTAAACCAAGCACAATGAATAGTATTTTTACAATACCACTGCCATTGCTTCCGCTTGGTTTATTATTGTTTACAGTATATTTTTTATTATACGTGTATTTTTTAACACTGTATCGGTGCCTCCCTCCTGTTCTT
>TARA_R110000868_G_scaffold53744_2_pt1 | contig 10311 bp, 13 predicted proteins | sample TARA_R110000868 | Tara Oceans TARA_R110000868 (sample SAMEA4397489) | marine metagenome | biome: Polar Biome; feature: [SRF] surface water layer (ENVO:00010504); material: water (ENVO:00002006), including particulate matter (ENVO:01000060) such as... | depth 5 m | reverse complement strand
TGCCGCTCGGATTCGGAAAAGAGGTGGCTGAGGCGCAGGTGAAGCTGCGCGGGGCCGACGCCGCACCCGTGCGGCCACTCGCCCTGCCGATCCGCTGATCCCCGAAACAGAAGGTCCGTTCCGATGACCCGGATTCTCGTTCTCTATTATTCCAGCTATGGCCATGTCCGCGCCCTTGCGCAGGCGGAGGTCGATGGCGCCCGCAGCGTACCCGGCACCCATGTCGATCTGCGCCGTGTGCCCGAAACCGTCCCTGAAGACATCCGGCGCAAGGCCGGCTTTGTCGAGGACGATACATTGGTTGCCACGCCCGCCGATCTCGAAACCTATGACGGCATCATTTTCGGCACGCCGACCATGTTCGGCATGATGGCGGGCCAGATGAAGTCCTTCCTCGACCAGACCGGGGGCCTCTGGGCGCGCAATGCGCTCGTCGGCAAGGTCGCGGCGGTATTCGCCTCCACCGGCTCACAGCATGGCGGCCATGAGGCGACGTTGCTGTCGACACAGATCCCGCTCCAGCATTTCGGCATGCTGATCGCCGGCATGCCCTACACCTTCGCCGGCCAGACGACGGCAGACGCGATTATAGGCGGTGCGCCCTATGGCGCGGGCACCATCGCCGGCGCCGATGGCTCGCGAGCACCCTCCCGGACGGACCTCGCTGGCGCACGTTTCCAGGGCGCGCATGTCGCCCGGATCGCCGCGCGGCTGGCCGGGGCCAATCTGAAGGGGGAGGCCGCGTGATGGCATCCCTTACCATCGACTTCTTTCACGACGCGGTCTGCTGCTGGTGCTTCAACATCTCGTCGCGGATGCGCAGCCTTGCGGCCGGGTTCGATCTCGATATCCAGCACCGCACTTTCGTGCTTCAGGCAAGCCGAGCCGAGATGGCCGCCCGCTGGGGCACGCCTGGGCAGGCCCGCACGGCCATTCTCGGTCACTGGTCGGCCTGTCGCCAGGCCAGTGACCGGCCAGAGCTGGTCGATGTCGAGGCGATGCGCGCGGCTCCGTTCGACTATCCCCACGGCATGACCGCCGCGCTGGGGTGCAAGGCGGCCGAACGGCTCGGCGGGCAGGGCGCGCATTGGGACATGTTTGACCGGCTCCAGCGTGCACATCTTGCCGGGGCCGGCAGTATAGCGGATCCCGACACCGTGCTGCGGCTTGCCGGTGACAGCGGATTGGAGGCTACCGCCTTTGCCCGGGTTTTCAGCGATCCGGCGACCGCGCGCGCCGTTGAGGCCGACCGCCAGCACGCTCGAGCGCTGCAGGTCCGCTCCGTCCCGACCCTCATCGTTCGCGAGACAGGTACCCGGCTTGTCAACGGGTCGCGCGAGGTATTGGCGGCGCAGCTGCTTGACGCGCTTGGCTGAACCCCTGATCAGGAGATGTGGCCCATGTCACGCACCACCGACATCCTTTTGACGGCGCTCGCCCCTGCAGTCTGGGGAAGCAGCTATCTCGTTACGACCGAACTTATGCCCGCCGGGTATCCTGTGACCGTTGCGGCGCTGCGCGCCCTGCCGGCGGGCCTCTTGCTCCTGGCCCTGACACGGAGCCTGCCGCCGCGCGCCTGGCTCGGGCGGATCTTCCTGCTGGGCAGTTTCAATTTCGCGCTCTTCTGGGTGTTGCTCTTCGTCGCCGCCTACCGGCTGCCCGGCGGGGTCGCCGCGACGCTGGGCACGCTGCAGGCGATGATGGTCATCATCATGGCGCGCGGCTGGCTGGGCACGCCAGTGAGGGCAGGGGCGGTCCTCGCGGCGGCAAGCGGCATACTCGGCGTTGCCTTGCTGCTCATCGGTCCGGACGCGGCGCTCGATCCGGTTGGCGTTGCGGCAGGTCTGGGCGGTGCCGCCTCCATGGCGACCGGCACCGTGCTGAGCCGGAAGTGGCAGCCGCCAGTCCCCGCGCTAAGCTTCACCGCCTGGCAACTCACCGCCGGCGGCCTGGTCCTGCTGCCGCTGGCCCTTATCCTTGAACCGCCGCTGCCGCCGCTCTCACTCCCCAATATTGCCGGCCTTGCCTGGCTTGGCCTGGTTGGCGCCGCGGCGACCTATGCGATCTGGTTTCGTGGCATCGCCCGGCTTGACCCCGCTGCAGTCTCCATGCTCGGAATGATGAGCCCGGTGATGGCGGTGATCCTCGGCTGGGTTGTTCTGGGGCAGTCCCTCTCGGTGCTGCAGGGGATTGGCGCTGCCATCGTGCTCGGCTCGGTCTGGGCCGGCCAGAGGGTGAACCGCCCCGCCTCTGCCCACCCTCTCACACCGCCGGCAAGGGCAGCCTGAACCGCGCTTGAGAAAGGAGAGTCCGCATGGCCAATCTCTCACTGACCCTTGGTCTGGCGCGAAGGGCGCGCCTTGCCGGTCTTTTCTACCTCATCATTATCGTGGCCGGTCTCGGTGCCGAGCTTGGTCTTCGCGGCCCGCTGATCGATCTTGCGGACCCCAGCGGTACCGCGGCCGCGATTCTTGCTGCACCCGGCCAGTTCCGGCTGGCGATTGCGGCCGACCTCGTCATGGCGCTGAGCGATGCGGGACTGGCCATCCTGCTCTATCTGATCTTCCGTGCAGCAGCGCCGGGTCTTGCTCTGTCTGCCATGGTGTTCCGCTTGGTCCAGACCGTGCTTATTGCGGCCAATCTCATGGCTCTGCAGGCTGGATGGCTCATTTTGTCGAGCCCGAATGGTCTCGCCGATGCTCCCGCACTTGCGCTCATTTTCTTCAACCTGCATGGCCATGGCTATGATCTCGGGCTCGTCTTCTTCGGCGTGAACAGCGTGATGATGGGCGTGCTGGTCTGGCGTTCCGGCCTGTTCGGGAAGGTGTTCGGCGCGGGGCTGGCGGTTGCTGGCCTGGTCTATCTCACCGGCAGCGGTCTGCGCTTCTTTGCGCCCGAATTGTCTGCGGCTTTCGTCCCGGCATATGGTGTGACGATCCTGGCCGAGACTGCCTTCTGCGTGCGGCTTCTTCTGCAGCGGAACCCGGCCGGGGAGGCTGATTGAACCCGGTGTAGGGCGGACACGATCCGCTACCCTCTTCCCCCGCACCTAACCCCCCGCCATCCCCTTCCAGACCACCACCACAGCCCAGTGCATCGCTACCGCCGGCCACAACGAGCCAGACCGGCGCCAGCTGATCGTGCAGGCGAGGCCCAGCGCGGCAGCGGTGGCGAGGAAGGCCGGGTCGAGGAAGACAGGCTGCGCAAATGGCAAGCCGATCCAGACCTGCAGCGGGTGCCACAAGACGAAGGCGAAAAGCGCCAGCGCGCCGCGCACAAAACCCGCCCGTCCGGCCAGAAGAACCCGGAACACCATCTCCTCGCCGAGCGCCGGGATCACCATTGCGGCGAGGGCGGTCATCAAGAATCCCGTCCAGTCGCTCGTCCATGAAAACGTGATCGGGCCGCTGCCGGCTCTCATCAGGATCGCGAAAACGGCAAAAACAGCGAACAGAAACAGCGCCTCCAGCCCGTCGCGCCGGGAGGGCAGGGTTCGCAGTGCTAATGTTGCATCTGCGAAAAGACTTGACGCGGTGCCGCATGTTTTGATCATGCGCGCCAGAATAACGCTAAATGCGATCCCAGAGGAGAGTTGAGATGAGTGCAATTGATGATCCTATCGTCATTGTCGGCATGGCCCGGACCCCGATGGGTGGTCTGCTCGGCGAGCTGACGACGCTTTCGGCCAATGAACTCGGCGCCATCGCGGTCAAGGCCGCCATGGAAGAAGCCGGCATTGCCGGTGAGGATGTCGACCAGATCCTGATGGGCAATGTGCTCCAGGCCGGCCAGGGCCAGGCCCCGGCGCGCCAGGCGGGTATCAAGGCCGGTCTGCCGAAATCGGTCGAAGCCACGACGCTCAACAAGATGTGCGGATCGGGCATGCAGGCTGCCATCATGGGCCGTGCGGCCATCATGGCCGGCGATGCTGATATCATCGTCGCGGGCGGTATGGAATCGATGAGCAATGCGCCGCATCTGCTGCCGACCCATCGCGCCGGCTATAAATATGGCCATGACGTGCTCAAGGACCACATGGCCCAGGACGGTCTTGAGGATGCCTATGAGAAGAAGGCGATGGGCGTCTATGCCGACATGATCGCCGAGGAACATCAATTCACGCGCGAACAGCAGGATGCCTATGCGCTGGAAACCCTGGCCCGCGCCCAGCGCGCGACCAAGGATGGCGATTTCAAGCGCGAGATCACGCCGGTTACCATGGCGACCCGCAAGGGCGATGTCGTGGTTGATACTGACGAGCTGCCGCGCAAGGCCATGCCGGACAAGATCCCGAGCCTGCGCCCCGCCTTCGGCAAGGACGGCACGGTGACGGCCGCCAATGCGTCAGGCATTTCCGATGGTGCAGCGGCGCTCGTGCTGATGCGCAAGTCGGAAGCGGAACGCCGCGGCCTGAAGCCGCTTGCCCGCATCGTTGCGACGGCCGCCCACGCCCATGAGCCGGCCTATTTCACCACCGCTCCGGTGCCGGCCATGCGCAAGGTTGTCGAGCGCGCCGGCTGGTCGATCGAGGATGTCGATCTGTGGGAAATCAATGAGGCTTTCGCCGTCGTCCCGATGATTGCGATGAAGGAACTCGGCATTTCCCACGACCGCGTCAACGTCAATGGCGGCGCCTGCGCCCTGGGCCACCCGATCGGTGCCTCCGGTGCTCGCGTCATGGTCACCCTGATTGCTGCGCTGGAGAAGCACGGCAAGACCAAGGGGGTGGCCTCGCTCTGCATCGGCGGCGGCGAAGCGACCGCTGTTGCGGTGGAATTGCTCTAGGGTGATTTCGACTGGCATCAGTGGCCTGGCGGCGGACGGCATACGGTTTGAAAGCCGGCCGCCGCCGGTCGCGGACTTTATCCGGATGAGGGCGGCCTGCGGCTGGGGCGAAGCCTCTCCCGATGTTTGCGGTCCGGCCCTCGACGCTTCACTGGCAGCGATCACGGTATTTGATCAAGCGGACCGTATTATCGGCTTCGTGCGGGCCATTGGCGACCCGCTTTTCGTGTATATCCAGGACGCGGTTATTGCGCCTGAGTTTCGCGGCAAGGGCCTGGGCCATTGGCTGATGCAGCACTTTCTGGCCCAGCTGAGGCGCGACTATCCGCATGCCGCCATCATGCTGATGTGCGCGAAAGGACGGGAGCGGTTTTATACCGAGCTCGGTTTTGAGGCCCGCCCGAGCGAGAAATTTGGCCCGGGCATGCAGCTCTCCGCTTAGGCTCTCGAAGATACTCCGCGCCTCACCCGTCGATATGACCCAGCGGCAGGCCGCGGCGATCCTTGACATTGCGCACCTGGACCGACGTGCGGAAATCGCCGACGACGTCGAGCGGGATCATCTTGTTGGACATGAAATCATTGAAGGCATCCATGTCCGGCATCACGACCTTGATCAGATAGTCGTAGGGACCGGTCATCATGCAGGCCTCGACGACTTCCGGGAAGCTGGCGATCGCGGTTTCGAACTTGTTGTAATTCGCCTTGCGCGCGGGGGATATCTTCACTTCGAGATAAGCCGTAAACATCAGCCCAAGGGCGCGGCGATCCAGCTCGACCGAGCGGCGCTTGATGATGCCTTCGGTCTCCAGACGGCGGATCCGGCGCCAGCACGGCGAGGGGGTCAGGCCGACAATTTCGGCGATGTCGGCAACCGACCGGCCCGCATCGTCTTGCAGGGCTTCAAGGATACGGACGTCAATGAGATCAAGTTGTGCGGTCATTTTTCCCTCAAACCGAATATTTGAGAGAAATTAGTCCAATTTTTGCCGAATGCGAACCCGGAAATGGCACCTTGTTCCAGCGCTAGACAAGACAGGTGCTTCCGCGTTAGACGCCCGTGCGCTGACGCTGTCATGCGACACTACTCCCTGGCAGGTTCTGCCGACGTTTTCAGTGAGAGCTCATGGAACACTCCGAACCCCGTTTTCATGTTCCCTCGCCGCATGTGCGGCCGGGCGATACGCCGGATTTCAGCCATCTCGTCATCCCGCCAGCGGGCGAGGCGCGGCGACCCGATCCGTCGATACGCGGCGCTGAGACGGTTGATCTCGCGCTCGGACTGGTGCGGGTGCTCGATCATAATCACCAGGCCGTGGGTGACTGGGACCCCAAGCTGGAGCCTGAAGTTCTGCGCGAGGGGCTGCGCCACATGGTGCTGACCCGCGTCTATGACGAGCGCATGCAGAAGCTGCAGCGCCAGGGCAAGATGAGTTTCTACATGAAGTCCATGGGCGAGGAGGCGGTTGCCGTCGCTGCTGCCATGGCGCTCGACAATGGCGATATGGTGTTCCCGTCCTATCGCCAGCAGGGCATTCTGTTTGCCCGTGGCCGCGATATTGTCGACATGATGTGCCATTGCATCTCCAATAGCCGCGACAATCTCAAGGGCCGTCAATTGCCCGTCCACTACACTTGGGCGGAAGGCAATTTCTTCTCGATCTCGGGCAATCTCGCGACGCAATTTCCTCAGGCTGTCGGCTATGCCATGGCCTGCCAGTACAAGGGCGAAAGCTCGATCACGGCGAGCTGGCTCGGCGATGGCTCGACGGCGGAAGGCGATTTCCACGGCGCCCTTGTGCTGGCTTCGACCTACAAGGCGCCGGTCATCCTCAATATCGTCAATAATCAATGGGCGATCTCGACCTTCCAGGGCATCGCCAATGGCCAGGGTCAGACCTTTGCGCTGAAGGGGATCGGCTATGGCCTCGCCTCGCTGCGCATTGACGGCAATGATTTCCTGGCCGTCTACGCCGCGACGAAATGGGCCGCCGAGCGCGCCCGCGCCGGTCATGGCGCGACCGTGATCGAGAGTTATACCTATCGCGCCGACGCCCACTCCACCTCTGACGACCCGTCCGGCTACCGGCCCAAGGGCGAGGCCGCAGCCTGGCCGCTGGGCGATCCGGTCGAGCGTCTGAAAAATCACCTGATCGGATTGGGTGAGTGGGATGAGGAGCGCCATGCCGCGCTCGAGAAGGAGCTCGATCAGCTCGTCATCGCCTCCTACAAGGAAGCCGAGAGCTTCGGCACCCTGCATGACGGCCCGCTCTCGCCGGTCAATACCATGTTCGAGGATGTCTATGCCGAACCCGACTGGCGCCTGCGCCGTCAGCGCCGCGATCTGGGGGTATAGGTCATGAGCAAGATGAACATGATCCAGGCCCTCAACTCGGCCATGGACAATATGATGGAACGCGATCCTGATGTTCTCGCCTTTGGTGAGGACGCGGGCTATTTCGGCGGCGTTTTCCGTGTCACGGCAGGCCTGCAGGCCAAATACGGTCTCGACCGCTGTTTCGATGCGCCGATCAATGAGGCCGCCATTATCGCCATGGCGATCGGCATGGCGGCCAAAGGCCTGAAGCCCGTCGCGGAAATCCAGTTCTCCGACTATATTTTCCCGGGCCTCGACCAGATCGTCTCGGAAATGTCGCGGCTGCGCTATCGCACCGCTGGCGCGTTCACAGCGCCGGTCGTGGTGCGCACGCCCTGCGGCGGCGGGATCCGCGGTGGCCAGACCCACTCGATGAGCCCGGAAGCCTTCTTCACCCAGGTCCCGGGTATCCAGGTCGTCATGCCGTCCAATCCCTATGACGCCAAGGGCCTGTTGATCGCGGCGATTGAAAGCTCCGACCCGGTCATCTTCTTTGAGCCGAAGCGCCTCTATAATGGTCCCTTTGACGGCGGTGCCGGCAAGGCGCTGGAAGCCTGGGGCAAGCATCCCAAGGGTGAAGTGCCCGATGATCACTACACCCTGCCGATCGGCAAGGCCGAGATCGTGCGCGAGGGCGCAGCGCTCACCATCGTCACCTATGGCACGCTGGTGCATGTGGCGCTGGGGGCGGTGGAAAAGGCCGGGATCGACGCCGAGGTGATCGATCTGCGCACCCTGGTGCCCTATGACATCGAGACAATTGCGCGTTCGGTCAACAAGACCGGTCGCTGCATTGTCGCCCAGGAAGCGCCGCGCACATCCGGCTTCGGCGCCGAGCTGGCGGCCCAGATCCAGGAGGATTGTTTCTTCGCCCTGGAAGCCCCGATCAAGCGCGTGACCGGTTGGGACACACCCTATCCGCACGCTCATGAATGGTCCTACTTCCCGGGGCCTGACCGGTTTATCACCGCCATGCGCGAAGTGTTGGAGGCCTGATCATGAGCGAATATCGCTACAAGATGCCCGATGTCGGCGAAGGTATTGTCGAGGCCGAAATCGTTGAATGGCATGTAAAGGTCGGCGACACCGTCACCGAAGACCAGCACGTGCTCGACGTGATGACCGACAAGGCCACCGTCGAAATCCCCTGCGCCGTCAATGGCACCGTCACCAAGCTGGTCGGCGCGCCGGGCGATGTCGTCGCGGTTGGCACCGAGATCATGTTCATCGCGGTCGATGGCGCCGTCCCCAAGGACGAGCCCAAGCCGGAAGCCGAGGTCGACGAGAGCGCACCGGCCCCCGTCACCGAAACCGTCAAGGCAACGCCGGTCACCTCCGTCGCCTCGCGTCCGCATGGCGAGCGTGCCCTGGCGAGTCCCGCCGTTCGCAAGCGTGCCCTGGAAGCCGAAATCGACCTGGCGTCCGTTCCGGGCACCGGCCCGGCCGGCCGCATCACCCATGATGATCTCGATGATTTCATCGCCTCGGGTGGCCGTCTCGTCGCCCATTCCGGCGGTGGTTCAAGCCTGCGCTCACCGCGCACCGGCGTGACCGAGGAAAAGCTGATCGGCCTGCGCCGGCGCATTTCCGAAAACATGTCGCACGCCCAGCGCACCATCCCCTCGATTGCCTATGTCGAGGAGATTGATGTCACCGCACTGGAAGAGCTGCGCGCGCATCTCAATGCCACCAAGAGCGACGACCAGACCAAGCTCACCTTCATCCCCTTCCTCGTCATGGCGCTGACCAAGGCCCTGCCGCACACGCCGCAGGCCAATGCCCATTTCGATGGCGAGGCCATGCTGCTCACCAAGCATGAAGGCGTGCATTGCGGCATCGCCGCGGCGACGCCCAATGGCCTGATGGTGCCGGTGATCAAGCACGCTGAAGCACTCGATATCTGGCAGATTGCTGCCGAACTCCAGCGTCTCGGCGCTGCCGCAAAGGCCGGCAAGGCATCGAAGGACGAGCTCTCCGGCTCGACCATCACCATCACCTCGCTCGGCGCCATTGGGGGGCTCGTCACGACCCCGATCCTCAATGCCCCGGAAGTCGCGATCATCGGCGTCAACAAGATGCAGGAGCTGCCGCGCTTCGACGCCAAGGGGCAGGTCGTCGCCCGCAAGCTGATGAATCTCTCCTCCTGCTTCGACCACCGCATTGTCGATGGCTATGACGCGGCGATCCTGATCCAGCGGGTCAAGGGCCTGCTGGAGAACCCGGCGACGCTGTTTATGTGATCGACCATGCCGAATCTCAGGCGGGATTAGGCGTGGCTCCTTCCCTGCAGACCGGCTGGCTGGAGTGGGTTAAATTGGGGGCATGAAGATGTTCCGGATTGTTTTCCCCGATCAGGTTGAAGACGCCGCGCGGCCCTTGGAGGTCGCGCAAGAATCGATTGGTCGCGCTGCAATCCTGCAGCTCAAGATCATTTTCGGCCTGATCCTGTTTTTCGCGGGCCTCGGCGTGCTGATCGCGTTTGGGCCAAGTTTGGGCCCGCAGAACCCGGTGATTATTGTCGGAGTTTGCGTTGGCGGTCTCGTCGTTCTCACCGTTGGGATGCTGGCCTGGTTGTCCCGGAAATCCTCGTGATCCTGAGGCTGTCAGTCATCCTTTTGATGCTCCTTTGCTTGACCCCCGCTCCGTGGTGAGGCTTGATCGGCCGACACGCCGCGAAGGAGCCCTCATGCCAGCCCGTCTTGCCCGCCTCGCCTCAATGCTGCGCAACGGAACGGCTGTCTGGGGCGTGATTGTTTTCGCCCTGCTCTTTTGCCGCCGCGATCTTGGCATCGCTACGCATGACTTTCCCGCGATTGTGTTTGGTGGATTTGCGGTCGTGGTGCTGGTTCAGACGGTGAGGGCGCTGGTCTTGCCGGTGCCTGTGAAATCCGACGCAGGCTAACGGGACATGGTCCGGCTTTGCCGGTGCGTGTCCCGACTTCGGTAGGTCAAATGAGGCGCCGCCGGGCCCTCTCCAGCCCCAACGTCACAGATTATCGTCACCCTGACGACGGTCAGGGCCCAGTTCGTAGAGCACTAACGCACCGGAATATTGCGCCTATTCAATTCCCGTCGTGTGTGAAACTGGGTCCTGATCGTCATCAGGATGACGGTTGATTGAGCGGTTTATCCCCACCCCACCAACCTTG
>TARA_R110000868_G_scaffold151117_4_pt1 | contig 10311 bp, 12 predicted proteins | sample TARA_R110000868 | Tara Oceans TARA_R110000868 (sample SAMEA4397489) | marine metagenome | biome: Polar Biome; feature: [SRF] surface water layer (ENVO:00010504); material: water (ENVO:00002006), including particulate matter (ENVO:01000060) such as... | depth 5 m | reverse complement strand
CCCGCCTGTCTGGTCCCGCAGGTACTGGTCATCATTGGTGGACCCGATCATTATGGACTGTCTCGGGAACACGGCCGCCCGGCGCCCGTAGGCGAGCCTGACCTTGTCGGAGGACGTGGACACGATGTCCTTGATGGACTGGACCTCGCTCTTGGAGAAGGCCGACAGTTCGGGAACCTCCAGAATCCACGCACCCTGCATCTTCTCGACCAGCCGGGTTCGGTTCTCGAAGGTTCCGGCGTCCAGCCCGGCGAACCAGCCGGACGCGAGGATCTCGATGAAGGTCGACTTGCCCCGCCCTTGGGCTCCTTCGATGATGGTGACGAAGTCGAACTTATGGCCGGGCTCCATAACCCGGACAACCGCCCCGAGGAGCATCTTCTCGGCTACCTCAACGTGGTAATCGTCTTCGGGAGCCCCGAGGTAGTCGACCCAGAGGCGCGACGCCCTCTGCTTGCCGTCCCACTTGAGCGATCGCAGGTACTGGCGGACGGGGTGGAACCCGTGCGTCTTCACATGGACCAGAATCGCGTCCGCGAGGTCTGCCCGTTTAACCGTCATGTCGTATCGGCGCTCAATCAAGAGCCGGAGCCCGGCATCGTGGCTGTCGGTCCAGAGGTTGCCGTTCACGGGGTCGGTGAGGCGGGTCACGACCTCGTTGGTGAACTCGTTCAGTTCCGGGCAGGGCAGGTTGCCGTCGTTGGCGAGGATTTGCACGAGGTTATTGAGGGATGGGATGACCTGCTCCTGTTTCCCCCGCTTGAGCGCGTCCACCCACGCCCCGCTCGGCGGTATGTCGGCCATATAGTCTTCGCCAAAGGCTTCGAGTGCTTGTTGGCGTACGGTTCGGGGGTCTAGGATCGGCATGTCCACCTCAGAATGATGAAATCGAGCGTTTCGTTGCTCTCGTGTACGGAGTGAAGGGCGTTTACACGGTCTTGAAGGCTAGCTTCAGGATCGTCGGCTACCATCTGGCACACGTCGCGAAGGTCTGCGATGTCCCGGTAGTCTTTGTTCGGGTCGTAGGGGCGCGGCGGGCGCGGGCCTCGCTTCTTTTTGGTCGCTTTCTCGCCCTCCGGCGCCACCCCAGCCATCCGGGCGGCTAGGGGCAGGGCTTCTTTCCATGCACACCCCTCGGTCATGGCGATAAGTTCGACGATGTCGCCGCCTTGGTTGCACGCGAAGCAGCGCCAGCGACCGTTATGCACAGAAAAAGAAGTGGACTGCGGCGACGTGCCGCACAGGGGGCACGGACCGCGGCCGCGATTCAGCCGCGTGCCGTACTGTTGCTCTAGGTACTCGGGTATCGGGAGCGCGGCGCGGATGGTGTCGACATCAAACAAGGGGAGCGCCCGTACGTGCGCGCCAGAGCGCCCCGAGGTACAGCTTCCTGCCTATTTTGATCTGCACGAGCGCGCCGCTCTCCACTGCGTGTGCTATTACGGGGCCAGCCCGGCGGCCGAGCCATGCTCCGACCTCCGACCTTGAGCGCCACGCGGGGCCGCGGTTCATGTGGGTGAGGAGTCGCCGGAGTTGGGGGTCTTTCATTGGCCGACCGTACACTAATCTCTTGACACATGGCAAGGGCTGGGCTAGATTTCGGTCATGGCGAAACAAAACGGAGATGAAACTACGCACTCGCGGTTCTCACCTAGCGCATCCGCTCGGTGGACATCGTGTACTGCGTCCATTCCACTGCTGGAGCAGTTGGACCTACCCCGCACAGCGTCGATTCATTCGGCGCGCGGCACCTTCCTGCACGACGTGCGTGCACAGAGCCTGAAGTCAGGGCTCTCCCCCGCTGCGATGATCGGGCACAAGGCCACGGTCGACGGGTTCGACTTCGAGTTGTCCGAGGATGACGCGTTGTCGATGATCCCGGGCTGCGATGCGCTACGTGCGCTGCGCGGACCAGCCGGGTACATGTTCGTGGAGCGTCGCCTTAGCATGGAGGCGTTCATTCCCACGTGCTTCGGCACGGCGGACGCCGTTGTGATCCCCGAAGGCGGCGAGTCGCTCGTCATCGACGACTACAAGTCGGGTCACGGGCACGAAGTGCAGCCGGACGGCAACTTCCAACTGATGCTTTACGCCGCCGGGGCGCTCACGAGTCTCCCGGCCGACGTCATCGCGAAGGTTAAACGGGTCTTCCTGCGCATCGACCAGCCACCGTTCGGCGATCCGAAGGTTTGGGAGACTACGCCGGAGATGGTCACCGACTTTGCGCACCAGTGCGGCGCCGCCGCGGAGAAGATCGTCGCTGGCGACACGGTGTACGCCCCGAGCGAGGACAACTGCCGCTGGTGCGACGCGAAGGCTAGCTGCCCGGCCGCGGCCAAGCGCATGGTAGCCTTGTGTGATTTTCGCGGAGCGGCGCCCAAGCGGGTGGCGAAGCCTCTATCCCCGTACATGCGCAGCAAGGTGCTACTCTACAAGGACGAGATCGAGAGTTGGCTGAAGGCGTTGCACGCTGCGGCGCTAGAGGATGCAATCGCGGGCCGCCCAACCCCCGGGTTCAAGGCTGTTGAAGGACGCCGGGGGAATAGGCAGTGGGTCGACGAGGCGTTCGCCGAGGAAGTGCTGGTTGCCGCGCTTGGCGACGGCGCGTATGCTCCGAAGAAGGTGATGTCTCCGGCTCAGGCCGAGAAGGCTGTTAAGAAGTACGCTAAGGGGGGCAACCCCGAGAATGTCCTACCGCCCACTGTGCAAGCGCAGGGGCGGCCGTGTCTCGTCTCCGAAGATGATGAGCGTCCGTCGATCACGTTGTTCGACTGATCACAACTAGCTTCGTATTACACTGGTAGAAAGGCAAAAAGGAGAAATGGTATGTTGGTAAAATTGAAGAACGTGCGTCTAAACTTCGGTCACCTCTTTGAAGCGAGCGTGAGTCCGAAGTTTCCGAACAACGACCCGAAGTACGGCGGAACTTTCTTGATGGACAAGTCCACCAAGCACGGCAAGGACGCCGTGAAGTTGCTCGCGAAGGTCCGCGACGAGGTTTTGGGTGAGAACGTCGTGAAGGCGGACAAAATGCTGATCACGGACGGCGACGAGCCGGGTCAGCACGAAGCGAACGCTGGTCTGTTTATCGTCAAAGCTGCCAACAAGAACCGTCCGGTGGTTGTTGACGCCGAGGGGAACGGATCGGTCGCTGCGGACGGGTTGTTCTACGATGGGTGCTACGTGAACGTGGCACTGGACGTCTATTACTACGCTGACATGAAGGGCGTCTTCGCGACGCTCCTCGGTGTTCAGTTCGCCAGCGATGGCGACACGTTGGGCGTTCGTCGGTACACTGCCGACGAAATGTTCGGCAACGAAGGGTAATGGAGTGGCCTCGGTGGTTGCCGAAAGCGTTATTGAACGAGCGGTGACCGCCGAGGCTATCCGTCTCGGTTGGTTCCAGCGCAAGGTGAAGTGGATCGGGCGAGACGGCGCCCCCGACCGTGTGTATATCAGAGGTGGCATCATCCTATGGGTGGAGTTCAAGGCGACTGGGCAGACTTTGAGGCCGCTGCAAGGACGCGAGCACAAATTGCTCTGCGAAGCGGGCGCGCGCGTGTTCGTGGTGGATTCCGTATTGTCGGGCCTAGAGTTGCTTCGGGTCTACGGCGAGTGATCGCCGCGCAACTCGACCGCAGCGACCTGCGCCCGTACCAAGAGCGCATCGCGACGATGATCCGCGAGCGGGAGTCGCTCCTCCTGAACGTTCCGATGGGTCTCGGTAAGACGGTCACCGTGCTAACGGCTGTCGCGGACCTCGTGCGTTTAGACCCGAAGCTGCGGGTGCTAATCATCGCACCGAAGCGTGTCGCGACGGACGTGTGGCCGAACGAGGCCGCGCTCTGGTCGCACATGGGCGACATGACGATGGGCCTGATCCGCGGCGGCTGGAAGCAGCGCACCGTGTTCCTCCAAAGCCAGCGTTGCAACATCGAGGTCATCAACTTCGAGTTGGTCTCATGGCTCCAAACGAATTTCCCCGATCGCCACTACGACATGATCGTGGTCGACGAGTCCTCTCGCTTGCGTAGCGGGAAGAAGCGTACGTCGGTGGCCAAGAGGCTGAGTACGTTCGGCGCCGTGGCGCTGATCTGTGCCCGCACCGCGCGTCGCGTCCTGATGACCGGGACCATGACACCGAACGGCGTGCAGAACCTCTGGCCGCAACTGTACTGTTTAGACGGCGGGGAGCGTCTGTGCCGTACGCGCACCGCGTTCGAGCGCAAGTGGTTCCAGACCGACTATATGGGCTGGAACATGAAGCTGCTCCCCGGCGCCGAGGAGGAGATCATCGCCGCGTCGAGCGACCTGATCGTGACTCTGGCGCAAGAGGACTTCGTGAAGCTGCCCCCGAGCGTCCCGGTTAAACACTTCGTCGAGATGGTCCCGGCGGTTCGGGCCGACTACCGCGAGATGCAGCGAACGCTGGTGTCCATGAAGCACGACGTGGCGGCGACAACGCGTGCTTCGTGTCGCAACAAGCTGCTCCAGCTTTGCAACGGGGCTATGTACCGAGAGGACGGGGAGGTCGTGGACGTCCACAAGGACAAGATTGAGGTGCTGGAGGAACTGGCTAGGTCGACTGATGACAACCTGCTAGTCTTGTACCGCTTCAAGTTCGACCTCCGCGCGATACGCACCGCCTTCGACTACGCCCGGGCGCTGGACAACACGGCCGTCAGGGACTGGAGCGCGGGGAAGATACGAATGCTGGTGGCACACCCGGCCAGCATGGCGCATGGCCTGAACCTCCAGCACGGAGGTCACCGGGTGGTTTGGTTTGGTTTAACCGACAGTCTGGAACTGTACCAGCAATCAAACGCCCGGCTCGCGAGGCCCGGCCAGAAGGGGGAGCATTGTTATGTCCACCACATTATCACCCGAGGAACAGTGGAGGAACGAGTCCTATCCCTTCTCGGAGAGAGAGGGGTCACACAGGACCGAATCACCGATGCCTTTACCGAAGGCTAAGGGCTCGGAGGGCAAGCCTCGCACGGGTATGGTGCTAGGCGGCTTCGCGCTGGCGCTCGACGCGGTGGCGCGTGTGGGCACGTACGGCGCCACCAAGTACGAGGACGATGGCTGGACCCGCGTTGATAGCGGCTACTTCAAGTACACCGACGCCATGTTCCGGCACCTACTCGCCGAGGGTGCCCCGTGCGAACGGGACAAACTGCGGTACGACGAGGAGACGAACCTCCTGCACGCGGCGCACACCGCTTGGAACGCCCTCGCCCGCCTTGACCTGCTACTACGTGGCGGCGTAGAATGTGAAACTCCCGACTCGCAGTCAGGAACGCCCCGGTGAGCGACATGCCTGCCATAGCATGTGTCTACCTTCTTCCTCTCCCCCGAGGAGAGACCGAAACGCCCTCCGTCGTTTCGCGCCGCCGGGGCACAATTTGAAGAACTTCGATGTACCCGAGTTTGCCAAGACCGACTTCGCCGTAGGGCTGGAGTCGAACGAGACGGACGAGGACATCACGATCCCGCACGGGTTCTTCCCGCGCGAGTATCAAGACCCTATGTGGAGTGCGCTGGTGACAGGCGAGCGCAAGCGCGGCGTCATCGTGTGGCACCGACGCGCGGGGAAGGACGTGACGTGTTGGAACCTCATCGTCTACAAAGCGATGGAGCGTATCGGCCTCTACTTCTACTGCTTCCCGACGTTTACACAGGGGCGCCGCATCATCTGGGACGGCATGGGCGGCGACGGCCGCCGCTACCTCGACTTCATCCCCGAGTCGCTCATCGCGAACATCAACCACACGGAGATGAAGATAGAGTTGGTGAACGGCTCTATCATCCAACTGATCGGCGTCGAACAGATCGACAGGCTCGTTGGGACGAACCCGATCGGGTTGGTGTTCTCGGAGTACAGTCTTCAGAACCCGATGGCGTGGGAACTGTTTAGACCGATTCTCGCAGAGAACGGCGGGTGGGCTCTGTTCGAGTACACGCCGCGCGGACACAATCACGGGTGGATGCTGTTCGACATGGCGCGCAAGAACCCGCACCGATGGTTCTGCCAACTGCTCACGGTCGACATGACCAAGCGCGCTGACGGTACTCCGGTTATCACGCCGGAGATTATCCAAGAGGAGCGCGAGTCGGGCATGTCCGAGGAGTTGATCCAGCAAGAGTTCTACTGCTCCTTCGACGCGGCGATCCAAGGCGCCTATTACTCCGAGCAGCTACGCACGGCGTGGAAGGACGGCCGCGTACACTCGATCCCGTTCGACGCGTCCTTGCCGACCTTCTCCGCGTGGGACTTGGGCATGGATGACTCCACGTCTATCTGGGTGTTCCAAGCGGTGGGCTCGGAGATCAGGATGCTGCGGTTCTTTGAGGGCTCCGGCAAGGGGCTCGGCTACTACATCAACGCGCTGCAAGAGTTGCGCAACGCTCAGGGGTTCCAGTGGGCCGGGCACTTCGGCCCGCATGACCTGAAGGTCCGCGAGTTGGGGACCGGGGTTTCACGGCTAGAGGCGGCCCGTTCGCTCGGGTTCCGGTTCAAGGTCGTGAAGAAGCTAGGAATCAAGGAAGGCATCGAAGCGGTGCGGCGCTTGTTCCCGCAGATTTATTTCGACGATCAAGGGTGCAGCGGCGGGCTAGCATCGCTCGCAGAATACACCAAGGAGTGGGACGAGATGACCAAGACGTTCTCCGACCACCCGAAACACGATTGGACCTCGCACGCGGCGGACTCGTTCCGCACCTTCGCGGTGGGGTGGAGGGAGAGGTATGCGATTCCCGAACACAGGCGCACCACGGGCAAGTCTATTATTGCCAAAACCTGCATCGACGATTGAATGCGACCTCGACCCCAAGGTGGACGCGATCGTAGTCTTCGGCCGCTCGGACCACGGGTCGATTCCCCGAGGGGCGAGCCGGGCGCTGAACCTGTGGGTCGACCACTCGGACCCAAACTTCGGCCACTGCTCGATCTACCTACTGACCGAGCGGTTAAACGTGTACGTCGAACTGCAATGCTGGCACAGCGTCTTCAAGGTCGACTTGATTTCGCAGGACTTACTTCTGGAGATGATCGGCGGCATGCCGTACACGCACGCGCTCCGGGTCCAGCGTAGGGTCAACCTGCGCCCGTGGCGGTGTCGGCTCGGCATGACCTGCGTTTCGGTGGCCAAGCACGCCTTAGCACTTGACGCGCCTTGGGTGTTTACACCTAGACAGCTTTTCAGGTATCTTGTCGGGCAACAGGGGGTCACCCCGCTCATTTAGACAGGAGGCCCGTTATGGGTGGATCACCTTCAACGCCGAAGAAAACACAGCTTGAAGCACGCGGCGACGCGGCGCAGGGCAGGCAAACCCTTCGGGATATTCGCCGAGAGGACCGCCGGAAGAAGGCCATCAAGACCCGCACGGCGGGTCGATTGGCCCTGCTCGGGGGTCCAGAAGGCGGCCGTGACAACTTGGGAGGGGCGGGCTTCCCCGGTATCCCCCGCCCGGCAACCGTCAACCCCCGTCGATTCGTCGGCGGCGGCCCCCAACCAGCGGCGGCCTAGATGGGGGTCATCAAGGTCATTGGTTTAGACGCCGGGCGGAAGATCCCCCCGGCCACCCAGAGCGACGTGGATCAGCTGATCCGGCGCTATCACGCCGCGAAGGCTAAGACGGCCGAGTGGCACGCCATCGTTCGCGAGTGCTACGATTTCTGCATCCCGAACAGGTCGGCCAGTGTGGACAGTTCCGCGCGGCCCGGTCAGGAGGTTGGCCAGCGGGTCGTGGACGGCACTGCCGTCGAGTCGATCTACGGCTTTGCCAACGAACTACAGTCAGCCCTGCTCCCCTCGGACACCGAGTGGATTAGGATGCGCCCCGGCGCCGCTACTGACCCCAAGGAGTTGAGCGACGTCGCCCACTCGCTGGACTACTGGAACACCATAGCGTTCGAGGACATCAACGATTCCAACTTCTCCTCGTCCGCACACGAGGCCATGCTGGACATAGGCGTGGGCACGGCCGCGATCCGTGTGATTGGCGGCGACGCCCGGCAGCGTCTCATCTACGAGACCATTCCGCTCCCCGATATTGTCGTGGAGGCCGGGCCTTACGGCACCATCGAGAACGTCTACCGACCGTACAACATCCCGGTGAAGATGATCACGCGGCGCTGGCCGTTCGCGGAGTTGGACGCGGACGTCAAGCGACTGATCGAGGACCAGCCGGAGACCCCGGTGGACTTGATCGAGGTGTGCGTCTTCCACCCCGTCTACCAGACCTACCGCACGGTGGTCATCCTCCTCAAGAACAAGAAGGCGATCTTCCAGACGGCGGCCGACGAGAGCGAATACGTCGTGTCGCGCTGGGCGGTGGCTCCGGGCGAGGTTCTCGGCCGCGGTGTCGCGATGAGCGCCCTGCCGTTCATCCGCACGCTGAATCGGGCCATGCGCTTGACTATCGCGATCTCGGAACTGTCGATCGCAGGCATGTACACTGGCGTTGGCGACGGGGTGTTTAACCCCCACAACGTCGAGTTCAAGCCCGGCGCGATCTTCCCTGTCGAGGACGCGGACGCTGGGCTCAAACCCATCGCGCAGAGCCACGACTTCCAGATCACGCAGGAGTTGATGTCCGAGTGGCGTGGTCGCATCAAGGCGATCATGTTCCAAGAGGAGGCCGCTCCGATCGAGCGGGGCTCCCAACCGAGCGCGACCGCGGCGATCCTGCGATCGGAGAAGTTGCAGGCCAAGATCGGCGGCAGTTTCCCCCGCCTGTTCCGAGAATTGGTGAACCCGATTTTCAAGAAGTCGGTGTTCCAGCTTCAGCTGCAAGGTCGGCTTCCGAAGGATCTCCGTATAAACGGCCATGACGTCCGCACTCAGTACACCGGGCCTTTGGCTCAGGCGTCGCGAATGGATGGGGTCAAGGCGGTCCAGTCTACGCTAGAGGTAGTCGGCGGGCTGCTCGGGCCGGAGATGATCCACGCACATTTCAAGACCGAGGAGATCGGACGGTTCATCGCGCACGGCTTCGGCATGCCCGAGTCTCTGATCCGCGACGAGGCGGACGTGAAGGAGACGATGGCGAAGGCTGTCTCGGCTCAGACCGGACAGACGGCCACGGTCGACCCGACCGAGGGCGCTGGCCCGATGGACGAGGGGGCCGAAGGGGAGCCTTTGCCGGAGATGCCGGGCGGCGTGGAAGCGCTGTTGGCGGGAGGCGGCGCCCCCGGGGGGCTACCGAACTAGCCCGTGCCCGTCTACAAGCGAGGCAGGACAGGCGGCGGCGCCACGTCTCCGTCCAACGCGGCCAACACCGCTGGCGGCGCCGGGGGGCGGCCGGGTTTAACCGGGAACTGGACGTTCCTCATGCAACCCACGGTGGTCCCGGGGATCCTCAACCAAGGCCGGGTCCACAAAGCCCTTAGCGTCCCGCTCCACATGCTGCGGGACTACATGGCCGAAGCCTTGGGCTTGGTCGATAGCGGCGACTCGCCCGCACCTCCACCCACCTCAGCCGGGGACACCCGGACAGTACGCCTTGATGACAGTCAATGGGTAGCAGGGATAGGCACAACAGTTTTCCCAGACCTACTTCCTACAGAGCCAGAATTGCTCAACAATGTAGTCGTATTGGTTCATTCGGGGGTCGGTCCACTCAAGCAGGTAGCTGGAGCGCCAGCAGCAGGCGAGTTTCAATTAAGCGGGACAGGCAATCGAACTGTGACTTTTGGGTATGCCCCAGATTCAGGAGACCATATCCATGCGATTTATGTTGAAGCATCGCCTCCTCCGGCTGCTACGAAGATAGTCGTCCTGCTCGACACACTATACAATAGTGCTACCACGACCTTCCCGGGGCACATGCCCAGCGAGCCGGATATCGCTACGAATGAGGTAGTGTTGGTCCACAGCGGGGTCGGCGCGCTGCTAAGAGTGGCGGGCGCCCCGGCGGCCGGACAGTTCCAGCTTTTCGGAGCAACGAATCAGGACGTGGAATACGGATATCCACCAGACTCAGGAGACCATATACATGCGATTTATGTTGAAGCTTAGCCTCCTAGCGATCTTGCTCGCTACCTCTACTTCAGTGGCCGGGAACCTCCAGAAGCTAGAGTTCGGGGGGACCGAAGCTGACCTGTCGGCCTGCGCCAATGGGTATCTCTACGCTCGGGACACTGGGGCTGGGAACAGCCAGTGTATTGACCCGTCCACCATCACGCCCGACACGGCAACGAGTGCGCTGACCTCGACCAACGCGGACAACCTGACGCTCGATCCCACCGACTGCCTGTCGAACCAGTTTGCGGTGGGAGCCGACAGACAGGCCGACCTGACGTGCGCT
>TARA_R110000868_G_scaffold112089_2_pt1 | contig 10311 bp, 8 predicted proteins | sample TARA_R110000868 | Tara Oceans TARA_R110000868 (sample SAMEA4397489) | marine metagenome | biome: Polar Biome; feature: [SRF] surface water layer (ENVO:00010504); material: water (ENVO:00002006), including particulate matter (ENVO:01000060) such as... | depth 5 m | reverse complement strand
GCTTCAATCCCCAAACAATAGCACGATTCAAATCGTTTTCATCATACGGATTAAATAATCCCTTATTCAAAAAATCAAAATCAGACATGGCAGTTGTATTCGAGCAAAGAGAAGGAACTCCTGCTGCAGCTGCTTCTAGTGGAGGAATACCAAAACCTTCGGCAATTGATGGGTAAATGGAAAGTCTTGCACCACGAACAATGGCAACTAAAGCATTGAAATCTAATTTATTGAAAACCATTACTTTTTGCTTTATGTCGCTGCTCAAGGTTTCATAATACGTTGAATACGCTTTATTAGCAATAGCTTTTTCTCCTATAAAAACGAGATGGTGGTTTTTATAATATCCCTTTTCGACAAAAATCTTCAATATTAAATCATGATTTTTTCTTGGTTCCCATCGACTTACAAATAAAAAATAATCCTCTATTCCGTACTTACTTTTTACTTTTTCAACCACCTCCCTTTTATCATAATCTTCAAAGAAAGTTGAATTAATTGCATTGGGAGTGATAGCAACTTCGGCACGATTAAATTGACTTAGTATCTTGTTTTTGGAATATTCAGAAACCGTCAAAACGACATCAGCCTTTTTAATACTAAATTTGAAAAGATATTTCTTTGACAATTTATAACTCCATGGAAAATATTTTGGAAAATCTAAAAACAACACATCATGAATAGTGACAATATATTTACAGTATTTAATGGGGGGAACAATATATTGAAAATGAGCGTAATCAATATTTAGTTTTCTTATAAACTTTGGAATATCAATCAATAACCTTACATATTTATTGTTTGAAATATATTTTAAATAGGTCACATTATCGTGTTCTCCAAAAGTATCTTTAAAATTATTAGTATAAGATGCAAAATAAAAATGGTTTTGATTATTCTTTATCAATTCTTGGTACAACCCTTTTATGTAAGTAGTTGTCCCTTGAGGACTTCTATCAAACACACTGCAATCTACAAAAAATTTAAGCTCTTTCATTCTTCAATTTCTTTTACGAAGTCCGAACTTCTTTCAAAATAAAGCAAGCCTCCCAAAATAAAAATAATCACATCGCGTCCATTATAAATTCCTGTGATGGTCAACGTAGTAAATACATACACCAATCCAATTCCAGAAATAAAAACTAAAATCATTTTCTTATTTTTCTGATTTCGATATAATGCTAAATAGAGTGTTCCAAAAAATAAAAATAGTACGATTATTCCAATACTTCCAGTTTTATAAAACACATACATATACCCATTATGCAATTCCGAAATGTATTTAATTCCTTCTTTCTCTCCCGTAAGTGGCGCTTTGAATTTCAAGTTTACCAATGATCCAAAACCAGTTCCAACCACAAAACTACTTGGGTTTTCTTGCATTAAAGCATAGGCTCTTTTGGCTTCATAGCCACGCCAATGATCCCACAAATCCTTATGGTTTTCCCTGTCAATTTTGGTTTTGAATAATTCAGCAGGAGCAATTTTTACTTTAAAGAGAAACCCTTCCATTCCTGGTTGATTTCTTTCGATTTTAACCGAATATAAATAGCCGTAAAAAAGAGCAATGGAAGCAATAAAAAGCCCCAGAAAACGGATTGTTTTTTTGTTTAAAACCGTATATCCATAAATAGATAACAATAACACTAGAGCTACTACAATCATCGTTCTAGAGAAATACAAAACATTTGACATGAACAATATCAATACAATTACTTTAGTCAATAAACGACTTTTTAACAAGTGTTCCTTTTGAAAATAGCTGAACGATAAAAGGAAAAAAAGAGCAAAAAGTTCCAAGAAATTATCTTTCCCAAACTCTCTTATTGCATCTACCGAACCAGAAAAAATGTTTCCCATAAATATCAAAACCAAAAAATGTACTATCGCCGATGCCAATCCGCAATAAACTATTGTCTTTATAAACAAATTAAAATTATTGATTTTCTTATAAAACAAAAACCCTATTAAGAGCCCTACAATAGGTTTTGAAAAATGAAATATATCCTTAATAATACCGTAAACAGCATATTTATGGTATAATGTTCCTATAAAACCTAAAATGAAAAGGAATAAAACAGGAGTAATCATTTTTAGAAAATGGCTTTCTATTGCTATTTTTTCATAAAAGAAAAAAAGCACCAAAACCCCTATTTGAAAGAATAGATTTAACTTGAATGACGGCACATATAATTGCAACAAAATTACAAGTATAAAGAGTGAAGTATAAAATTTAGATTTGCTTACAATCATCAATTAAATGTCTATTTTTTTATAAAATACAGTTCTTAATTTATTTTTAAAAATGGCTTTATGAGCTTTACTTGTTTGTTTATGGCTAAAATAAATTGCAATGTTATTTTATTAAATCCGTTGAAATGTTTAGCAATATAAATTTCATATCCCTTGACCAATAAATGATTTTTAGAACTATTGAAACCTACAAAGTGAATATAACTAAAGCTAGGCAAGAATACTCTTCTATACCCTTTATTAGCAACTTTTTTAGACAAATCCACATCTTCTACGTATAAAAAATAATCTTCGTCAAAACCGTCAATTTCTTGAAATACCTCAATAGGCATCATTAAAAAAGAACCACTCAACCAGTCTACTTCATACCTCTTTTTTGTAAAGGTATTGTTCTTAAATTCGGGTCCTATTTCTAATAACTTTTTCATCTGAAACAGGTTTTTAAAATTAGGGAAATTCCCAGCTGAGGCAAGGTAATTTTTATTCCCATCTAGCATTTTAATTCCTACAATTCCTATGGAGGCATCCGATTTTAAAAAATTTAAAACTGGTAAAAGCGCATCTAAAACTATAGTGTCATTGTTGATTAACAATAAAAAATTTCCCTTCGCCCTTTTTACCGCTTCATTGTTCCCTTTTCCAAAACCAAGATTGACCATTGATTCAATTAAAATAATTTCAGGATAATTGGCTTTCAAATAAGCGCAACTATCGTCCTGGGAATTATTGTCTATCAGAATTATTTCGAAATCTATATTTTTTAGATTCAAAACCAACGCGTCGAGACATTCCTTTAGGTAGTTTAATCCGTTATAATTTACTAGTACAACCGAAAGTTCTGGAGACATTATTTTAAATGTTATAAAAGGTAAATCTACATAAAAGTATAGAAACCCAGTTTCTTTTTAATAATAATAACAAAAACAACGTTTACAATAACGTTAGTTAATAAACTTGCCATAGCAGCGCCTTTAATTCCATAATTTGGAATTAGATATAAATTTAAAGCAACATTCATTAGAAATCCGAAGAAAAATATATTACGAACCTCTTTTTGATTGTTGGTCATATTTAAAATTTGGTCTACATTCCCTGTCATTGCATTAAAAAGTGCTCCAAGAGTTATCAATTGTAAAGTAGTCTTGCCTGCTACAAAACCATCTCCAAATAACCGAAGTAAATTTTCACTGAAAAAAACAATCCCGAACGCTAATGGTATGGTTAGAATAATGACCAGTTGGGTAGTTCTATTAATCACTTTTTTCATTTCCGTAAAATTATTTTGATGAAACAACTCTGCTACTTTGGGCATAATAATTACATTCATCGAGACAACAAAAAAAAGTGTGAGATAACCCACCTTAAAAGCGGTGTTGTAAATTCCTATTTGGTTTTCGCTTACAATCCGGCCCAGCATGAGGATATCAGTCCAATTTAATAAAATGAGAAACATGCCACTAATCATCATTGGAAATGATTTTTTTATAATGGCACTCGATGCAATTTCCGGAAACCTTATTGTACTTTTTCTATAAAATAAATGCAGCAATGCTATAAAAACAGTTATCATTATAGCTCCTACATAAGCAAGAAAAGTGTAAAATCCCGTTAGATTAAAATAATAAAAAACAACTAACAATAGGGCAAATAGAATGCTGGGAGAAATAAAGAAAAACAAACCATAAGTGATGATTTTTTTTACTGAAATAAAGTAATAACAAACTATTTCATGAATAATCATAAAGGGAACACTGAAGGATACCACCAGAAAATAGTTTAAAAGTGAAGGTTTTTGAAAAACCATTTCTGAAAAAAAATTGGCCCCGAAATAGAAAGCCACCATAGGAATCAAAGATGAAACTAAAATAATCACAACTGATTTTAGCAACAATCCTTTTAGTTTATCAGCACTGTCAATCCCTCCAGCAAAACCTACAAATGCATTTGGAATTCCTAAAGCAAATACCATCGTCACAATTTGTAACACCGTCAAAGCCACAGTGTAGGTGCCGTAAACTGCTCCGCCATAAAAATTGGTGATAAACCACATGGAAATAAAGCTAAATACCATGGCCAACATCCTAAATAAAAAGGTCAATCCTCCTTTGGAAAGTAGGTATTGTATGGTTTCTTTATCTTTTTTCCAAGTTTTAAACATCCTTATTGTTCCATTTTTATTTCGAAAAGTAATTCATTAACAAGTGATTCCCAGTCTATGATTGGAGCCATTGTTTCTTGATGCATATGAGTGCTTAAACTTGGCATTGGCGATACACAAAGGAGTTTATTGAAGAAAAACGATCGTCCAAAAAGCTTCTTGCTTAAATACCCATCATTGGCTCTTTTTGATGATTTAATAAATGTTGTTTTATGTTTAGTGAATTCTTTTGCTTCAATTAAAAAAGTAAAAGTCGTATTTGAAATTTGCCTCCAATGGGAATCTTTGGTATGAAAAATAAAATTCTTTGTGGCGTATTTAATAGTGTATCGATCAGGGTAATCGCAAGGATGAATCACTAGATTGGGTTTGCTTAAATATCTTTTAAATGAAAAAAGTGAAATGGTTCTTTTTCTTAAAAGTTGGTTTACTTTTATTCTACCAGGAACAATTAGATCTTTCACTTTGATTAAATTAAGTATCTTTTCAAAACTGCCCTTAGTGTGTAAATAATCATCTTCACAAAAATAAATCCACTCTTCACTATTGATTTTCTCAGCAATTTTTATGGATTCCAGTATTGACTTATCGTTACCAAATACACCTTCTATTAATTCAAGATCATACTTTAAAAAAAAAGATTTCATTTCTACAGAAAGGTTATCTCCTATTACAATCATTTTATGATCAATCCCTTTTAAGGCATTCAGCAAGCTTTTGAAACAAATTTTAATTAGTGTTTTTTTATCTAAATTATAAGGTCGTGGTGCGTTATTCACGGCATTTACAGCATCGCAAGATCTAAAAATCACATTAATTTTAATATTTTCCGAAGCTGAATTCATTAGATTATTAATTGGATTTATAGGTTTTTAAAACTTATTTAATAAGTTGCTCCAGCACCGTTTTTACCGCTTCGTCATGAGGATATAATGATGCGCCTTTGACCGAATTGGGATCTTTTCTTTTTAACGTTCTTGTTGTATAATCAATGCTTGTTGTGCTTTCATCAGGTCTGAAATAATTGAAAATGGTGCTGTCATTAGCCACAAAATTTTTGTCAAAATAGTCAAACGCTACCGTGTTTAAAACGATCTCTTCGTTCTTTCTATTTACTCCAAAATCAATTCTAAGTTTTACAGGCAACACCGCTTCTGGTAGCAAGAAAATGACTTTTTGTGCTATTTCTTTCCCTTCAACTGGAAGCCAGATAGAATGTTCTTCGGTGTAGTCTTCGGCCATATCTTGTCCGTAGTACAAATGAAGTGTGTCATTTTTTTGTATTAATAAATGGAGTGAGACTTTGAACAACTCTTTTGTTGGATCCACTTTTACGGCTTTTTCTACCTCTTTTTTACAAGAACTAAGGCAAAACAGCACTACAAAAAGGGAAACGAATAACTTAATTTTCATGAGTTAAATATGTTTTTTGGAAAAAATAAAATCTATACTTTTCACTTGAGGCTAACTAATAAGTTGATGCTTTAAGGATTGTTTTTTATAAAAATTCTTAAATAAACTCCAAAGAATAAAAAACAAAACAAGTAAAACAGGAAGGATCAATTTTAGCTTTCCATTAATGGCACTAATGTTCTTTTTATTTAATACTGCACTTTTTTCTTTTACAATTTTATCCATGCCTATCAAGTCAACTTTGAGAATTCCTTGTTGAATAATCAACCCTTGTTTAGTTTTGATTATATCATTTAATTGGGTATTTTCATTGTAATAAACCAGCTTGTCATTTTGTTGATTCCTGTTTACATTACTAGAAAAACCCTTTAAAACAGCGTCAATTTGTGCAATAATCGAGTCGTTTTGACTTAATTTTATTTTAGCATTCTTAAGTTCTTCTATTTGAACTCTCTTAAAATAATCAGACTCATTCAGGAAATTCAAAAGAGGTTGAATGGTTGATTCTTCAGTTATTAATTCATTCGAGTTAATCGTGATTTCATGATTGGTATAATTCTTACTAGTCAAATTATCTTCAAGGATTTTCTTAATATCACCATCCTCGGCCATTAACTTAATAAGTTCAAAGTTTTCGGTTTTGTTTTCAATGAATTTATAAACATCTGTGATGGGCTCTATTTTAATTCCTTTTATTGTTTTTGGCTTTTTTAAACCTACACTATTCTTTAAAAACAAGGTATCTTCTTCAAGAATTTTAGAATTAATTAAATCAATTTTAGAATATAAATAATCGGTTGATTCAAAATTTGGTGTTACAATTATTTGCTGATCATATTTTTTTTGAGTGGTATCTAAGAAAAAACCAAGCCCAATCCCCACTATCAGTAAAATAATTATTACAATCCTATTTCTAATAAAGAACTGAATACATCTAAATATTAAAGTATTAAAATTTTGAAATAGACTCCCTATTTTATTAGAAATTTGTGATAAATCTATTTCTTGATTTTCAGCATTATTATTGGGTAGGTTTACACTCATTATTTAATTTTATTTAGCATTAAAAATTTGTTCCAATATTTTAATTGTGATCAAATAAGTGGGCTTTACACCAGTTGTTCCTAATCCTCCTGAAGCTAAGGTGCTTCCTGTTTCAAGTGGATTATCCGAAGCATAATACGCATATCTTACTTTTATGTCCTTTGGTACACTTTTTCTAATTTTGGATGCTGATTGAATGGCTTTTTGATAATAAGAACCTTCCATCTCTAGACCAATTACGCCCCAAGTCGATTCATGGAAAAATTTTAATAAATCCCTGTTTTGCAATGATGTTCCTAGCACAGTAACCATGGGCCCAGCAAATACAGCAATGTCATTTCCTTCAAACATATCGGCCGTTAACTCATTTTCAAAAAAGTAATTATCAGCCGTTCCTTCGTTAATATGCGCATTCGGAATCATGATGTCTCCTTTTCCGCCTTCTAGAATTCCCGCTTTTCCCATGATAGAAACTGATTCTACATTGAGCAGAGTATCTTTTTTGAATGGCTTCAATAATTCATCAATCGTTTCATAGGCTTGTTCCCCAAACGCATAATCCATTACAATTAAAACTGGTTTTTTATCTCCTAGTTTAGCTGTAGGAAAGGATGAATTTGCCCAATTAATTTTTTCAGTATCAAAAATTTGTACATCAATATTTGTTCCTGAATCATCAAGTACAGAGATCATTCCATGTTTCAATGCTACTTCTTCTACTTTGTTACGAACTTCATCGGCACCAGATTTACTTAATTCCTCATAAATAAAGAAATCTGACTTGTCTTTGAACTTTGTTTTTAAAACAGTTGTTGCAAAAATGGAGTTCATTACACTGTGCATATTGGCACTAATCACATGAATTGGACGGTTTATCAGTCCGTTTTCTTTTAGAACCTCCTTGATGTTAGTTGCCCATCTTTCACCATGAATGTGATGCCCTAAACGCTCTCTTAAAATGGGACTAAAAGTGATTGTTCGTTTATTATTGTCAATAATTTCTTCAATCGCTAATTTTCCTAACCAAAATATAATTTGCAAAAAACGATCTGGTGCAGCATCTGAACCAAAAGCGTCATAAATATCCAATACTTCTTCAAACGTACGTCCAAGAATATTTGCAGCATGCGAAATGGCTTTCTCTTTTTCTACAAGTGACAGTTTCTTTGTTTGTGAAACCGCATGTTGTAATTTTACCCAATCGCGTGAAACTTCACCTGCATCATCCAGCAAAACTCTGTTTCTTATTTTGTGAGACTCGATGAAAATAAACGTTAAATGCGTCAAAATATCATAAATATCAGATCGCCCGCGCGTAATTTCAACATTCATCTGCTCTTCATCAATTCGATAACAATTACGACGCCTTTTTGGAGGAATAATTGCTTGAAAATGGGATTTAGAATACCCTTCATCCGAAGTTAAATTGATGAATCTACATTCTTCAATTCCTACCGGAAGTCGTTCAATAACATATAAAAGCCCGTTTAATTCTACTTTTTCTTCAGCAATATTTCCATATATTTCAGGGCGTAAAGTCATTAATGCTTCCCTTAAAGTATCTCCCGAAATACCCATCGGTTTATAAAAACCTCTATTGAATAAATGGCGCATCGTGATGTACATTTTTTCAATTGCTGCCGATGATTCTTGTGCTCTAGAGCGTGATATATTTTTACTGTCTTTCATTTCTTCTATAATTTCTAACCAACAAATGTAATTTTTATTTTTTATCCAAAAGCGCTACGATATCTCGATTATCAGAAAGTCTTGGTATTTTATTTTGGCCTCCTAATTTTCCAATCGATTTCATATATTCTTGAAAACCATTTTTAGACACTTTTGTTATAACTACTTTTTGTAAAATGTTTCCCCTTATCAAGTCGTCGTAATAAATGTTTTGTTTACGCATGGCATCATCAATCGCTTCCGCAAAAGTTATCATGTTTACGGGTTCATTTTCAAATTCAATGAACCATTCATGATAGGGTAATCCGCTGGTAGGATTAATTTGTGGCGCTACAGTAAACTCATTTACCCGAACATTTGTCCCTTCCATCGCTTCCTGTAATGCATTTTCGACTTCTTTACCGATAACATGTTCTCCAAAAGCCGAAATGTAATGCTTGATTCTCCCAGAAACAATAATTCTAAACGGTTTTAAAGAAGTAAATTGTACTGTATCCCCAATATTATATCCCCAAAGACCCGCATTAGTAGAAATAATTAAAACATAATTTACACCAAGCTCTACTTCGCCTATCGTATATCGCCTTGGTTTATCAGTATAAAACGCATCGCTTTTTACAAATTCGTAAAAAATACCCGCTTTCAAAAGCAGTAGCATTCCTTTTTCTTTTTGGGAATCTTGGTAAGCAAAAAATCCTTCAGATGCTGGAAATAATTCAATACTGTCTACTTTTCTACCTATTAAGTTTTCAAACTTTGCTCTATATGGTTCATAATTCACCCCTCCGTAAATAAAGAGATTAAAATTCTTGAAAATCTCCCCTACTTTCTTCCCTCCTTTTTGTTCCAATCGCTCGAAATACATTTGAACCCAAGACGGAATTCCTGAAATCACTGTCATATTCTCATGAATAGTTTCCCCAACTATACCATCAATTTTAGTTTCCCAATCTTCAATACAATTGGTTTCTAATGAAGGCATGCGGTTTTTTTGCAAATATTTCGGAACAAAATGTGCTACAATCCCTGATAATCTACCAAATTGTATTCCGTTTTTTTCTTCCAAAATTGGACTTCCTTGCAGAAAAATCATTTTTCCATCAACAAAGTCGGCCTTACCCGTTTCGTGAATGTAATGCAAAATAGCATTTCGAGCTGCTTTGATATGAAAAGGCATTGATTCCTTAGTCAATGGAATATATTTAGCTCCTGAAGTAGTTCCAGATGTTTTGGCAAAATAAAGCGGTTTCCCTTTCCACAGAATGTTTTCCTCTCCTTTTACTACTTTTTCAATATAAGGTTTTAAATCCTCATAATCCCTTATAGGAACTTGGTTTGCAAAATCTTCAAACGTTTTTATTGTATCAAAATGATGGTCAATTCCAAACGCTGTTTGTTTAGCTTCTTTAATTAAATCCATGAAAACCGCCTTTTGACTTGCAACAGGATTGGAAACCCAGGATTGTGTTTCTTTATATATTTTTTTAGCAAATAACTTTGCAGCAGCTGATTTTATTGACATTTTTAAATTGGGTTCTTTATAAAATAAACGTATTGTCTAATTTATTTCGATTTTTTTGAAGTCTGTTTTTTTTCCTCTTTTGCCACTTGTTCTCTCAACTCTAATTCTTCTTTAGAAGCAGTTAATTTACCTTTCGGGATTGTATCTTCACTATATACAAGAATGGAATCTTTGTTGAATTTCGCATATTCTAATTGACCGTTAAGCACTTTTTGAATAGAAAGAATATAGG
>TARA_R110000868_G_scaffold269680_1_pt1 | contig 10314 bp, 7 predicted proteins | sample TARA_R110000868 | Tara Oceans TARA_R110000868 (sample SAMEA4397489) | marine metagenome | biome: Polar Biome; feature: [SRF] surface water layer (ENVO:00010504); material: water (ENVO:00002006), including particulate matter (ENVO:01000060) such as... | depth 5 m | reverse complement strand
CTACCGCAACATGATTCAACACTGCCTCGACAGCCACACCCCCGTTGCCATCTGCCATACCCAAAAACTACTCAGCCCGGCCAAACCCAACCAAGATCTGGAAACAGCGCTGCATAGCAACCAAGCCACCTACAAACCCTACCCGATATTTTCGGCCGGCCAACCACAACTGCTCGAAACCCTCGACGACGGCCGAATGCTGCTGAACATTCATATTCGCCAGCGTTACCGAGCCATCACCGAAAAACAAACACTGCCCTACATGATCTACGACTGCGAACCCTTCCTCGACCGCACAATCGACCCGGAAGACCTCGACTACCATGAAGAACTCAAACAACGCATTCTCAAACGACTGGACGCCCTCGCTTTCCAGCAACCGGAATTCCTCGACGTCTATAAAGCCAACGACTGGCAGGTCAAACCCGTCAACGAATTCAGCTTCCAATTGTTCGGGCTGATTGCTTTCGGAGCAGACATCCAGCAACACATACTGGAAATGGACAACATCACCGACCGGCTCGAACAAGCACTGGAACTGCTGATCCGTATTGGATAACGGCCAAACACAGAGATGAGCCGAATACATACGCTATTCGGCTTGAATTTTGAGCCGAATACCCGTAATAATTGGCTCACTGACTAAAAAACGAACACACTCAATGGACACCACCTGGATCTGGCAACAGCCAACATGGCCACACTTTTTATGGGATGATAGCCGGATACAACCGCGTCTACGCCAAGTACGTCTGCAGCTTGGCATCCTGCTTGGCAAGACAACAATGCACCCAGGAGAGCAACAAACCCTCGACACCTTGCTGAACAACATCCTGTCATCCTCGGCGATTGAAAATGAAACCCTCAACGCCAGCTCCGTACGCTCTTCGCTGGCCCGGCGGCTGGGCGTCGACGAAGCACAACCGTACCCGGTAACCGACCAATCCGAAGGCATCAGCCAAATGCTGCTTGATGCCATCCAGAACGTGCAATTACCGTTAACACTAAAACGTTTGTGCCGATGGCACCGGTGGTTATTTCCGGCGCCAGAATCGGTACTCACAAGCAGACCGGTACTGGTCGGAACACTACGCGGCGACGAACCGATGCAAGTGGTATCTGGCCGCATTGACCAGCCAGTCGTCCACTTCGAAGCGCCCCCCCGCACCACCCTGAACGCAGAAGTCGACGCCTTCCTGCAATGGTTTCAAAACAGCCAGACCGATCCATTGCTCGACCCACTGCTGCGCGCAGCGCTGGCACACCTATGGTTTGTCACCCTGCACCCCTTCGACGACGGTAACGGTCGCATTACCCGCGCCCTCACGGACATGGCACTGGCGCAAGCCGACCAGCAAAGCATTCGTATGTACGCCATGTCGGCGGCCATACTGACTCATCGCACCGAATACTACGACAGACTGGAAACCACCCAGCGCGGCGATATGGACATCACTGAATGGCTGATGTGGTTTCTCGATATTCTGCAACACACCCTCGACCAAGCCTTGAACGATATTGAACACACGCTGGCCAAAGCCCAATATTGGCAACAATTCCGCCACACAGGGCTAAGCCCGGAACAAATAAAAGTCCTGAACCGTCTGCTGGATGGAGGAGAAAAAGGCTTTGAAAACGGCATCAGTGCCAGCCAGTATCAGAAAGTCGCCAAGGTGAGCAAAGCCACGGCCACCCGCCATCTGGCCGACCTGTTGGTTAAAGGGTGTATTAAAAAACTGCCTGGTGGTGGGCGGAGTACGAGATATAGAACTAGTTAATACTCTTATATGGCATCCGAAGAATAGATTGAGCAACGATGATACCGAAGTAACTCGGCATCCGGCTGAAACTTCCCTGGTAATTCAAGTCGTTTACCTTCGTACGCCAACACGGTTGCTTTTATAAAATTATCTGGCGCTTTTTTGAGCTGCGTTGATACGATCACGGTCAAATTATCTGTAATAGCAATCAAGCCTTGATCAAATGCCCGATCGTGCAACACAGACAAGCACAGTCCGTTATGAGGATTTAAACGATTTTTTGGGTCATCGCGCCAGGGAACAATATGGCTCGCGATCAAAAATTTAGGATGCGATAACCCACTGATGCAGCAGCGGCTTTGGTAGGCACTCAGTACAGCTTGGCGAAACAGCGACTGGCCTACTCGGGCTTTAGTCGCGACTATTCGATCGTCGCCTGCATAACTGACCGGCTCACCTTGTACTTCACAGCCCTCTTCTATTTCTACATTCAGTTCGTTAACCAACTCATGAGTCTGATCCAACTGCTCTATCGCTTGCCGAGAACCGAGTGCGAAAGCCTCCCAGTCGGCATTCATCTCGTCCCACATCGCTCTATCGGCTTTGGATGTATTCGACATCCCTTTGCGGCCAGAACGCCGAATGGCAGGATCAAGACTAGCAAGATTCGTCAGCTTCAAAACAAGCGCATCAGGAGTCCGGCTAATCAGCTGGGCGTAACGGATAATTTCTGTGTTACGTGCATGAAATTTCCCGAATGGAATCCGACAGTAAAGGAAAAAGGCGACCAGCAGTTGTTCACGAGTCCAGAGATTAACAGCAGCCACGGCAAAGTCCTTTCAAGGTGATGAATCAGGCTAACACCACCACTCGATGGAGAAAATAATTTGTGGTGACGCTTTCTTCCCCACCCCCTCAATCAGCACGTCAGACCTTAACGTTGAAGATAGCTTGACCCCTGTCTGGGAGGGCGGGCCACTGTGCCCGACGCGCTGGCTACTACCCCAGCACTTCCACAAACATCTCGGCGGCTTCTTCGGTCACCACATAGCCTTTGCTGTTTAACGCGGTAAAGCCGTTGTTCAGTACCGGCAAGCCATCGCTGCCTTCCAGGCAGGTCCAGACGCATTCCGGGGATTCTTGCATAATCAGCAGCACTCGTTGGTATTCCTGCCCGGTGGTCGCCATCAGGCAACCGTTGTAGTCGGCCTGTTGGTTAAAGACGTTGGTTATCGGGCGGTATTCGTCAAAAAATTCCTGGCGGGTAATGGTACTCATACGGCTCTCCGGTCATTTGGTTCAGTGTGCCTTGCGGCATGCGGGCTTGGCCATCAAAACCGTACTGACATTCCCTGTCAGTACCCCTGCCCCAGACTTATTTGCGTCCACTGGACATTTATTTTGCTGATTTTTACCTTTTGAAGGAGTCACCGGATGGAAGTAGTCAATCCTGTTCGCCAGGCTGTAGAGCTGGTGTTGTTTTCACTGAAGCCAGATACCGATGAAGTCGCTTTTCTGGCATTAAATGCAACCGTTCAAACCTATATCAATACCTTGCCTGGTTTTGTCTATCGAGCGTTATGTAAACAATCCGATGGTATTTGGCAGGATATCGTATTCTGGCAAGACCGAGTGGCAGCACTACATGCCCAGCAGTTGTTTATGAAAAGTGAGGCCTGTGTGACCTGGCTGGCGATGATTGATCCAGCCAGCATTAATATGCAACACAGTGAGGTAATGTTTGCCAAGCTGGCAGAGCGGTTAGCCAGTTAGCCTGTTAGGGTTTATCAACAGTGAGAATCACCTGTGCGAGTATCAGGGAATTTTGAGGTGTCATTGCAGCCGCTGGATTGCAGTACGGTGTCCGGTGAAGGTAAAGATAGCCATTTAACGCTGGAGGTAGTGCCCGATTCTGCCACGGGAGAGTTGTGTGGGATAACCGGGCAGATGTCTATCGAGATGATGGACAACCAACATCTCTATGAATTTGTCTATCAGTTGTAAGGTGTATGCAGGAGTGGTATGACCCTGGTGGTCATCCGCTGCTGGCACTGGGTTTTCTGCAGGAATTGAGTATGAATAAGGCCGAACGGCTGTTTTTATTAACCAATTTGCTGCGCAGTAAACGTACGGTGATCACCGCACGTGAGTTAGCAGAACGGTTGGGAGTCAGTGAGCGCACGATTTACCGGGATATCCAGTCGCTGGAGCTATCGGGCATTCCGATCGAGGGGGAAGCCGGGGTCGGCTATCGCATTCGTCATAACTTCGAGTTGCCGCCATTGATGTTCGATGCAGAGGAAATTCTGGCGTTGTTACTGGGCAGCCGTATGGTTCGAGCCTGGGCAGATGCCGGTCTGGCCGCTGGTGCCAGCCGGGCGTTGGCAAAAATTCAGTCGATATTGCCGGATTCCCTCAAGCAAATCGCCGAGCAGCAAAGCCTGATTGTGCCGAATTTCAGTAGTGAGCCAGAAGCCGCTGCGCGAGCGCTGATATTACGCAAAGCCATTGAACGACAATTGCAGGTGCGCATTCAGTATATTCGCGCCGATGGTGAGTTCTCTGAACGGACGTTAGAGCCGCTGGGCCAGATCTTTTGGGGTGGCAAATGGACGCTGATTGCCTGGTGTTGCTTACGTGATAGTTATCGGGAATTCCGGCTTGATCGGATTCAGCAGCTGGAGCCGCTGGAGCAACACTTCACAACCGATGCCAGTAAAAGCTTGCCTCATTATCTTGAATTAGTGAAAGCCCAGTATCACAACAAGCAGACGCAAGGCTGATAGCTGGTGTTTTGGCCAGCATGGCAGCTGGCACTCCCAGAGGACGGTGTCCGCCAGCGGCTGCGAAAATACGTGAGGCTGATAGCCGACGTTAAGGCCAGCGTGGCAGCTGGCACTCCCAGAGGACGGTGTCCGCCAGCGGCTGCGAAAATACGTGAGGCTGATAGCCGACGTTAAGGCCAGCGTGGCAGCTGGCACTCCCAGGCATCCGGGAAGGCGGGCCGCTGCGCCCGCCCATGGCTGAGAGCCGTTCTTCGCCACCATGCTATTCAAGCGGGCTGTTTACCTTCCATGGCCAATCCTCCGCATGATCCACCAATCCGGCTTTTAGCGGATTTTCCTGGATATACCGCATGGCGGCATCAAGGTGCTGTTGGCTACGGATATATCGGTCCCAGTAGTCACGCTGCCAAATGCCGGGGGGATATTGAATACCGTTTGCAGTGAGGTACTCACGAATGTGCTTGCCACTCCATGTTTTCCAGCTATGAACAATGGTTGTTAACGACACGTCGTCGATGACTTCAATCAGCACATGTACGTGGTTCGGCATGATCACGCCGCCAAGCAGTCGATAACGTTGGCCGTGAAAATATTGCCAGTTATTGAGAATAGCGGTCGCGATTGAGGGAATTTTGAGGAGGCATGAGCCATAGCCAGCATCCAGCTGCCGTTCAATATATTGGCGATAAGCAGGGGTATTTTTCGGGGCAAGGTTGAGGGTTTTCAGTGGCAGCGAGTCAGCCAGGCGGTAAGTGATCATTTGATGGATTGGCCCATCCAGATGCGGCAGGCTCGTACGATAGTGTGTTCGACTCATGGCATCGTCCTTGATTCATGGTACGCACAATATAGCGTTGGAAAGCATGGCAGGCCAGAGTTACAAGCGGCACTTTGATACAAACGCAACATTTTGGCCAGCATGGCAGCTGGCACTCCCAGAGGACGGTTTTGGCCAGCGTGGCAGCTGGCACTCCCAGAGGACGGTTTTGGCCAGCGTGGCAGCTGGCACTCCCGGACTCATGTGTTTGTGCGGTGCGGTTAAAATCCTATCTGTACGCTGGCTCCGGCCAGATCGAGTTGTTGGCGGTCGAACAGGAAGCGCTGGTAGCGTATGCCAATGCCCACTTCAGTGTTGAGCTGGTAGTCGAGCCCCAGCCCTCCCATCGGGGCGGTGCCGGAGTCGAGGTGGCTGTTGAGGTCATCGCGACGGGTATCCACTTCGCCACTCCAGCGATACAGCCCCAGTTCAAACGAGAGTGTCAGCTGGTTATTGATGGCGTCGCTAAAGCGCTGGCTAAGTACGATGCCGGAGCCGCCCACCGGGTGATGTCGGCGCAGGCTGGTTTTGAGGTCGTTGGGGGCGGCGTTGGCACTGAGATCCGTGCTGGCTGCTCCCATGTCGAGATAACGAATTTCTGCGGCATACCCCGGTAAGTAGCGATAGCCGATACCCATATCAAAGGCGGTGCGCTTGGCGTCGTAGTCGGTCACGGTGGCATCAAGGCCATCGGTCTGTAGCTGACTTTGCAGTTCGCCGCCGCTTTGGCTGCTATGCGCCCGGTAAAGGCCAATGGTGACGTAACCCTTGTCTTTGTCGAGGCCAAGGTCTTCAAGCCAGTGGCTATCGTACTCGCTCGCCGGTGTGGCTGCCTCAACCGTTGCAGTTGGCATCAGTAACGCCAATCCCAACACGCCTGCCAACGGCAATATCACCGCAGGCAACGCGGATCGGTGAGTCCCTGGACGACGGCGGTAACCACAACTGGCAACAGCAGCCAGCAGCAGTAATCCTAGCCCGCCCAAACTACCGCCACTGCGGTCGGCTCGGGTGCTGATGTCTGCCAGCGCTTGGGTCTGGTCCGCGCGTAATATCGACACGGCTCCCGGATCTTCTACTGCACCGTTCACTTCGTTATCGGCGTCGTTCGGGCCACCGTCTTCAATGGTCAGCTGCACACAGAAATCTCCTTCGGTCAGTCCTGCCACCCAGCTGCTATCTCCCGGAGGTGGGCAATAGCCAAGGCTGCCGGCGCTGGAGTAAATGTGGTTATTGGTATCGCTGACAAAGCTGTTCCAGCGACCATTCTGGAACTTGCGATAGACGGCATTGGCCGGAATTTGCTGAGTTTGTGGTACGACTATGCTGACGCTCTGGCCCATGGTCGGCAGGTCGTGGATTTCGAAATCGAAGACACCGCCTTTCGGTTCAAAATCGTCGTCTGCACCCAGATCCTGTTGCGCCGCAACATCGTCATCGCTCAATCGAGCACCACCGCTGCTGCCCATGATGGCGAACTGACCCAGTCGGCACAGCACGCCAGGGTCACATTCCACCAGGAAGCCGTCGGTTTCGCTGGCAGTTTCTGGCAGCAGGTTGCTCTGGGCAATATTGTCGAGGTAGTCCGGAATGCCGTCATCATCGCTGTCGGCGGTGCCTTCGTCGGCATCGACGATACCGTCACCATCGCTGTCATCGCTGCCAGATAATACCGGTGCCGATGCTTCGACCCGGAAGTAGATGCGGGCGATATCGGCAGCACCCTGGCTGTCATCGACCCGTACCTGCACGTTGTAACGGCCACTGCTTAATCCGGACGGATCAAAAACCAGTGTGGTGTTGGTCAGGCTGCCATCGGTATCCACCAAGGCGCTGTGGCTGCTAGCCCAGTCGAAACGGTGGGTATCTTGCAGGTTGGCGTCGGTCACACGGACCGTCGCCGTCACCATACCGCCATCACGTGCCACCAATACGGTATTGCTACCGCCCTGCTGCAACACCATGCTGGCCGCTGGCGCGAGGTTTTGCTCGCCTATCGTTATGGTCACGCGGTGGCTGGCTCCAGCGTTAATGTCGTGAATATCAGGGGCACGTGGGTCGTAACCACCACTGAGGTCGTCGCTCTCGGTGGTGTCGTCATCCAGGGCCAGTACCAGAATCTCTGCTCCTTCGGAGATGCCATCATCGGTGAGCTGGAAGCTGATCCGGGCCTCGGTACTGTCTGCTGTGAAAATGACGCTGCCAGCACTGAGATTATGGTCGGCGCTGTCCGCCGTACTGCTGGTACTGTCGATCCGGTAAGGCACTTCGAACGGGTAATCCGGTGCGCTGCCGTTCAGTACTACGTCGACCTCGACATTACCGCCTTCGACACTGGCGATATCGCGGCTGAAGGACACCAGCGGGCGTACCCGCAAGGTCTGGGTCGTGGTACTGGTATTACCCTTGGCATCGGTGGCGCTGTAGGTCACCGTGTGAATACCCGGACGCATCCGCAAACTGCCGCCTTTCAGGCCCAGTACGCTGGTGTTGCAGCAGCCAGGGCCGTCGACGTTGTCGCTGGTCATTGCTGCCAGGGCTGCACTGGTATCACTCACACCGAGCAGGTCCGCCACACTAACGCGAGTGAAGACTCCGGTCGCATCGACAATGGCATCCGCTGGTGGTGTGATCACTGGCGGCGTGGTATCGAGGTAGTCACTGCTGTTGCTCGGGTCAGTGCCGTCTTGCTGTTCCTGGCCATTGGGGATGGTATCGCCATCACTGTCGGCCAAGGCATCACTGTCATCGAACGGATCAAAACCGTAGCGGGTTTCATAGTCGTCCGACATGCCGTCGTTATCGTCATCACTGTCGTCAGCGTTGGCAATGCCATCGCTATCGTTATCACCGATCACGACAAGGCTGAAGGCGGGCAATGAGCCGGTAGGATTCACCGTACCACGGTCATCTGCCGTCATCACGATACCGCTGTAGCTGCCTTCATCGCCAACCGCCGGGGTGCCGGTCAGCTTACCGGTAGTCGAATTGATCACTAGCCAGGCCGGTGCGCCACTGAGTGTGAAGTTAAAGCTGCTGCTGTCGCTATCCACCACGGTGGGGGTAAAGCTGAAGGTACTTCCTTCCAGAACGCTGCTGGCCGGTGTACCGGATAGCAGCGGCGCATCGTTCACCGCCGCAACGCTCAGGCTGACGCTGGCAACGGCGGAGGTGCCAGCTTCGTTATCTGACAGCTGGTAGGTAAAGCTGTCACTGCCGTAGTAGTCGCTATCCGGTGTGTAGGTCAAGCTGCCATCGGCGTTGTCGACCAGGGTTCCGTGGCTGACATCCGTAGCAATCACGATACTGCTGAGGTCGAGGCTACCATCGATATCGCTGTCGTTTGCAGCCACGTCGATCACCACCGCACTGTCTTCGCTGGTGCTGGCGCTGTCGTTATTGGCCAGTGGCTCGTCGTTGACAGCAGTGATTGTCATCACAACCGTCGCCGTATTTGACCAGGCACCACTGTCATCCTGCACCCGGTAGCTGAGGCTGTCGGCACCGTTAAAGTCGGCATCTGGGGTATAGTTGATCACGCCGCTGAGCACGCTTGCGATGCCCTGGGCTGGTGGTTCCACCAGCACCAGAGTCGCAGCCTGTATTGAGCCATCTACATCGCTGTCGTTGCCCAAGGCGTTGATGTTGAGGCTGGCGTCTTCCAGCAGGGTCACGTTGTCGTTGCTGGCGACAGGGGCATCGTTCACGGCAGTAATCGTCAGGCTGACGGTCGCGACATTGGAAGTGGCATCGCTATCGTCTTTCACCACATAGGTAAAGCTGTCGCTGCCGTTGAAATCTGCCGCAGGGCGATACGTGATTTCACCGCTGCTGGCATCCACGGTGATAGTGCCGTGTGCCGGAGAACTAACAACCGTTACCTTCGAGCTGTCCAGCGTACCGTCGATATCCGTATCGTTGCCGATAACGTCAATCACCAGCTCGGTGTCCTCGGCGGTCGAGCCGGTATCGTCAGCCGCCACTGGCGCATCGTTCACGCCACTGACGTTGATGATCAGAGTCGCGACATTAGAGGTTGCACCGTGCTGGTCTTTGATCTGGTAAGTCAGTGAATCAGAGCCGTTAAAGTCGGCAGCTGGCGTGTACTCAATCTGGCCAGACACCACGCTGGCACTACCTTCCGCAGCTGCTCTGACAATGGTCAGGGTAGTGGTATCAACATTGTCACTGTTATCAACATCGGTGTCGTTATTAGCAACGTTGATGGTCACTGCGGTGTCTTCCGCTGTCGTTGCCACATCGGCGACAGCGACGGGGGCGTCATTGACAGCCGCAACGGCGATGCTGACGGTTATATCACCCGAACTGCCACTGTAAATATCATCCACCGCGTAGGTGAAAGAATCCACACCGTTAAAGTCGGCTAACGGTGTATAGGTAATCACACCGTTGGCGGTGTTGACACTGGCCGAACCATGAGCCGGAGCATGAGTAACGGTTACACTGGCAGCGTTGAGCGTGGAATCCACATCGCCATCGTTGGCCAACACGTTAATGTCTACCGCAGTATCTTCCTGGGTACTGCCGCTGTCGGCCCCTCCGGTCGGGTTGTTGTTGGCCACCGTAAAGTTGAGTTCGCTGGCGACACTCAATCCGGCCCAGCCATTAAGCGCGGCATCCACCAGCAGGCCACTGTCAGCCAGCAGGTAATAACGATGGGTTGGCGTCCAGTTGGCCGCCGGGGTAATGGTCACTTGTGTGCCACTGATAACCACCTGCCCAGAGCCAACGGCAATGGCTTCCACCAGCGTATCGCCATCCGCATCGTACAGCTGGAAGTTGCCCGTGGTTGCGCTCACCGCCTCGCTCAGAGTCAGCACAATGCGGCTATTGTACTGCACACTGCTGGCGTCATCCGCCGGGGTTGAACTGCTGAGAACCGGATCAGCGACATCCAGCGTACTGGTATCGGTAACCGCCGTCGCGCTGT
>TARA_R110000868_G_scaffold1635_13_pt1 | contig 10314 bp, 8 predicted proteins | sample TARA_R110000868 | Tara Oceans TARA_R110000868 (sample SAMEA4397489) | marine metagenome | biome: Polar Biome; feature: [SRF] surface water layer (ENVO:00010504); material: water (ENVO:00002006), including particulate matter (ENVO:01000060) such as... | depth 5 m | reverse complement strand
ACAGGCCGATGCTGGTTTGGTAGACCTGTTGCAGACAGATGGTCCTTTTACGGTATTTGCACCGACAAATGCCGCCTTTACAGCATTATTGGATGCATTGGGTGATAATTACAACGGCTTGGACGATTTTGACACTCCCGAGGAAAAGGCATTGTTGGCGCAGATTTTAAAATATCACGTAGTGGCCGGAGCAGCAGCCTATTCTGGAGATCTATCCAACGGACAAATGATAGAGACCGCCCAGGGAGAATCTGTAACGGTTAACTTGACGGGTGGAGTTTTCATCCAAGATAAAACTGATGTGGACGCTACTGTTGGTCCGTTTGATATCGCCGCGAGCAACGGGGTGGTACATGTTATAGATAAAGTATTATTGCCACAGGAAGCAATAGATGCCCTATTGCATTAAGATTAGGGTTTGTATGCTTTAGGTTGATTGCTGAAACCGACGACCATGTAATGGTCGTCGGTTTCTTTTCAATAATAACTCTTCTAGTACTTAATTAATAATTAAATATCACAGATTTTGAAAGCGCTCTTCGATTCTTCTAGTTTAAAATGTAGTAAATTGGTTACCCATACCTATAGTACTTCATTTTCATTGGGCATAAGATTGTTTGCGCCCAAAATAAGGCCAGCGATCTACGCCATATACGGATTTGTGCGTTATGCCGATGAGATTGTAGATTCTTTTCACGATTACGATCAAGAGGAGTTACTGACCGAGTTTATCCAGGAATATAAACTGTCCTTGAAAAGAAAAATCAGTATAAATCCTATAATCAATTCTTTTCAGGAAGTGGTACATAAATATGAACTTTATGAATATGCCGATGTTTTTTTGGAGCGAATGCAATATGATTTGGAGGTAACTGAATATACCACTAAAGAGGCTTATGAGAACTATATATATGGCTCGGCCGATGTGGTAGGTCTAATGTGCTTAAGGGTATTTGTTGATAACGATAATGAAAAGTTCAATGCCCTTAAATCTTCAGCCAAATATCTTGGGTCGGCATTTCAAAAAGTAAATTTTTTGAGGGATATAAAAGAAGATCTAGAAAGTTTGGGCAGATCCTATTTTCCCAATGTGCAACAAAAAGAATTGACCGATGAAGTGAAAAAGGAAATTATCACAGACATTGAGGAAGACTTTGAAAAGGCCTATCAAGGATTGGTTAAATTGCCCATAGAAAGTAGACTAGGAGTTTATATAGCTTATAAATACTATTCTAAACTTTTGAAAAAACTTAAACACACCAAATCCGAAAAATTACTGACCGATAGAATCCATATTTCCAACCCTATGAAAATGGTAATATTGGCCAAGGGCTACGTGAGATACAAGCTAAACGCTATTTAATTTGAAATCAATTTAAATTAGAATTCAAATAAGTTATTATCAATTAATTATAGTCGATGTTTCTGTCTCCTCGAGCGCAGTTGAGAGGTTTTAGGCAGTTATATTTTTGAATTGAGGTCTAGACAGGACAACATTACCCCAAACAACTAATTAACAATTGAAAATCAATCGAACTCACGTCATTTAAGTATTGTGATTCTGGAGATAAGTAGTTTAATTATTAAGTATAAGGTCTTTCGCCTGAATCTCCGATGGGAACATAAGCCTTAAATGTAATGAATGTTATAAAAAAAAAGTAAATGGAAATAGTATTGTACCTTGTCATAACACTGTTGACTTTTATGGTTATGGAAGTGGTTACCTGGTGTACCCACAAATTTGTGATGCACGGCTTTTTATGGATTTTACATGCCGACCACCACGAGCCCAAATACCCTCATATATTTGAAAAGAACGATGCTTTTTTTGTGATTTTTGCCATTCCAAGTATTGCGCTTTTTTATTTTGGAGTTTCCCCTACGCTTAACTATTTATTCTTTATAGGTTTGGGAATCCTCCTTTACGGCATGGCCTACTTTTTGGTTCATGATGTATTGATACATCAAAGGCTTAAGTGGTTTAAGAACACCAAAAACAATTATTTGTTGGCTTTGAGGAAAGCGCATAAAATTCATCATAAGAACATGGGAAAAGAAGATGGGGAATGTTTTGGAATGCTATTGGTTCCCAAAAAGTACTTCAGGTAAAACAAAAGCAGGCATTCTCCTATTGGGTGGCAAATTAACTTCTAAACTGATTTCTGTCAGAATTAAACTTAGTAAAGCCTTGTAATTCATATTGTAGCACATAATTCCTATTGGCCTTCCTCCCTTAACTTATAGTAGGTTTTACACTGCAGTTTTGTGTTCACTTCTAGGTTTCAATACCACTTTTATAGGCGGCCAAAGCTCTTTCCCTAGCAAATTTATGCTCTACTATGGGGTCGGGGTATTCAAACGTATCAAATTCAGGAATCCACTTTCTTACATATTTATAATCCTTGTCAAATTTTTGTTGTTGGGATAAGGGGTTAAATATTCTAAAATAAGGCGCTGCATCGCAGCCAGTCCCCGCTGCCCATTGCCAGTTACCATTATTGGAAGACAATTCATAATCCAACAATTTTTCGGCAAAATAACTTTCTCCCCACCTCCAGTCGATCAATAAATGTTTACATAGAAAGCCTGCCGTAATCATCCTTACCCGATTGTGCATAAAACCAGTTGTATTAAGCTGCCTCATTCCTGCATCTACCATGGGGTAACCCGTTTTGCCTTGGCACCAGAGTAAGAACTCTTCCTTATTGTTTCTCCACTTAATATTATCGTATTTAGACCTGAAATTTTCAGTGACTACTTTTGGGTAGTGAAAGAGTATTTGCATAAAGAATTCCCGCCATATCAATTCACTTAAAAAAACGGCATTGCTTTTATCAATTCTAGAAATTATCTGTCTAATGCCAATGGTCCCAAATCTTAAATGGGTACTTAGATAACTGGTAATATCTGCATAGGGAAAATCCCTTTTGTCTCCATAGAGGTGCAATCGCGACAAATTAAAATCCTTAACTTCAATTTCCGACTCAGTAAATCCAATATCTTCTAAAGACATTGTGGTGTAATTGGCCTTGTGTAGGTTATTCAGCTTTGGATTCTTGGGTTCTAAGGGATTGGCCTCTTGGAATTTAGTTAGCCATTTGTTTTTGTAGGGCGTAAAAACGGTATATGGTTCTTGATTACTTTTTAAAATTTCATTTTCTTCGAATATAACTTGATCCTTAAAACTGTTAAAAGGGATGTCTTTTTTGCCTAGCAGTTCTGCAATTTCTTTATCCCGAGCTATGGCATAGGGTTCGTAATCCTTATTGGTGTACACCTTGGCGACCTTAAACTTTGAAATCAACTCCAGCCATACTGATTTCGGGTCTCCATATAAACATAATATATCCGAACCATGGGCTTTTAGGGAGTCCTTTATTTTTAGGATTGATCGATGGATAAAGGCAAATCGGGCATCATCTTTTGGTAATTCATTTAAAATATGACTATCAAAGATAAAAATGGGCAGGACCGGAATGTTGCTGTCCAGTGCTTTTGTCAGGGCAGTATTATCCTCTATTCTTAAATCACGTCTAAACCAAAAAATAGAAATCGGTTTTTGATCTTTTAATGGAGTTGAAATGTCGGGAAAACTTTTAACGGGCACAATATTTTAGATTTATAACAATTAATTGATTGTCAAGGTTATGAGGTGCAACTGGCGTCTTATTTTTTGCGTAAACAAGAAATTTCGCCCATTACAATTTAAGGATTATTAACTCAGGGTTTGCCCCCTTATAATGAAATTAACTACTTAATTTCCAAGCCTACAACATACCCCTCACTTCCCCTAATGTTAAAGACTGTATTATCCTCAAAGATCAGGTACTGTCCTTTAATACCTTTTAAAACTCCTGAATATGTTGGTGTTTTGTCCAAGTTAAGACTTTTTACTTTTTTAGGATATTGTAGGACCGGAAATAACATATGGGTTTCTGTATTACTTTCTATATAATATTTCGCAGCCTCTTCCGGGATATATTTTTTTAATTTATTTCTATATTCCAATAAATCCTCATCGTCCACTTCATTGGTCAGCATTTTTCTCCAATTGGTCTTATCGCCAATGTGCTCTTTTAGGGCCACCTCTGTAACTCCGGCCAAATAACGATTGGGCACTTCAACAATTTCAATGGCTTCATGGGCGCCCTGATCAATCCATCTGGTAGGGACCTGGGATTTTCTTGTTACACCCACCTTAATGTTACTGGAATTGGCAAGGTAAACGATGTGCGGTTGTAACTGCACCTTTTTTTCGTACTCCAAATCACGATCTTCCTTGTCCAAATGTGCGGTACTCAATTCGGGCCTCATGATCCAGTCCCCAGCGGTAGGGGTTTTATAAAAACATGTCCGGCAAAAGCCCTGCCTAAAGATAGGGAGGTCCTCCCCACAGTTTAAACATTGGTATTTAATGAAGGTAATTTCAATTTCTTTGTTCAATACCTGGTTCAGGTTTAAAAAGTCCCCCTCAAATAATAAGTAGTATTGAATGGGATCGGCCAATTCTGTTTGCATTTTTCTTAAAACACCCTGATACTGCATATTTTTTTTCTTAACGTAAAATCTATTTGAATATGAATTCAATTAAAGCTATTTTTAGCTACTTTAACCTAGAGCTTGGTAAAAAATTATAATCATCAATTCTTGGACTGACTCTTAACCCAAAACCCTCCTTTAAATAGGGATAAAGATACCTAAAAATGCCAATAACATTATTCAATTCCATCGCTTCTTGGCTGTTAAAAAAGCGTTATCATCAGATAGAGCTTTTTTTAAAGTACCCCGAGGAGGTACAGGATGAGGTATTGCACCAGTTGTTATCTTTTGCGGAGGATACCGAAATAGGAAAAAAGTATGATTTTAAGTCTATCACCAACTATGAAACCTTTATAGAGCGGGTACCCGTTGTTTCCTATGAAGAGGTAGAGCCTATGATAGAGCGGTCTAGAAGGGGTGAGCAGAATATTTTTTGGCCAACAACTATAAAATGGTTCGCTAAGAGTAGTGGGACTACCAATGCCAAAAGTAAATTTATACCTGTAAGTTCCGAAGCTTTGGAGGATTGTCATTATAAATCCAGTAAGGACTTGCTATGTCTGTATTTAAATAACAATGAAAACTCGCAATTGTTTACTGGTAAAAGTTTACGATTGGGCGGGAGTAAGGAATTGTATCAGGATAATGGTACCATATTTGGTGATCTTTCGGCCATACTTATAGATAATATGCCTTTTTGGGCAGAATTGAGTAGTACGCCAAGTAACAAGGTGTCGCTTATGAGCGAATGGGAAACTAAATTACAGGCGATCATTAGGGAAAGTGTGCAGGAGAATGTGACCAGTCTGGCGGGTGTTCCCTCCTGGATGTTGGTACTTTTGAATAATGTTTTGGAAGAAACCGGAAAGGATCATCTTTTTAAGGTATGGGAGAATTTGGAGGTTTACTTTCATGGAGGTGTAAGTTTTAATCCATATAAGGACCAGTATTCCAAATTATTGCCGAGGAAGAATTTTAACTATTATGAAATATATAATGCCTCCGAAGGTTTTTTTGCCATTCAGGATAGAAATCATGCGGACGATCTTTTGCTAATGTTGGATTATGGTATTTTCTATGAATTTATTCCTATGGAAACTTATGGCACAAGTGGGCAGATAACACTTCCGCTGTGGAAGGTAAAGAAAGATCAAAACTATGCGGTAATAATTACGACCAATGCGGGGCTATGGCGTTATAAAATTGGTGATACGGTAAGATTTACCTCTACCAATCCCTATAGGATCAAGGTAACAGGTAGGACCAAACATCATATTAATGTATTCGGGGAAGAATTGATTATTGAAAATGCAGAAGAGGCCCTGAAAACAATATGTAAAAAAACGGGGTCGGAAATAAAGGACTATACCGTTGCACCCATTTTTATGGAAGGTAAAGAAAAGGGTGCGCACGAGTGGATCATAGAATTTAGAAAGCCCCCTGAAGAATTGGCTTATTTTACCGAATTTCTTGACAATGCACTAAAGTCATTGAACTCTGACTATGAGGCCAAGCGTTATAATAACATTACCCTAAAGCTTCCCAAGGTGCACATTGCGAGGCAAAATCTATTCTATGATTGGCTAAAATCCAAAGATAAGTTGGGTGGGCAACATAAAATTCCAAGATTATCCAATAAAAGGGACTACATCGAGGAATTGCTTCAGATGAACAAATAAATGAGGTTAGAAATCCCATTATGTTCATCTTAGAGGCATCAAACGTTTCCCATTAACTTTTTAAACTTTTTATTATGGCGAATAGATTAGTAATATTGTCGGATATGTGGGGATCTAAAAAAGGATTATGGATTACATCCTATTTAGGTTATTTACAGCAGTATTATGACATTACGTTTTACGATTGTCAGCATTTGGCCGACGTAAGTTTGGCCGTGGACTCTCCGGAAAATATCCATAAGGAATTTAGTGAAGGAGGTTTGGAAACAGCAGTGGCCCATTTGCTAAAAAAGGAAAAGGAGCCCAGTCATTATCTAGCCTTTGGAATAGGAGGGACCATTGCATGGAAAGCCGCACTTAAAGGCTTGCCAATGAAATCACTTTATGCTATTTCAAGTACCAGATTGCGTCTCGAAATCCTGAAACCCCAAGCTAATGTTCAGTTGCTATATGGTCAAAAAGATGAGTTTAGGCCAACTGCCGAATGGTCGGATCAAATAGGTGTAGCGTTGGAAATTATTAATAATTTTGGACATGAACTCTACAGCGATGAAAAAATAATCAGCAAAGTATGTCAAGATTTGTTGGCCAAGGTAATGCAGAAACAATTCGTGGCCTAATAACAGGATTTTCTCTTTTGAGTAAAATGAGTATAATTATAAAAAGCTAAAAGCAGTCTTACGAGACTGCTTTTAGCTTTTTAATAGTTTCAAAGGATAATTTTTCCTCGGCATAAGGTTTTGTTACCTTAAATTCGGTTTCGTTCGAGCTTGGAAATTCGAACATGGCGTCCGTGAAAATCGCTTCGCACAAGGATCGCAATCCTCTTGCTCCCAACTTATATTCTATAGCCTTGTCCACAATATAGTCCAATGCCTGATCCGTAATCTTAAAGGCTACCCCATCCATATTAAACAATTTTTCGTATTGTTTTATAATGGCATTTTTAGGTTCCGTTAAAATGGCCCTTAAGGTTTCCTTGTCCAACGGATTCATATGGGTAAGTACCGGTAGTCTACCGATTATCTCTGGAATTAATCCAAAATCCTTTAAATCCTTGGGTATAATGTATTGTAAAATATTTTCGTTGTCTACCTTTTCTTCAGCTTTGGACGCGCTATAGCCTACAGCCTGCATGTTCAGCCTTTTGGTGATGTGTCTTTCAATTCCGTCAAAGGCACCTCCCGCAATAAACAAAATATTTTCTGTGTTTACTTCTATAAATTTCTGATCTGGATGCTTTCTACCTCCTTTGGGCGGTACATTTACTACGGTGCCTTCCAACAGTTTAAGAAGTCCTTGCTGAACGCCTTCTCCGGATACATCACGGGTAATGGAAGGGTTGTCGCTTTTACGTGCAATCTTATCGATCTCATCAATAAACACAATACCACGTTCCGCCTTTTCCAAATTGTAATCGGCTGCCTGAAGTAACCGGGTCAGAATACTTTCCACATCTTCCCCTACATAGCCTGCCTCCGTAAGAACGGTAGCGTCAACAATGGCCAAGGGAACATTTAGCATTCTGGCAATAGTTTTTGCCATTAGGGTCTTACCTGTACCGGTTTGGCCCACCATTATAATGTTACTCTTTTGAATTTCAATATCGTCTTCCTTGCTTTTTGGCTGCAGAAGTCTTTTGTAGTGGTTGTACACTGCAACCGACATAACTTTTTTGGTACGGTCCTGACCAATAATATAAGTATCCAAAAACTCCTTTATGTCCAAAGGCTTTTTCAATGTTAACTCAGAGGAAAGGTCATTGTTTTTGGTCTGCTTGGATTCCTCGGCAACTATTCCGTGTGCCTGCTCTATACAACGATCACATATATGTGCATCCAGACCTGCAATTAATAAATTGGTCTCTGGCTTTTTCCTACCACAAAAAGAGCATTCTAAATTTTCTTTTGCCATATCATTTTATCACTTTCAATAATAGTAACGAAAAAATCTTCATTTTGGTTCATTCCTCACGGAATGAATTGTGATTTTCCGATACTTTTAGTCGTCTCTAATCCTTGTCCCTTACTAAGATTTCATCGATCATACCATATTCCTTGGCTTCGTCTGCCTTCATCCAATAATCCCTATCACTATCATCACTGACCTTTTCGAGGGTTTGTCCGGAATGTTTTGCAATTATCTGGTACAATTCATCTTTAAGCTTCAAAATCTCCCTAGCCGTAATTTCAATATCGCTAGCTTGTCCTTGGGCACCGCCAAGTGGTTGGTGAATCATTACCCTGGAATGGGTAAGGCCACTGCGCTTTCCTTTTTCACCTGCACAAAGAAGTACTGCTCCCATAGAGGCGGCCATTCCGGTACAAATGGTAGCAACATCCGGTTTTATGAACTGCATGGTATCATAGATGCCCAAACCGGCATAAACACTTCCTCCAGGTGAATTGATATAAATTTGTATGTCCTTGGAAGCATCGGTGCTTTCCAAGAATAACAACTGCGCTTGTACAATGTTCGCAACTTGATCATTTATACCCGTTCCCAAGAAAATGATACGGTCCATCATTAATCGAGAGAAAACATCCATGGCTACTGCATTGAGCTGTCTTTCTTCAATAATGTTGGGAGTAAGGTTGGTGGGGTACATACTACTTAAAATAGTATCGTAATACATGCTATTTATTCCCTGATGTTTAATAGCGTAGTTTTTGAATTCTTTCCCGTAATCCATATTTTTGATCAATAGTTTTTTAAGATAAAAAAAGTGTCGAAAATAAAATCTTCGACACTGTAAATATACTTATTTTTAGTGAAACTTGATTTTAATAGCTCTTATCTCGGCGTAATTAAAATGTATTGTTTAACTAATTTGAATTACCCGTATACTTCCTTGACAAAGTCTTCGTATGTAACTTCTTTTGGTTTTAAATTCGCCTTTTCCTTGTAAAGGTTCAATAGTTTTTGGCTCATCAATTGCTCAGATAGTCGTTTTACCTCATCTTGGTTGGATAGTACCCTTGCGGCAATACTGTCCAATTCTTCCTCTTTCGGGTCTAACTGGCCAAATTGTGCCATTTGTTGCTTAATAAAGCCCTTTGCAAATTCTTTTAACTCGTCGAATTGGATTTGGATACCATTTTCTTGAATGATTTTACCTTCGATCAATTGATATCGCAACCCTTTTTCGGATTTTTCGAATTCCTCGTTGGCTTCTTCCTCCGTAATTTGTTTTTCACCTGTCATCTGAATCCATTTGGTCAGGAATTCCGTTGGAAGGTCAAATTTGATATTGTCTATAAAATGTTCGGTAACATCATTTAACAATTTCTGATCGGACTGTTGCTCAAATTGTTTTTCGGAATCTTCTTTGATGCGAGCCTTAAGCTCTTTTTCAGAAGTAATGACATCCTTCCCAAATAATTTATCAAAAAGCTCCTGATCTAGTTTTGCAGGTTCCTTTTCATTTATTTCCTCAATAGTGAAAGTAACGTCGATATCTAATTTTTCAGATTTCTCACCATCAATACCTAAGGAACTGGCCAATAAATGCTCATCTTTAAACAATCCTTTTGTTTTTAATGTAACAACATCGCCCACTTTTTTGCCCATTAGGCTTTCAAGTGCCTTTTTGCTTTTTATTTTTTCAATCTCGATAACGGTCTTATTGTCTATTTCCTCCGCCTCGTTCTTGAAAACACCATTGACCTCATCTTTTTTTCCTACTTCTGTCTTGCTGATCAGTTTTCCGTATTGCTTTTGGATACGTTCCACTTGCTCATCGATCATTTTTTTGTCAGCAGTAATCTTGTAGTGGGTAATGGCCTTTTTAGATTTAAGGTCTACATTGAAATTTGGGGCAAGTCCCAATTCAAATTCAAATGCGAATTCTTCCGAATCCCAGTTAAAGTTATCCTGTTGTTTTGGAAGTGGATTTCCCAGGACATCCAACTTTTCTTCTGTAAGATATTTGTTGAGATTGTCTTGCAACAGTTTGTTTACTTCATCAACCAAAACGGCTTTTCCATATTGCTTCTTGATCAATCCCATAGGTACCTGACCTTTTCTGAAACCTGGTATATTTGCCTGTTTTCTGTAGTCTTTTAAGATTGTTTCTACCTTATCGAAGTAATCCTCT
>TARA_R110000868_G_scaffold28283_2_pt1 | contig 10315 bp, 17 predicted proteins | sample TARA_R110000868 | Tara Oceans TARA_R110000868 (sample SAMEA4397489) | marine metagenome | biome: Polar Biome; feature: [SRF] surface water layer (ENVO:00010504); material: water (ENVO:00002006), including particulate matter (ENVO:01000060) such as... | depth 5 m | reverse complement strand
CGCAACCCCTTCATTACCTTTACCAGCTACACCTACAGGCCAACTTACACTAGTGCTATTACCCGCTTTAGTTTTCCAATCAGCACTAACCTTACTTAGATAATGTGTAAAGATAAAGGTTGTACCTGATCCGTCGGAACGTGATACTACTGTAATGTCTTGATTAGGTAACTTTAGGTCTTTATTCAATGATATGATTGATGGGTCATTCCATTTAGTGATCTTACCCAAATAAATGTCTGCTAATACTGTACCGCTTAAACGTATTGACCCTGCAGCAAATCCGGGTAAGTTATAGACTGGTACTACTCCACCAATAATCATTGGGAATTGAAATAAACCTTCTTTCTCTAACTGTGCTGGTTCTAGTGGAGCATCGCTTGCCCCAAAGTCTACAGTTTTAGAAATGATCTGTTTAATACCGCCACCAGATCCAATACTTTGATAGTTGATTTTGATGCCTGTCTTTTGACTATATGCTTCGGCCCACTTGCTATAAATGGGGTACGGGAATGTTGCTCCCGCCCCAGTTATTTGCGACTGTGCATCAAATGCTAATAGACATAACAATACTGCTGTGATTAATTTCATTAACTTTCTCCTCTGTGTATATATATTTAGAAGAGAAAGTGTTACAATAATATTACAATCAGAAATTAATTTTTGCTCTAACTGATACAGAATTGGTTGCGATCTGATCACGTTCCTGTCTAACTGCATTTAAACTGATAGTTTGACCCTTATCTAGTTTATAAACTATACTAGCATCGATTGTCTTATATCCGTTTGTTGCAGCAATTACTTCACCAGATACTGCGAACTTATTAATGTCTTTACGTAATCTAACACCAAACTCACCATAACTAAAGCTAGTATTAATTGCATCTACTGTACGCGCACTTTGGATACTTCCATCTTCTGTGTATCCGTTTGTCTTAGATGTACCTGTAGTGTAACCAGCAATAACACGTACCATATTAAAGTATTCTGGTGTATAAACCTTGTTACTTAACCATGTATCTGTACCTTTAGTAGTATATGAGTTATTAAACAAGTTCTCTACTGTACGACTTGTGGTGATATTATTTTTAGCATTACCTAAGTTAGTTGAAATAATAGCATCATTAGGTAAAGTAAACACGCTATAAACACCCATATGCTCTTTATCTTGTTTAGTATTGCTATCAACGCCGGGCATTGTTGTGTTTACTGAACTATATTGTAAACCTACTTTCCAGTTATCTTTAAATTGCTTGTCACCGGCGATAGAAGATACATCACTTTTAGCACTATATCCATCACCCATGCTAGTTCTAAGACTACCGCCATTTACATATAAAGTATATCCCTTAGTAGATTGATATCCATCTGTACGGAACGGAGACATATTTAACCCTTGATTAATACCCATATTAAGTTTGGTTAATTGTGCTTGTTGATCTATGCGACCACTAAAGCTATCATCAACCACTGTTGTTGCTACGTTATTAACAAGTGTTGTAGTGCTTGATGTTGCGCTATCTGCTACACTAGTAGTACTATCACTCCAGTTTGTTGTAGTACGAACTAATGTCGTAACTGTATGATTGTACGGGGTTGTTACATTAGTTGTAGTTTCACGTGCGATGGTTTGCTTGGCCGCTGATTCGCTTGCGGTATGATGCGCTAGACTAGCAGTAACTACTGGTAAACTAGTATTCACAGTGGTAGTGTCTGAAACGGTAATAGTTGCATTACTAGTACTGGTTACAGTTGGGGCCGATGATGTTGGCGGAGTTACTCCAACCATATCACAACTTGATGTACATCCAGGAACTACGCCAGCTGTTCCGCCACCTGCACCACTACTTACAGCAGTAGCACCGGCAGTCAATGTGCTAGGACCAAAAATATAAGCATATTGGAATGTTACGATATCCCCTACTGCTACTGACGGTACTAAAAATCCCAATCCAATAGTATAATCACCAGTACCGCTATTTACACCGTTATAATAATTAATCGGGTCTGTAGTCCAAGAACTACTAATACCTGCACCAGCATTGCTGGCCGCAGTATATAAACCCAATGCATATTTACTTGCTAATGCTTCAGAAAAAACAACCTGTTTAACACCAATTGGACTATATCCTAATGTATTTGTAGTTGCTGAACTATCCCCTGTTGCTGCTCTAGCGTCTGGATCTATATAGCGACCAAAATACAAGTTAGTCATTGTAACAGTAGATGTCAATGTGGTTGTGATATCAATAAACTTTTGATTGTTATTGAATCTAACATCATTTATTAAACTATATCCAGTGCCGTTACCAGTCCATATTGCACGGTTATCAAATGTAGTGCCGCCATACGCAACACCACTATAATTAGTTAGAATTCCTCCAGTAATTGCAATAGAACCGGTATTGTTATTAGCTTGGGTAACCGTAGTTCCTGACCCATTTGTATACTTAACCGTAAATCCTTCGAAGGGAGTCCCGGGCGTTAGATAATCATATGAGGTATTAAAAGTCCTAGTTCCGGTATTATCATATAACATACCCGGACTTGTATTACCTTTACTACCAATAGTGCCATAATCGCTGACACCTATCTTAATATAATCGCCGGTTAAAGCAAAAACTGACCCAGTTGTTTGTGCTTGTATTGTATTTGATAGAAATAGGCAAACGATGGCCAATGTGGCCGTTATTAATTTATTCATGTATCTAGATCCTTTATTGTTATTATTGTTGTCTAGATACGTATTTAATCCAATTTACTGTCTTATATAGCTATAGCTCCCGCATGGATTGCATTGAATCGTCATTGAGCCTTGATTTGCTTGTGTTGGGTTAGTTTGCGTTACCGTAACTCCCGCACCTGAGGCGCCATTTAATAGTAAATTAAATGTTTTATCCGCACCAGAACCACCACTTTGCGTCGCATTAATTGTATTACCGTTATTTGTATTACTAGAGGTATTTGATACAGTAAATGCGTGATTTCCGGCACCATTTTGATCGATTGATATATTGTTTCCGGACCCAATAAAGTTTTGTATCGCAGCAACATGATTTCCTGCACCCTGCTGTAGTATATTAACTCCATTATTAATACCGGTTTTGATCTCTACTAGGGCTGTTTTAGCTGCATCACGTTGTTCAATAGTAACTGTATTACCGCTTCCTGCAGTTGTTTTACCTAATTCAACGGTTGCAGTATGATCAGTCCCGTCTTGGATAATTGATATAGTATTATTATCCCCAACTTGATCAATATTAATAGTATTATCACCGGCATACGCATTAATACAGAAAAAGAATAACAGGTATTTAATCATCTTTTTTCTCACATTGAGGCATATTGTAAAATATCATTCCACTAAGTATACCGGTCACTATAGAAACCGGACTTGTTGCCCCTAATATTGCCATTAAATTATTAACTGCGGCCGCACTCCAAAATGCTCCGGCTGTACTATCAAACACCTTCTGTTTTTCTGGTGATGAGTCAGCCGCATATGTTAGCGATATAATCTTTACTGCGGTACTTCCAATAAATCCAACTGGATTAGTTTCTGTTAATCCAAAAAATTCTATCCCTACTAGGGTTGTTACTGTATCTGCTACTGCTCCTTGCATTGCAGTAGGCTTAACACATGTAGCATTGGCTATGTTTGGCAACAACAGAAGTAACGTTATAAGATATTTTATCATTTTTGTATCAATGTAATTGTAGTTGATCCGCCGCTATTAACACGATTGCTAATATCAACAGAACCTTGCACCATACGTATATTGCTATTTTGAGATGTGGGAACAGTTATATACATTTTATTACTCCCGTCATCTCTCCCTAATGTAATGTTAGGCTCGTCTAATTCTACTGTGACACCGCTAGTTGGAACCCAATCTGGCAATAATCTATTATTAGTGGTGTTAAGTAAGTTTAATTGTGCAGCCAATTGAGCATTAATTATATCTAAGATATTGGCTAAGAAATCTTGATCCAAAAAGTTTTTACTGAGTTTATCTTGGAATGCGTCTTTTTGCTGTTGTTCTAATACGTTAGTTAATCCGGTTTCTTTTAAGAAATCTACATCTAATGCACCTTGATTTAATGCTCGTCTACGATCATCATTGTTATTTTCTCGTAATTGTTTTGGTGGATTAACAATTAACATATTATTAATTGAATCCTCAGTAAGATTTAATATAACCGGCTTAGATGGTGCATTACCGCGTGTTTCTATCTTAGTGGCTTGAAATGGTTTATTTAATATAACGGATGCAATATCTGTAGTTACTTCAATTTCACCTGTCTTACAATCTCGTACGACATCTATCCACCCAAACGGGCAACTAGGTAGCAAGATAACTGTGCTAGCACCAACTTCATCAACTGTGGCACTAAAATCTGTACCACGTACACTAATGGTTGCGCTTGGAGTATTGATTGCTACTGCTTGCGGATTGTTTTTTGCTATTTGCCCGCTAGCATACCGTACTGTTCCTAATGCTACTTTGACTGCTAATTTCCCACCTTTAGTGCTTTTTGCATCATATACGAAATCATCAATAACTAATTTAGAATTCTCATTAATTTGGACTTTAGTATCATCATCAAATGTAATACCTACTTTACCCCGTGTAGTTCTAATAGAATCCTGCATCTCAACGCCGGTCCCTTTTGCACCAGTTATTGTATTACTAGCACGTTGTATTGCGGGAGGGGCATTAACCTGTTCAGTGATAGAGCCAATACCAGCTATGGCATTATGCACTAGCAATAATGCAATAATCAGTATTAATTTAGACATATTAACGTGTATTAGAGTTAATCGTAAACGTATTAGTTGATCCAACACTCTTTAAGTTTACAATGCTATCAGCAGCGGTGCCGGCTTGTGTTATTGTAGCAGTATTACTAGAACCGGTAAAGTCTAATGTTGTACTATGACCAGTAGATCCGCCCCCACTCTGAGTTACCGAATATGTGTTGGTTGCACCAACACTAGTTAAATTCAATGTACTAGCGGTACCGGTTTGGCTTATTGTTGCACTATTACCACCGCCCCCTGTCATTGACATATCCTGTACGTTATTATCACCATTAATGGTAGAAATAACACTATTATTTGCGCCACCTGCAGTAACTGCGGTTAAGCTATTTGTAGTACCTAATACATTAATATTAGCGTTAGCTGTATTTCCGGTTTGTGTTACAGATACCATATTACTAGCACTAGTTCCCGCACCGCCCTGATTACTATTGATAACTGCGGTAGCACTATTGCCAGTTACGCTATATGTAAAGTTGCCGGCGGCCGCAGAGCCTCCTGCAGTAGTAGTATTAATACCCATACTTAATACGTTTCCGCTACCAATTTGGCTTACCGAGACTTGATTCCCATCACCCACAATACGAGATGGGGTAGTATTACTTGTACCTACACCCTGTATCCCTCGCACTACGTTACCGGCTCCGTCTTGGGTAACTGCGATGGTTGAATTATCCCCGCTTTGATCTATGTATATACTATTATCTGCCCCATAGGCTATGCCTATCCCAAATGCAAGTAGTACAGATACTAATATCTTTAATTTTTTTATCATTTTTAGTTTAGTCGGCAATTAAACCAACTTCCTTAATTATTTTATTTCTTATTACTATTTAAGTCTATATTGCGTACAATTATATGACGCTGTTAATTAATTGACGGTTTCAGGCGTCAATTTTTTGACAGATTCATTATTATCCTTTTTAAATTCCCAAACTTGCTTTCTCTCACCCTCTTTAATCAATTCAACTACGGCTGCTTCAATTGTTGCTTTAACTGCTAATGTACCTGGTTCATTAATGGTTAATCCAATTTCAGATTCAAATGCTTGCGTACCTTGATTCAAAAACTTCAATACTGCAATGCTATCTGCGGTGCTATATACTATCTTTGTAACAGTTACCGCAGCTAATACTTTACCGGTATTGACACTTACTGCTCTTAAACTTACTGTTACAGTATCTTTACTATATTGAGTTTGAGGCCCAACACCTAAAAATCTATATGCTGCCCCGCCACTTTCTGTTCCGCTATCATATCCTATAATACCGCCTTCCATAATTAACCCTGCAAATTGCAAGGGCATTAATGGTTTAGCATTTACTCCTTCATATGCTTCACGCATCTGTCTAATTAGAGTACGTTCACGTGTTAAACTGTCTATCCCTACTCTTTCTATTACATCAAACCATTGACCTTTGCCCACGTCCTGTAATGCTTTAATCAAAAACACTTCTGCACCCTGTGTTACTGCGGTACTTAAACTAGCAACACCTGCAGTAGGTCTACGTTGTCCGGTTTTATCTAAAAAACTATAAACTGCTACGGTCACCTTTTTACCATCGGGCGCCGGTAACGTATCAAATTCTTTTTGTAACTTATTCTCAGCTAATTGCGGCTTATACTCAACTCCCGATTTTTGAGTTATTGCACATCCGCTAATTAACAAAGACAATAATACAATTAATGCTTTCATTAGAATTGAAACTGCCCTAATGGTACTGCTACTTGTGTTTGATTCCCAACTGTATCTGTTACTGTTAAATATACGTTGGTACTATCTTTAGACCAAAATATCGTATTACCCTCAAAATTTAATGTACCACTAGTGCTTCCACCATTAGCAAACATAGCTGTAGCTAAGTTCTGACTTATTTGTGCATAGATACGTGATTCCAAATTATTTAAAAACTTCTGTAAATTGGTATTTTTAGCATCTGCTGCTGCTCTATCTAATGCTGCTTGTATATCTTTTTGTATCTGTACCTTACGCGTAAATTCTTGATTTTCTATTGTTAATATATGACTACTATATCCTGATCCATTGAAACTTGGACTTTTAAATGAATAATCACCTATAGGGGCACTTCTAGCTGCTATTGAGCAGGTTATTAGCAGTAATGATAACAGTATCCGAATAGACATAAAATGGGCTTTTGATAAATATTATAGTACTACGTATTTATCTGGATTTCGCCGGTAATTACATCGGATAACAATGATTGGAATAAATATGCCTCAATTTTTAAAACTTGTAACAGATGTTGGATTCCCAATTGCGGCCGCTTTAGCTGGTGGGTATTTTGTATTTTTGACACTAAAATTCATTTTAGCAGGAGTAACCAGCAGTGTGCGCGGGATGGCCGGCATTATCGGGGCATTAGATAGACGTGTGGCTACTATGACACATGATGTAATTAGAATTGATACTGAAATTAGTCATGCATTAGGATTACGTCCTGATTTGGATCGTATTGCTCGGTCAGAACAAACTGATGCTAGGAGAGATTAATGCAGCAATATGCAGTATATACAATGGATCCAAACTTTTTAGAAGTAGTTAAATGGATCAATCTACATAAGTTAAGGTATGAACCGCATTTAAATCGTACTAGATTTTGGATACCTGAGGGGCCAATATTGGTAGAGTTTTTATTAAAATGGCAGGAACAATGTCCAAAAGTCGAAGAAAGTAATAATTATGCGTTACGTTGATTATATATGGGATTTAAGTCCTGATTTAATAATCCCGGATACGGATCTTAATACAGAGATATTAGGTTGGGAAGTTGGTGATTATTGGGTTATGGTAGAAGATCGTAGTGGTCATAAATTATTAAAAAAGCTTGACCCATTAGTTAAATTTTTAAAAGATGGACAGATGGGTAAAGGGGAAATATAATGTTTGAAAAGTTATTTCAACAAACACGATACGAAAAATGGTGGGATTCGTTATCCCCTAATACAAAAATATGGTTAAGTAACCAACCAATTTGGCATGATAAAGATGTAGCTGTATTTATTAGTATATCATTTGCCTTTGGTGTATTAATAGGTACAGTAATAACATATCGTTAAACTAATAATTATAAGGTTGAAACAGGATGGATGATATTGCAGATATGATCAACAAATATGGGTTTCCCATTATTGCCGCAGCGGGCATGGGATATCTCATATACTATGTTTGGGAATGGGCTACTAAAGAAGTTAAACCGGTATTAAGTGATGCAAATACTACATTGATCGCGTTGATTGATCGTATTAGAATGCTAGATAATGATTTAATCCGCCTTCAACAAAAAATAAATACTACATTACATCTTCGCGGGAAGTTAATTGAAAGCGAACGAGTAACAGAGGCACGTAAAGTAGAGTTAGCAGCAGAAACTAAATTTAAAACCTCATTGGAAGATGAAGCTGCGGCAAGTTCAGGAGAAAGTTAATGAAGATCGAAGAATTACTAGAAGATATAAACTCAAATAGTATGCCGCATCTATATCTAGATATGGACGGAGTACAAGCTGACTTCTTTGGTGCTTGGGCTAAGGATAACGGAGTAGATAGTTATAAGAAAATACCAAATTCTGAAGAATCAATTAAAGCAATGATCCATAAAGGGCATGATCATGTTTATAATTTTTTCAGACATTTATCCCCATTGCGCGGCGGACAACGTATAATTAATTGGTTAAATCAAAATAATATTCCCTTTACTGTATTAAGTGCCCCATTATCATTGCGTGATATTAACGGTGATCAAGAGAAAAAGCAATTAAGTGATATTTCTAAAAGGGCTAGTATCGAAGCTAAAAAAGATTGGCTAGATCAGTTTAATCCGGGTACTAGTAGTCAAGCTATATTTACCGGTAATAAAGCTAAGTATGCTCCCGGCGGTGCTGTATTAGTAGATGACTTTGGTAAATATATTGATGCATGGAGAGCCGCAGGTGGTATTGGTGTAAAGCACGATCCAATAGCTGATACAAATGCAGATCGTACGATTAGTGAATTAGAAAAAATATATGCTCCGTATTTGGATAAAAATACAGATGATAACCAAGATGATCTTAGTATCAATGAGACTGTAAAGAAAGTTAAGGGTAAATGGGCATTAGTTAGTAAAACTACTGGTCATCCTTTACAATATTATCACGGGGACGGATATCCAAGTAAAGAGTGGATTAGTAAAGTAGAACGTCGTGTACATAGTTTTAGCGAAGATATTAATTAATGGATTATCCAGTATATCCGCCCGATGACGGAATGGATAGACCTCGTAATCCATATAGTCCGGCATAAAAAAATTGATATCCAAATTAGTAACTAAATATTAGTAACAATGTCAACCCCCGATCAAATAGCACGGTATGAAGTTATCACGCAATTAGAAGGTGATGATGTATTATTACCCATTCCTCCCAAACTATTAGAAGAATTAAATTGGAAAGAAGGTGACACAATTCAATTTGATATCGATGATCAGGGTAGATATATTCTTTCAAAAAGTTAATAATGACAACTACTATTTCACCTAACATATTTGGAACTTGTTCCCCGCTTTCCGCAACAACTTCAATACCTTATACAATATCAGCTGGCACCGGATCATATTCATATAATACACCCAACAGTATTACTGCTAATATATTCAACCCACCAAGTAATGTAATCGCCGTTAACGGTAAAGATGCTGATATTAAAATTAATGGTAAAAGCTTATCCGTTGCTATTGAAAAGATAGAAGAACGGTTGGCTATTCTACACCCAAATCCCATGCTAGAAGAGAGATGGGAAGAACTTAAACAATTGGGTGACCAATACCGTAAATTAGAAGCCGAAATCATCGAAAAAGAGAATATTTGGCATATATTGGAAAAATAATGCTTGACATTATATCCAATTTCTCGTAGAATAGTAACTGTTATAACTTTAATCTATGGATAATATGTCAATGCATCTAGCGCACCCGTCGTTGTCAACAACGGGTAAACGTAAAAGTAAGCAGAAATTTCGTAATTCTACTGAGGCTCGTAAAGCTAGAGAGAACCAAGAATCTTGGAATGCATTACTTAAACAGCATGGTGTAGCCCAACAAGAAAAGAAACAGAAACGGGGAATGAAAGCAGAAGTTTGGAAACCCTCTCCAGTATCATATCGCGGTAGTGAATTGCCACGTATCCCTTCAAGGGAAACAACTTGGGAACCCTGTACCAAAGCCCCGGATAAAGTATATACCGGAGATGCTATTTTAGGTATTTCTACTATGCATAAGAGTAATGCTGTTCCTGTATTCAATCAACAAGCCGCAATTGACATTTCAAAGATGAGGCGATAAAATGGAATTAGTATTAGGAATAATGTTGTGTACCGTATTGTTTGCAGGGTTAATCGCATTATGTGTGGGTTTAGGAAAACTTGCAGGAAAATTGTTTGGACGTAATGATGATGAATAAAAATTGGGTAATGGTGGACATTGAGGCTGATGGTCCG
>TARA_R110000868_G_scaffold2277_5_pt1 | contig 10317 bp, 8 predicted proteins | sample TARA_R110000868 | Tara Oceans TARA_R110000868 (sample SAMEA4397489) | marine metagenome | biome: Polar Biome; feature: [SRF] surface water layer (ENVO:00010504); material: water (ENVO:00002006), including particulate matter (ENVO:01000060) such as... | depth 5 m | reverse complement strand
AGCAGGTACAATATAGGTGAATTAGAGGTTGAAATACCCTTTATCTTAAGCAATCACAGTGACTTGGAATATGTAGCAAATCAATTTGAAATTCCTTTTTTCCACATACCGATAACCAAAAGCACCAAAATTGAAGCTGAAAATCGTCAATTGGAGCTTTTAAAAGAGTACCAAATAGATTTTATTGTATTGGCCAGATATATGCAAATTGTTACTGGCAAAATTATTGATCAGTACCCCAATAAAATCATCAACATACACCATTCCTTTCTTCCCGCATTTGCTGGCGCCAAGCCATACCACGCTGCCTTTGACAGGGGCGTGAAGATTATTGGGGCTACGAGCCATTATGTTACTGAGGAGTTGGATGCCGGACCTATAATTGAGCAGGATGTTACCACGGTAACCCATGCACATAGCATTAAAGACTTTATAACCAAGGGGCGTGACCTGGAGAAAATTGTACTATCTAGAGCGGTAAAGCTTCACATTAGAAGAAAAACAATGGTTTATAACAATAAGACCGTAATTTTCTCATAATTCCAAGTACTAAATCCTTACAATATAAGTTATAATTATAACTCTAAAATTTTAAAATGAAAAAATTATTATTAACCGTTGTCCTTTTTCAATTTATGGGATGTTCGGAATTACAACAAGTGGTCAATCAATTGCCACAAGGAGGTACCATAGGCAATGAAGAGATTGCAAGTGGACTTAGAGAAGCGCTTACCATGGGCATTGACAAACAGGTAAGTAAACTTACACAAACCGATGGTTTTTTTAATAACCAACTTGTAAAAATCATGCTGCCCGAGGAATTGCAGAAAGTGGATAAGACCTTGAGGGATATAGGCCTGTCCAATTTGGCCGATGAAGGGCTTAAAATACTCAATAGGGCTGCTGAGGACGCCGTTAAAGAAGCAACCCCCATATTCGTCAACGCAGTTAAGGGAATCACCTTTAATGACGCTAAGAATATCTTATTGGGTTCTGATAACGCAGCAACTACATATCTAACCAATGCCACACAAACAGAACTTTACAATAAATTTAATCCTGTTATTAAAAATTCATTTGAAAAAGTGGGGGCAGATAAGATATGGAATAATTTAATTACAAGATACAACAATATTCCCCTAACCAACAATGTAAATCCAGACCTAACAGATTATGTTACCCAGGAGGCCCTGGATGGTGTTTTTACGATGATTGCCGTAGAAGAAAAAGAAATAAGGACAAAGGCATCTTCTAGAACTACCGCTGTTTTAAAAAAGGTTTTTGCACTGCAGGATTAAAGAAGTATTTTTTATCGACAATTGTACAATAATTATATTTTCTATCCGTTACAATTAAAGAAACAGACGACAACCTATTATTTGTCAAATTGACAATACAGATATAAAACAAAAATTTGAGTTAGTATTTTTTGGAGTTAGTTAGTTTAAAACCGGTGGGAGCACCGGTTTTTTTGTTTTATTGTGGTTGATTTATTATCAAAGATATTGTGATCGGCTAAAAACTAGAGAGGATTGCAATTCCGAAAAAACCATCAATTTATTTTATCAATAGATACGCTATAACCGTATCATTGAAAAACTGTGGTTGCTCTACATTCACCACATGCCCACAATTCTGGACCACAACCAGCTCGGAGCTTTTATGGTCCACTACAATTTGTTTAATGGTTGGCAAGAACAGATAATCTTCAGCACCCATCACATAGAGCGTGGGAATCTTTATATCCACCGTCCTGAAAAAATGGAGTAGAGGATTAATCTCAGAAGTCAACCTAAACCACCGAATGAATTCCTTTTGGTATAATTTCTTTGCCTCTCGAACAAAAAGTAAACGCGATTCCTTATGGTTCCTATTTGGCATGATGACAAAGGCAAAAAATTTATACAGCCATATATAAGGCACAATGGATTTTAAAATTACACCCAGCCTCATCAATATTTGGGACCTAAGGTTCAATTTCATAATAGCACCTCCCATTATCATGCTCTCCACCCTATGTGGATGCTTTTCTGCTAGATTGCGAATTAATATGGTCCCCAAGGAAATCCCAATAAAATGAGACTTCTCAATTTTTTCATAATTGATAACCTCCAATATATCCTCGGTTATATTATCAAAAGTATACTTATCCTTAAAGGCGTCCTTAAAATGCAGCTTGGAGTTTCCATGCCCCCTAAGATCCAACAACAGTACGTTAAAATGTTTTTTAAATTCCCTTAACTGCTTGTACCAAATAGTGGAGCTACCTCCTGCACCGTGCACAAAAGTGACCCATTTAGTGGACGTATAATGGAGATGTGTATTATAACTTATCAATAGAAATTTTTTATAAAAGTAATATTAATTACCATATCATTAATATGCCATAAAATTTTCAAATTTTATGGCTGATATTACCTTAAGGTTAAAAAATAGATAAGTTACCTGATTATTAGACCAATACCCTCTTCCTGAGTCGGCTTAGACCTTGATTCTATTTATATTTGTAAAAAAAAGTTTATGGAAAATCAATATTGTAAAGTTGGCTCAACAACACTTATTGGAAGCCGATCCGATGAATTGAACCTATTACAGCACCAATACCAAAATTTTATGGATATGGCTTCCAGTAAAAAATATTCAGATACAAAACTTGCTGAATTTTTTGAATTGAAAGCAATGAAAATCCAAAAAATAATCCAAAACCTAATATAATTAAAACCTTAAATCTGTTTTAGCTCCAAACTCATTTGCAACTGCAGTTCCTTGGCTTTTTCAGCGGACGCCTGCGCAAAATCAAATTGGTCCGAGGCGTAAATAATTCCTCTGGAGGAATTTACCAAAAGACCAACATTTTTACTCATTCCATATTTGCACACTTCGGATAAACTTCCGCCCTGTGCCCCAACCCCTGGTACCAGCAAAAAACTCTCCGGAATAATTTTTCTTATTTCCATCAAAAAAGTCGCCTTTGTTGCACCTACCACGTACATTAAGTTTTCCGAATTTTCATAGGATTTGGAAACCTCCAAAACTTCCTTATACAGCTCATGCCCATCTACCATTTTAGTCTGAAAATCGAACGCCCCCATATTGGAAGTAAGAGCCAACAAGATGGTGTGCTTATCCTTGAACGCCAAAAATGGCTCCACGGAATCCCTGCCCATGTAAGGGGCAATAGTTACAGAGTCGAACCCCAAATCCTCAAAAAAGGCTTTGGCATATCTCGTGGAGGTGTTGCCAATATCCCCACGTTTGGCATCGGCGATTGTAAATATCTCGGGGTATTGGCTATTTAAGTAGTTGATCGTTTTTTCCAAAGCCTGCCATCCCTTAATCCCATATGCCTCATAAAAGGCAGTATTGGGTTTATAGGCAACACATAAATGATGGGTGGCATCAATGATAGCCTTGTTAAAAGCAAAAATTGGGTCCTCCTCCTTTAAAAGGTGCTTTGGAATCTTATCCAAATCCGTATCCAACCCAATACAAAGAAAGGATTCCTTTTTTCGAATCTGTTCAACTAAAAACTGAGTGGTCATAGAATTTAAAAAATCTCAGAGGCTTCTTTTAGTTTCTCCGTATTCTCAACCAAACTCAATTCGTCTATGATACGTTGAATATCCCCATTTATAATATTTTGTAAGTCGTAAAGTGTTAGACCTATCCTATGGTCCGTAACCCTACCCTGTGGGTAATTATAGGTTCTAATTTTAGCGGAACGGTCACCACTACTCACTTGGGAGTTTCTTTTGGCTGCGTCTTCCTCTTGCTTTTTGGCCAATTCCATATCATACAAACGCGAGCGTAATACCTTAAATGCCTTTTCCTTGTTTTTGTGCTGCGATTTCTGATCTTGACACTGCGCCACAAGTCCCGTTGGAAGGTGGGTTAAACGCACTGCGGAATAGGTGGTGTTTACGGACTGACCTCCTGGTCCTGAAGAACAGAAGAAATCTATTCGGACTTCCTTTGGATCGATCTGTACGTCAAAATCCTCAGCCTCTGGAAGCACCATTACCGTAGCGGCACTGGTATGCACCCTTCCTTGGGTTTCGGTCTGTGGAACCCGTTGAACACGATGTACTCCAGCTTCAAACTTGAGCGTACCATATACATCTTCCCCGGTAACCTCAAACTGAATTTCCTTATAACCTCCACTTGTACCTTCGCTAAGGTCAATAACATTCGTTTTCCATCCTTTGGATTCACAATATTTAGTGTACATTCTGAAAAGGTCACCAGCAAAAATACTAGCTTCATCACCTCCCGTACCTGCGCGTACTTCTACCACAACGTTTTTGGAATCTTCAGGATCTTTCGGAATTAACATCAATTTAATTTCCTCCTCCAATTTGGGTAATTTTTCCTTGGCCTCCTCCAACTGCATTTTGGCCATATCTACCATTTCCCGATCACTACCATCGGACAAAATTTCTTCTGCCTCCGAAATATTATTGCTAAGCTCTAAATATATAGTTCTCTTATCTACTAGCTGTTTAAGGTCCTTATACTCCTTGTTTAGTGCTACATAGCGCTTCTGATCGGAGATAATGCCAGGCTGGATTATAAGGTCCGAAACCTCATCAAAACGCTGCTTTACTATGTTTAATTTATCTATCATATACAATCTACACTTGGACTGCGAATTTACGATAAATTTGTACATTTAAGCATATCCTATTAATAGATGAATTCAATTTTCAAATTTAGAACCTATGAATTGAGTTTTCTTTTTGCCAAGCCCTATCTGTGGATATCCTTTCTTATTACCCTTTTTATGCTGTTTAGCGGCAAGGCCATCTTTAATATGTCGCACATAAATACCATGATCTTGACTTCTAAAATATTATTTTACTTAGGTGTCTTTCTGTTCTATTTTGAAACTAGCTTGCGACAACGATTGACGTTTTATCAAAATTTCGGCGTATCCAAAACGGTACTAATTCTGCTGGCATTACTGTTCGATACCGTCATTACCATGACTTTCATAAACCTAATCTATATATTTTGATATTGGAAATAGACAGTGTTGATCTGGAATTTGATGGAATAAAGGTCCTATACGGGATTTACATAAGGTCTGAAAAAGGGAAAGTTACGGGAATCCTTGGGAGGAATGGCAGTGGAAAAACATGTTTAATAAGAATTTTGTTTGGGGACCTACAGCCTAGGTACAAGAATATTCGCAGCAATGAAAAGTGCTTCCCAAAACCTATGTACCAAACTGGAATCATTGGTTACCTACCCCAATATCCACTTTTGCCAAAGAATATAAAAATCAATTTGGCATTTAAATTATTTAATGTTTCCTGGGACTCCTTTACCGCTCATTTTCCAGATTTTAAAAAATACGACAAAGCAAGGATCAAAAATTTGTCCTCTGGGGAAATCAGGGTCATTGAAACTTATTTAATTCTTCTTTCCCAAAAAGAAATAATACTACTAGATGAGCCATTCTCATTTATAGCGCCCTTATTTGTGCAAAAATTTAAAGACTTGATCAACGAAAAAAAGAAGACATGTAATATTATTGTAACCGACCATTTCTACAAAGATATTTTGGAGGTTAGTGATACGATCTATCTTCTTAAAAATGGTTGCTCAAAGGAAATAAAGGGAAAGGAAGAACTGGTTAGTGAAGGTTATTTGAACAAGGGCCTAATCGAATAATATGCCACTGCTCTTGTGCATCTTGTTGTTGCTATCCACAATAATTACCTCGGTTCCCTTCAATTGATTTATCAAGGCCATTCCTGAATCTACCCCCAGAACAAAAATAGCTGTGGACAAGGCATCTGACCATTCCGCAGTTTTGGAAAAAACTGATACGCTATTTATTCCAGTGGTAGGAAGCCCGGAGCGTGGATCAATAATATGTGAATATTTTTTTCCATCAAAGGAAATAAATTTGTCATAGCTTTCCGAAGTAGCAACGGAAGATTCCAAAACGGGGAGCCAGGAAAATATTTTATCCTTACTTAGGGGGTTGGCAATTCCGATCAACCACTTTTCTCCGGTTGCCTTGGTTCCCCAAGACGTAAGATCACCTGAAGCATTAATAACACCTGCGCGCACTTGTTTTTCCACCATCAATTCTTTGGCCTTATCAACGGCATAGCCCTTTGCTATGGCACCCAAGCCAATCTTCATTCCCTTTAACTGAAGGAATACGGTATGATTATCCTCGTTGAGCATAATTTTACCATACCCAACCTTACTTACAGACTGTTTAATTTGATCCTTTGAAGGTTTGTATCTCATAGAACCATCAAATTTCCAAACATTGTCCAGTCCCGCAAATGAAATATCGAATGCACCATCCGTAATTTCTGAAATTTGATTTGCCCTTTCTATTAGCTTAAATAGTTCCACGCTGACCTTAACCGGTTTTATGCCTGCATTTCTATTGATTTCTGAGGTTTCCGATTCCTCGTCCCAAGAAGACATTAGTTTTTCTATCCTTTTAATTTCAGATACCGCCTCTTCGATATTTATATACCCTATTTCCTCGTTATCGGCCACTATGGTAATATCAAATTTTTCACCCATCAAGGTAACGGTTCGTTGAACAGTAACGAACTTTTGCTCTTGGGCATGGCCCATTAGTGCCATCCAACATAAAATAAGAGAAAACAAAAACCTCACCCTAAAACAAAGTTAAAAATTGAACTATTTTCTTTTTCTAAAATAAAAAGTGAACTGCCATTTACAACTTTCAGATCATGGTGAGGCATCCCATAAAAATATTCTTTTGCCCTAATCAGCAATCCAATATTATTAAGAAAGGAAATAATTCCATTACCTAGGAAAGGAATTATCCAAAAGAAATAGAAAAGATACCGATGGAACAATATTTGGGGAAAACTCATCAAAAAAAGTAGGTTATAAATCAGATTTGGCTATTCAAATATACGAAGGATCTGCCCGTTTAGCTCCGTTTTAAAGATTTTAAGGGGCTTGGCAACGTCATTACCAATATGGTTTAATGGGGTGCCCACCTGATTAAAGGTAGAACCGTGCGTGGAACACTTGAAATAACCTCCATTATCCGTTTTAAAACTTATACCATCGGTCTGTTGATGACTGCATATTTGGCTTGCTGCTACAAAAACGCCCTCTAGGTTTTTTACCACGACCACATAATTCTTAACTATGAAATCGCCATTGTTTTGCAATTTGGCACCTTCTGCCGAACTTAAATCAATGGTAAAATCGACCCCCGTTGGCACTGGTTTGGGATCTATAACTTCATCGCTATCCGATGAACAACCATTTAAGCAGGGAAAAGCAAGCGCAAATGCTGCTCCCGTTCCTAAGGTCCTTAAAAACTGCTTTCTTTCCATAGCGTAATTTCTTTATAAAACAACGCTGAAAAAAGGGTATTCGTATACCTTAATACTCAAAGGTGCCGTACTCGCTTTCAATTGTGAGTTTTTTAACAGAATTCAACTCCACTTTACCCACAATTTGAGCAGAAACCCCGAAGCTTTCGGATATGGCTATAAGGTCACTGGCAATGGATGGGTTTACATATAGCTCCAGTCTGTGGCCACAGTTAAAAACTTGGTACATCTCCTTCCAATCTGTCCCAGATTGTTCCTGAATTAATTTAAACAATGGAGGAACTGGAAATAGGTTATCTTTTATAACATGGAGGTTTTCCACAAAATGTAGGATTTTAGTCTGGGCACCTCCACTACAATGTACCATTCCATGAATATCACTCGCGGTATATTTATTCAGTATTTTCTTGACAATTGGAGCATAGGTTCGGGTTGGCGATAATACCAATTTACCAGCATTCAAAGGTGATCCAGGAACCTCATCGGTCAACTTTACATTGCCGGAATACACTAAATCTTCGGGTACTGCAGCATCATAACTTTCAGGATATTTCTCTGCCAAGTATTTCGCAAAAACATCATGTCTGGCAGAGGTAAGTCCATTACTTCCCATGCCGCCATTGTATTCCTTTTCGTAACTGGCCTGTCCGGAAGATGACAATCCAACAATTACATCCCCAGCTTCAATATTGGCATTATCTATTACATGGCTTCTTTTCAACCTGGCCGTGACCGTAGAATCCACAATGATGGTCCGTACCAAATCCCCTACATCAGCAGTCTCTCCACCTGTAGACCTAATGGTAATCCCGTGTTTTCCCAAATCTTCGATCAACTCTTCCGTACCGTTGATTATGGCAGAAATGACCTCACCTGGAATTACATTTTTGTTTCTCCCTATGGTAGAGGACAACATTATATTGTCCGTAGCCCCAACGCAAATTAGATCATCCACGTTCATGATCAAGGCATCTTGCGCTATTCCCTTCCAAACGGAAACATCCCCGGTCTCTTGCCAATACATATAGGCCAAGGAAGATTTTGTTCCGGCACCATCCGCATGCATCACCAAACAATAGTCCTTATCATTGGTAAGGTAATCGGGCACAATTTTGCAAAAGGCTTGTGGAAACAAACCCTTATCAATATTTTTTATGGCATTGTGCACGTCTTCTTTGGAAGCAGAAACCCCTCTTTGATCGTATCTTTTGCTGTTGGATGAGCTCATGAATAAAATTTTGCGACAAAAATAGTGGAATCCATAAAAAAAAGCCCACTAATTGCGGGCTTTTAATCCAATTATTTATAAATGTTGAAATTATTTAATGAACAACAGCTCCCTATATTTGGTAAGGGGCCAATATTCATCCCCAACAAGTTGCTCCAATTTATCGCAATGGTAACGTATTTCTTCAAAATAAGGTCGCACATTATCACAGTAGGCAAAGGCCTTCTTGTTAATGTCCGACATATTATTGGCTTTTTTTCGTTCATCCACCATAGCATCTGTCTTAATTTTTATGGCACGGATATGTTCTGAAATTCGCTCAACAATATCCAATTGACTTTCGGACATTTTTTTATGGGCGGCACCATATATCTCTTTTAGGCCAACCACGTTTTTAATCAATTTATTCTGGTATTCCACTGCAGCCGGAATTATATATCCGTAGGCGAGTTCATTAAAGACCCTACCCTCTATTTGAATATGGAGGATGTATTCCTCCAATTCCACTTCCTGACGTACCCTTACCTCAATTTCACTCAGAACGTTCATAGATTTGAACAAAGCCAAGCTTTCCTTGGAAGTAAGTACCTGTAATGCCTGAGGCGTGTTCTTATTGTTGCTCAAGCCACGGGATTTTGCTTCGTTTTCCCATGCCTGACTGTAACCATCTCCCTCGAACCTAATCCTTTTGGAGGTTTTAATATATTCCCGAAGGACATTGAAAATGGCCTCATCCTTTTTAAGCCCCTTCTTATCCACCAATTGATCTACTTCTTTCTTGAAGGCAATAAGTTGCTTGGCCACAATGGTATTTAGAACGGTCATTGGTTTTGCACAATTGCTTTTGGAACCTACTCCCCGCATTTCAAATTTATTACCCGTAAATGCAAATGGAGAGGTGCGATTGCGATCTGTATTATCCAAAAGAATTTCCGGGATTTTACCAACCACGTTCAACTTTAATTCCGTCTTTTCCTCTGGAGATAATTTCCCTTTGGTAACGCCTTCCAACTCATTCAATACCTCATTTAATTGTTCGCCGATAAAGATCGACAAAATGGCCGGTGGCGCCTCATTGGCGCCCAACCTATGGTCGTTACTTGCGGAAGCTATGGAAGAACGCAGTAATTCCTCGTAATTATCTACGGCCTTTATGGTATTCACGAAAAAAGTTAGAAACTGGAGGTTTTTCATTGGAGTAGACCCAGGACTTAGCAAATTAACTCCTGTATCCGTAGCCAAGGACCAATTGTTATGCTTTCCAGAACCATTAATATCCTTGAAGGGCTTTTCATGAAAAAGCACTTTAAAAAAGTGTTTGTCCGCAATTTTTTCCATGACATCCATTAGCAATAGATTGTGATCGACCGCCAAATTGGTTTCCTCAAAAATTGGCGCCAATTCAAACTGATTGGGTGCTACTTCATTATGCCTGGTTTTTACAGGAATACCCAATTTGGTACATTCCATTTCCAGATCCTTCATGAAATTCAACACCCGATTTGGAATAACCCCAAAATAATGATCATCCAATTGTTGGCCTTTTGCTGCGGATTGGCCAATTAATGTTCTGCCTGCCAAACTTATATCGGGCCGCGAAAATGCCAAGGATTTGTCTATTAAAAAATATTCCTGCTCCCAGCCAAGGGTTGCATAAACTTTGGTCACATTTTTGTCAAAATACTTTGCTACGGCCGTAGCTGCCTCGTCCATTGCCCCCAAAGCCCTTAACAACGGGGCCTT
>TARA_R110000868_G_scaffold112_7_pt1 | contig 10317 bp, 6 predicted proteins | sample TARA_R110000868 | Tara Oceans TARA_R110000868 (sample SAMEA4397489) | marine metagenome | biome: Polar Biome; feature: [SRF] surface water layer (ENVO:00010504); material: water (ENVO:00002006), including particulate matter (ENVO:01000060) such as... | depth 5 m | reverse complement strand
GGAACTACGCAAAAAGTACACATGTTATCACAACCACGAGTTATAGAAACTAATGCGGTTATTCCATTACTCATCAATCGAACAGGAGAAATATCACCATACGTTTCATCTTTCGACAAAATTACATTTATGGCATCACGACCTTCTTCGACTTCTGCTAATAAATTGGGTAAATCTTTATAGGCATCAGGTCCTACAACAAGATCTACAATTTTTTCTTCCTCTAGGAACTGACTTTTAAGACGTTCAGCCATACAGCCTAAAACGCCCACCTTCATTTTCGGGTTAATGCGTTTTACTGCATTATATTTTTCTAAACGTTTACGAACCGTTTGTTCTGCTTTATCTCTAATAGAGCAAGTATTCACCAAAACCAAATCGGCTTCTTCAAGAACTTGCGTTGTATTGTATCCATTTACGGATAATATGGAAGCAACGATCTCGCTATCCGAAAAGTTCATCGCACAACCATAGCTTTCTATAAATAATTTTTTTGTATTCCCAGGTTTGTTTTCCAGAACAAGACTTTCGCCTTGTTTACTTTCTTCAATAATCTTTTCCATTGTATATTTTAAAAAGGCAAAGATAAGGCAATTTCAATCAATATGACAAGATGTCAGACGAAGAATTAACATTGTTTTAAGTCATTTTAGAAATGCTATTTTAACAGTTGTTTCTTGCTTTTTGTTTCGAGATTTTATAAAAAACTAAGGTTTTAAAGTACTTTAAAGAATTGCTTTTGGTCGCTTTTATGATACCTAAAATCGGAAGGTTGTTCTACAGGTTTTCCCCGCTATCTAGCCTGAGGTTAGGGTGTTATTTTAGAAAGAAAAAAACACTCTTAAAATTTAGTCAATAAATAAACGATAAATTAGAATATACTCACCTCTAGTGGAATCCTTGTATTTTTATTAGAAGGATTCCACATTGATGTTGCGGAAATAAGTAGTTTGTAATTGAAAAATTTAATTTTCATATATACAAAATCAAAATTAGTTTCAATTTTGTTGACAAATAGATGTTTATTCTATTTAATAGGAAAAGCAGCGTTTTAAGGGTATTTAAATTTATTTTTCAATCCTAATAAGCGGGTGTCACAATTCTACATAGGTGGAGTTCTTATTACTATAATTATTGCGATTTTTTAATTCGAGATTTTTTAAGCCACTGTAAAGTAATATGTCAACTTCACCTTGTTTAAGGAAATTTTCTCAGGAACGATAGAGTGTTTTTTGGACGAGTCCAATTGCCTCTGTAATTGAAATTGCAGTGATTGTTAGTATTTAACTTAGGATTATATAAGCAATAAATAACATAATGCAGCCAAACTTGAACCTATGATTGGACCTATGATAGGTACCCAAGCATAACTCCAGTCGCTGTTTCCTTTTAGAAGTATTGAATGTACAATTCTAGGGCCTAGGTCCCGAGCTGGGTTAATAGCGTAGCCCGTTGTGCCGCCTAGGCTTAATCCAATTGCCCAAACTAGAATTGCTACAGGTAGAGCGCCTATTGAACCTAATCCAATTTTAGCATCAGCAGCTACTGCAATACTTACATTAGGACCTGCGAGATAAAAAATCACAAAAATAAGTACAAAGGTTCCTATGATTTCGCTGATTAAGTTAGATGGATAATTTCGGATAGCTGGACCTGTACTAAAACAAGCTAATTTTGCGGCTTCATCTTCAGTTGCGGCGAAATGATCTTTATGGGATAGCCAAACCAAGAAAGCGCCTAGCATAGCTCCAATCATTTGAGCAATAATGTAAGTGGCTACTTGATTCCAGGCAAATTTGCCAATAATTGCTAGTCCAAGTGTTACAACAGGATTTAAATGTGCTCCACTTACTGGGCCAGCTACAACCACACCTACAAAAACAGCAAATGCCCATGCTGTAGTAATTACAATCCAACCTGAACTGTTTCCTTTTGTTCCTTTAAGAACTACGTTTGCAACTACTCCGTTGCCTAATAAAATCATTAGCATAGTGCCAATAATTTCTGCTATAAATGGTGTCATCTTTTGGTGTTTTTTTTGGTTACAATTAATCTTCTATCCAGTTTGAAGCTCGTCCAACAGCTCTGTCCCAGTTATGTACTAATGTGTCAACTTCATTTCTTGGCATTTCTGGGTCAAATTCACGGTCAATTGACCATTGTTGTTGTAAATCGTCTACACTTTTCCAATATCCTATTGCTAGTCCAGCTAAGTATGCTGCTCCTAAAGCAGTTGTTTCTAGTGTTTTTGGTCTAATTACTTTAAAGTCAAATAAATCAGATTGAAATTGCATCATTAAATTATTCGCTGCAGCTCCTCCGTCCACCCTTAATTCAGTTCCTTTTTTACCAAAATCAGCTTCCATAGCTTTAACCAAATCGTATACTTGGTAAGCGATTCCTTCAAGAGTAGCACGGGCAATATGTGCATTTGTTGTTCCTCTTGTTATTCCTACAATTGCACCTCTTGCATACTGATCCCAATATGGTGCGCCAAGACCTGTTAATGCAGGGACGAAATAAACGCCACCATTATCTGGTACCTGTGATGCTAAAGCTTCGATTTCTTCTGCTGATTCAATCATTTTAGCTCCGTCTCGCAGCCATTGTACAGCAGCACCTCCAACAAAAACGCTTCCTTCTAAGGCGTAAGTTGTTTTTCCATTGATTTTCCAAGCTACGGTAGTTAGTAAATTGTTTTTGGAATAAACAGGTTTGTCTCCAGTATTCATTAACATGAAACAACCCGTCCCGTATGTGTTTTTAACCATACCAGGCTTTGTGCATAATTGACCAAAAAGGGCAGCTTGTTGGTCTCCAGCAACTCCCGAAATAGGAATTTTTGTAGCGAATAAAGTGGTGCAAGTTTCTCCGTATATTTCGCTACTTTCTTTTACTTCGGGAAGCATGGCTCTTGGAATGTCAAATAACTCCAGTAGTTCAGTGTCCCATTCTAGTGTGTGGATGTTTAATAATAAAGTTCGACTGGCGTTAGAAACATCTGTCATGAACATGGCTCCACGAGTAAGTTTCCAGATTAACCATGTGTCTACAGTTCCAAAACATAGTTTTCCTTGTTCCGCTTTTTCGCGCGCTCCAGGAACATTGTCTAAAATCCATTTTACCTTAGTCCCAGAAAAATAAGCATCTAAAACTAAACCGGTCTTTTTTTGGATCATTTCTGCATGTCCTTTTGCTTTTAGTTCATCACAATACTTTGCGGTTCTTCGATCTTGCCAAACAATTGCGTTGTAAATAGGTTCGCTGGTTTCTCTGTCCCAGACAATTGTAGTTTCTCTTTGATTTGTAATGCCAATTGCAGCAATTTGTTTTCCGTTTATTCCAGTTTTTGCAATGACTTCGGCAGCAACACTAATTTGGGAAGACCAAATTTCGTTTGGATCGTGTTCAACCCATCCTGGTTTAGGGAATATTTGCTCAAATGGCTTTTGAGATATGTTTACTATTTCTCCACTATGGTTAAAGATGATTGCCCTTGATGAAGTTGTCCCTTGGTCTAGGGCAAGGATTAATTTATTTTGCATGGTTGGCAGTTATGGTTAAAGATTAATTTATTTTAAATTCCGATAATAGGAACCCGTTGGCTAAAGTCTTAAATTCGGTTATTTGTTTTTCTATCCAAGCCTCATCGTGTCCAAGTTCTTTAGCGAGCAATTGCGCTACTTTTTTTGAAACGGCAATAGCTGCACGAGCATCTAAAAATAAGAGACGTACTCTTCTTGAAAGCACATCGTCAATAGTTCTTGCCATTTCATAGCGAATTGCCCATGCAACTTCTGCCATAGTATAATCGTAATTTGGATGTAATTTTTGTTTTAATTCGGGTTCTTCGTTTTGTAGCTCTAGTATTTTAGAAACATCAGTTCCGTATATATATAGGTGGTTTTCGCGGTCAACCGTGTTTGTTTTGATATTTCCATGAATGGATATATGTTCTGTTTGACATTCTTTTTTAGGTAGATGTCTTACGGTGATTGCTTTGTCAATAATGTCTTCTGCAATTTTTCTGTAGGTGGTCCATTTTCCTCCAGTTATTGTAATTAGTCCAGTTTCAGAAACAATTATTTTGTGACTTCGTGAAACTTCTTTCGTGCTTTTTCCTTCTTTTTCTGGTGCAGCAAGTGGTCTTAATCCGGCAAAAACAGATAACACATCAGCACGTGTGGGCTTTTTCGATAAGAATCGTTGTGCTGTCTCTAATACGAATTTAATTTCTTTTTCTAATGCAATAGGTTCTAAACTGTGGCTCTTAATTAGGGTGTCAGTTGTTCCAACTACAATTTTATCATGCCAAGGCACTGCAAATAAAACACGTCCATCACTTGTTTTAGGAATCATTAATGCGTAGTTACTAGGTAGAAACGATTTATCAAAGACAAGATGAATGCCTTGACTTGGAACAATGTATTTTCTATAAACAGTATCGTTTAGTTTCATTATTGCATTGGTAAAAACACCAGTTGCGTTTATAATTGCTTTTCCTTTTAAATCAAATAGCTCTCCAGTTTCTTGGTTTTTTACTTGTACACCAGTAACTTGGTTTTTACTGTCCTTTAATAGGTTGACTACTTTAGTGTAGTTTAAAAGGCAGGCTCCTTTTTCTACAGCGGTCTGAGCAATGTTGATGGCTAAGCGAGAATCGTCAAATTGACCGTCTTGATAGATAACGCCACTAACTAATCCTTTTTGTTCAACGGTGGGAAGTAACTCAATTGTTTTATTCTTTGAAATATATTTGGATTTGCCGAAACTTAATTTACCAGCTAACATGTCGTAAAGGGTAAGTCCTACAGTGTAAAAATAACCGCCCCACCAATTGTAGTTTGGTATAACGAAAGATTGGTTTTTAACAAGATGACCAGCATTTTGTGCCATTAAACCTCTTTCTTTCAAAGCTTCTCTTACCAAAGAAATATTTCCTTGCTCAAGATAACGTACGCCACCGTGAACTAGTTTAGTACTTCTGCTTGAAGTGCCTTTTGCGAAATCTACTGCTTCCACTAAAATCGTTTTGTACCCTCTACTAGCGGCATCAAGTGCTGTTCCTAGTCCGCTGGCTCCTCCACCAATGATGATTACATCCCATTCTGGTGTTTGTTTTAGTTTTGTTAATTGTTCAGATAGTTTCATTTTACGTGATATTTGTTGTTCTGTAGCTTCGATTACTTTCGAATAACAAACATAATGAAATTAAATGAAGGTAAAATTATTTAAATGAAATTTATTTATTTTATCTTTGTACCTTTAAAAACAACCAAAATTAAGTAACAAGAGAGATTATGACTATGATCAATAGAAGGCAAGAAGATATACTTAAAGAATTAGATCAAAAAGGATATGTGAATGTGGTTGATTTATGTGAAACACATAATGTTTCAACCGTAACCATACGAAAGGATTTGAATTTTTTGGAAAACGAAAAACTTTTGCATCGTACGCATGGAGGAGCTAGTAAACAGCCTATTTATGCTTTTGAAAGGGATGTAAATGATAAGGAAACATTGCAGGTAGAGCAAAAAAAACAAATTGCAGAAGAAGCGTTGAAATATATAAGTAACAATGATTATATTATATTAGGGTCGGGTTCTAATATTCATTATTTATCCCGGATTATTAAAGGGTTTCATAAGTTAACAGTACTTACGCCATCATTGAAAGTGTCGTTAGAGCTTTGTAAAGAGGCAAGTATTGATACGATCCAGTTAGGCGGTGATATACGAAATAGTTCGACATCAGCAGTTGGGCCTATTGCGGAAGCGACTTTAGGGCAGTTTTCTTGTAATAAGTTGTTTCTAGGAACGGATGGTCTTCATTTGGAATTTGGATTGAGTACCTCGAATGCGCTTGAAGCACATCTAAATAAAGCGATGATTAACGTGGCCGAGAAAGTTATTGTATTGGCAGATTCTACAAAAATGAATATTAGAGGATTTGGTAAAATTTGTAATTTAAATAAAATTGACGTTTTGATTACGGATAGTGGTATTGATAACGAAACAAAAGCAAAATTAGAAGAATTTGGTATTGATGTTGTTGTTGCTGGAAAAGGATGATTCTTATTCATTAATGGATATGTATCGGTTGTGAAAGAATTAATTTTATTGGTTTTAATGATTGTTATTAGTTACCGTTTTAGGGGTTGGTTTTTGGATAAAAAATATTTTAAAAATTTTCAAAAGCCCGATATTTAAAAAAAACTTCTACTTTTGTCCTAGAAAAATAGAGCAATGGCAAAGAATTTAGTAATAGTGGAGTCCCCTGCAAAGGCAAAAACAATCGAGAAATTTTTAGGAAGTGATTTCCAAGTAGAGTCAAGTTATGGGCATATTGCCGACTTGCCTTCAAAGGAAATTGGTGTAGATGTAGAGAATGGTTTTAAACCTAAATATGAAGTTTCGGCGGATAAAAAAGCATTAGTAACCAAATTAAAAGGGTTGGCTAAAAAAGCGGAAATGGTTTGGCTAGCAAGTGATGAGGATCGAGAGGGAGAAGCTATTTCTTGGCATCTATCTGAAGAATTAAAATTAGATTCAAAAAAAACCAAGCGAATTGTTTTTCATGAAATTACCAAAAATGCAATTTTAAAAGCAATTGATAATCCTCGTGAGATTGATTATAATTTAGTGAATGCGCAGCAAGCCCGCCGTGTTTTAGATCGATTAGTGGGTTATGAGTTGTCTCCAGTGCTTTGGAGAAAAATAAAAGGAGGACTATCTGCTGGTCGTGTACAATCAGTATCCGTTCGTTTAATTGTGGAGCGTGAAAGAGAAATTCAAAATTTTAATGCTATCGCGAGTTATTCTGTTGTTGCAGAATTTACTAATGAAGCAGGTAAATCTTTCAAAGCGAAACTACCTAAGAATTTCAATACTAAAAAAGAAGCCGAAGATTTTTTAAATAAAAATGTAGGTTCTACTTATAAGGTTTCGGATTTAGAAACGAAACCGACAAAAAAATCACCAACAGGTCCGTTTACGACTTCTACTTTGCAACAAGAAGCGGCGCGTAAATTGTATTTACCTGTAGGGATTACCATGCAATTAGCACAACGTTTATACGAAGCTGGACTTATCACTTATATGAGAACAGATAGCGTAAACTTGTCTAAGGACGCGATGGATGCTGCTCAAGCCGAAATAATCAAATCATATGGTAAGGAGTTTTCTAAGCCTCGTACATTTGTGAATAAAAGCAAAGGAGCGCAGGAAGCTCATGAGGCGATTCGTCCTACTGATATGTCAAGACACACTGTAAATATTGACAGAGACCAAGCTCGTTTGTATGATTTAATTTGGAAAAGAACATTGGCTTCCCAAATGAGTGATGCGCAGCTGGAAAGAACAAATGTGAAGATAGAAGCCAATAACCACGGAGAGTTGTTTACCGCTTCTGGTGAAGTGTTGCTTTTTGAAGGGTTTTTAAAAGTATATCTTGAAGGTCATGATGATGATGAAGAGGAGCAAGAAGGAATGCTTCCTGCAATGAAAGTTAATGAAAAATTATTGAATAATTATATTACTGCTACCGAAAGATATTCAAGGCCTCCAGCTCGTTATACTGAAGCTTCTTTAGTGAAAAAATTAGAAGAACTAGGAATTGGTCGTCCATCTACTTATGCTCCAACTATTTCTACAATTATCAATAGAAACTATGTAGAGAAAGGTAATCTTGACGGTCAGGAGCGTAATTATACACAACTTACACTACAATCAAATAAAGTTGGGGAGAAGCTACTTAAAGAGAATACCGGTTCAGATAAGGGGAAATTAGTGCCAACAGATATTGGAACTATTGTTACTGATTTCTTGGTTAAGAATTTTGGAAACATATTAGATTACAACTTTACCGCCAAAGTAGAACAGGATTTTGATGAAATTGCCGAAGGAAATGTGGATTGGGCGGTAATGATGAAAGAATTCTACGATCAATTTCATCCAATAGTTAAAGATGTTGAGGCAAATGCCGAAAGAGAAAGTGGAGAGCGAATTTTAGGAACAGATCCAAAAACGGGGAAACCAGTTTCGGTTCGTTTAGGAAAGTTTGGTCCAATGGCTCAAATTGGAGCTGCAGATGATGAAGAGAAAAAGTTTGCTAGTTTGATGGCAGATCAAAATATAGGAAATATAAATTTGGAAGAAGCATTGAATTTGTTTTTGCTTCCTAAAAATTTAGGAGAATACAAAGGAGAAGAAGTCGAGGTGAGTAATGGTCGTTTTGGTCCCTATATTCGTCATGGTGCTGCATTTGTATCTTTGCCAAAAGGAGAGAATCCGCTTGACGTTGATTTTAAAAGAGCGCAAGAGTTAATTGACGAAAAAGCAATTGCTGATGCTCCGATAGCTGTTTATAAAGGAGAAGGAGTTCAAAAAGGAACTGGCCGTTTTGGTCCTTTTATAAAATGGGATGGGTTATTTATTAATGTAAGTAAGAAATATGATTTTGATAATTTATCACAATCGGACATAGAGGCATTGATTGAAGATAAATTACAGAAAAATATTGATAAAGTATTACACAATTGGGTTGAAGAAGGGATTTTAGTTGAAAAAGCACGTTGGGGTCGTTCCGTTATTACTAAAGGAAAAATTAAAATTGAACTGAGTAAAGACGTAGATGCGACTAAATTGACTTTGGAAGAAGTTCAAGAAATGATTGCTAAGAAAACACCAGCTAAAAAGGTAGCAGCTAAAAAAGCTCCAGCTAAAAAGGCAGTTGTAAAAAAAGTTGCCGTTAAGAAACCTGTAGTAAAAAAGAAATAAAATGGAATTTGATTTTTTAAAACCCATTGACACTGATTTTTTAGAAAAATTGTCTTCTCAACAATTGGGAAGTAAAATTGTTTTTCACACTAAAGATCAATTTCCGGATTTAAATAAAATTAATATCGCACTTATTGGTGTTTTGGAAAATCGCGGAAGTGATACTGCATTTTCGGAAGTGGATATAATGGCTATTCGAAAAGAATTGTACAGTATGTTTCCAGGAAATTGGGACGCTTCAATTGCGGATTTAGGAGATATTCTTGCTGGAGATACGATTACTGATACTTATTTTGCTTTACGTAAAGTAGTTTCTAATTTGATAAAAAATAAAATTATTCCAATTGTTATAGGGGGCTCTCAAGATTTGACCTATGCTCTATATCGTGCGTACGACGAATTAGAACAAATGGTTAATTTGGTTTCTATAGACAGTAAGTTTGATTTTGGAAAAGAAAATGAAGGAACCCCTGCAACTTCATATTTGACTAAAATTATTATTGACGAGCCTAATAATCTTTTTAATTATTGTAACATAGGATACCAAACGTATTATAATTCACAAGAAGAGATAGATTTAGTTGAGAAGTTGTTTTTTGATGGTTATCGATTGGGAGAAATTTCTAATAATATAGCTTTGGCTGAACCTGTTTTTAGGGATGCGGATATAGTAAGTCTTGATTTGAATTCTGTAAAATCCTCAGATTCAGGAAATTTCAGTATATTTACGCCTAATGGTTTTAATGGCAAAGAGATTTGTTCCTTGTCAAGGTATGCTGGTATAAGTGATAAGGTATCCATGTTTGGGATATTTAATCATAATAATTCTGTGCAGGAATCAGTATTAGTTGCGCAAATTATTTGGTATTTTATTGAAGGATTTCATTATCGTTCTAATGAATATCCTTTTGGAAGTAGAGAGAATTATATAAAATATATAGTGCCATCTGAAGAGGAAGTTTTAGTTTTTTATAAAAGCGATAAGACAGATAGATGGTGGATTGAGATTCCATTTATTTCAAATGGGAATAATAAATTGAAAAGAAATACGTTATTACCATGTTCTTATGATGAATATATAGGGGCTTGTAATCAAGAATTACCTGAAAGATGGTGGAAGGCACAGCGTAAAAATAGTATTTAAAAATTGTTTTTAAGCTTACGAAATTTTTATTGTAAAAAATAATGTTGTTTAGTGTAAAATAATTGTTTTTTAAAAAAATAATAAATAGGTTTACACACTTAAAAAATAATGAATATATAACCCGAATTTATATGAAGAAGTTCATTGCATTTATGGCAATTTTGGCGCTATTAATTGGCTGTGGTAAATCAGGCGACAAAGGTGAATTAGTAGGTGTTAAAGGTGGGAAGTGGCATCCAGAGAAACCTTATGGGATGACTTTAGTTCCTGGAGGTGCGTTTATAATGGGTAAATCAGATGATGATGTAGCTGCCATTCAAGATGCTCCAACAAAAACGGTTACTGTTCGTTCATTTTATATGGATGAAACTGAAATTACTAATAGCGAATACC
>TARA_R110000868_G_scaffold392249_1_pt1 | contig 10320 bp, 12 predicted proteins | sample TARA_R110000868 | Tara Oceans TARA_R110000868 (sample SAMEA4397489) | marine metagenome | biome: Polar Biome; feature: [SRF] surface water layer (ENVO:00010504); material: water (ENVO:00002006), including particulate matter (ENVO:01000060) such as... | depth 5 m | reverse complement strand
TAAGTGTTCAAGATATACTTGACGGATTAAAAGACGGATTTGAATGATACTAGATAATAGTAAAGCTATTGCAGATGGATTACAGTTATTTATTAATAGCAACACTTATAAGAAGTATAGGCTTGAAGATATAAATACCTATTTAATTCTACCTATTAATAATAATAGAATTAGAATTTTTTATCAAGAGAATAAACCTATAGGACTTATAACTTGGTGCTGGTTAAGTAAAGACAAAGCACAGAAATTTTTAAAATATGAATATAACCCAACAGAAGAAGACTACAAAGATACAAACATAGAAGATAAACAACTCTGGGGTTTAGACTTTATATCCACTACAGGAAAAGCAAGACAAATGATTTCATTAGTTAGAAAAGAACACTTAGAAGTATACAATAAGCAACCTATTGCAAGGTGGCGTAGGTTTTCTAATCCTACTAAAATACACAAGAAAGAGTTTTAATCATGATCTATAACCCATTTATGCCTAGTGTTCGTTTCTTGGATCATGCTGTCTTTGGTGGTGGTGGCGGTGGTTCACCTGCACCTGTTGCACCTGTTGCACCTGCAAAACCTATACCAAATGTTGTTTCTTCTTTTCCAGAATTAAAAAATAAAAGATATAATACTGTTCAAGAAAGAATAGACGCAGAAACTAAAGTTATTGAAGAAAGAAGAGTAAAGGCATTAAACAAAACAGCAGCAGAAACTGCTGGTACTACTGCAACAGACTATGCTTCAGGTATTACTACAGATGTTTCTGCTTCGGCTAAAGCAGCACAAGAAGAAACAAACAGACTTAATCTTGAACTATCTTCACTTAAGTCTCAACTAGATGCAGCACCAAAAGAAGGTGAGCCAACTCTTAGAGACTATAAAAAACTTACTACTTTACCTGCAGGTTTTAAAGCCCCTGAAGGAATGGCCGCAGCAGTAATGACAGATTTCTATAACCCCACAACTGGTGAAACAGTTACTGTTGGTTCAGGGGGTTGGACCCCTGCTGAAGGTTGGATTGAAGGTAGACCAACAGGTCAATTCACAGAAGCAGCATACAACCCACAACTTAAAGCTGCCTATGATGCTAAACAAAAAGAACTAGAAGCAGCGGCACAACGATCTTCTGATATTGGTAGTATTTTACAAGCTCAGATGTTGCAAAGTCAACAGAACTTAATGCAAGATGTTATGATTGATCCCGGATCAGTTATGAAAAAAGCAGAAGTAGCTAAGATAGACCCTAATGCTGCTGGTACTATAATAGACCCTACCCTTGGTCAAGTAGGTGATGTTCCTACTCAAGTTGCTGTTGGAGCTACGGCTAGTACAGCAGCAGCACCAGCAAATATTACTTCTGCAGGTATGACTGCTAGTACTGCAGCAGATCAAACCAGTCAAGCTATGCAGGGTGTAACTGCTGAACAAGGTGCAGTGTCAAATCAAGCACAGGTTTCTGCAGCTACAACAGACCCTAGTGCTACTGCTGTAGGTAATCTTACTGCTGCTCAAGGCACAGCTAATATTATGACTAACCCTGTCCAAAGGGAAATTCAAGCAGGTGAACTTATTTCAGGTGCTGCAGATGCTGATAAAGCAGCAGCATATACTGAGCAGGTACAAGCTGCAACTGCAAGCCCTTCAGATAAAGCTACAGTACAAGGTCAGCTTAGTGGATTAATGCAAGACTTTGAGGGTGGTAATACACCAGCATGGGCTGCAGGGGCTATGAGGGCTGCTAACACAGCCATGATCTCACGTGGACTAGGTGCCAGTAGCATGGCAGGACAAGCCATTGTGCAGGCTGCTATGGAAGCTGCTTTACCTATTGCCGCAGCAGATGCACAAACTGTTGCAGGTTTTGAAATGCAGAACTTGTCAAACAGACAACAACGTGCTATGCTTGCAGCACAGCAACGAGCTACTTTTATAGGTCAAGAGTTTGACCAAGACTTCCAATCAAGAGTATCTAATGCAGCTAAAATTAGTGATGTAGCAAACATGAACTTTACTGCAGATCAACAGATTGCTTTAGAGAATAGTCGTGTTGCTAACACTATGAACTTAGCTAACCTAACTAATAATCAAGCTATGGTTATGGCCCAAGCATCTTCAATTAGTCAGCTTGAAACTCAGAACTTAAGCAATCAACAACAAGCTGCAGTACAAAATGCTCAAAACTTTTTAACTATGGACATGACTAACTTAAGTAATAGGCAGTCAATAGAATTGTTTAAGGCACAGTCAATGCAGCAAACTATTTTAACTGATGTTGCAGCAGAAAATGCAGCTAAACAATTTAATGCTACAAGTGAAAATCAAACTAAACAATTCTTATCCAGTTTAAATTCTCAAGTCTCTCAATTTAATGCCTCACAAGCTACTGCTATTTCGCAGTTTAATGCAGGAGAAACTAATGCTAACGCAGAGTTTGTAGCTAAACTTCAAGAGCAACGTAATCAGTTTAATGCTACTAACTCTTTAGCCATAGCACAAGCTAATGCTGTATGGAGACAGAATGTAGGTACTTTAAATGCCGCTGCAGATAATCAAGCTAATGCAGAGTATGCTAAACTAACTAACGGACTTACTGCAAAAACTGTAGATGAGATTTGGCAGAGAGAACGGGATGTTATGGACATGTACTTCAACTCAGAAGAAAGTGCTAAAGATAGGGTACTTGCTTTAATGGTTGCAGATAAAGAAGCTGAAGCAAACAAAATGAAACTAGAGTATGCAGAAGAAAGAGATAAGACAAGTAATCTTTTAAAGATGTTTTTCCCTAAAGGGTTTCTTGGTCTTGGATAGGAAAATATAATGGCTGTTGAAAATAAAAGAAATACTACTGGTTTTAAATACAGTGGACCTAAACGATCCCCTCTTGTAAAAGGTAGAATTACTGCTGCTTTTGATAGTGCTGATATTGCTTTACCTGAAACTATGGCCGCTTATAATAATGCTATTGACAGAGATATGAAAGAAGGTATCTCTGGTCTCATGGAAAGTCTTCAACGTAACGAACAAGTAAAGCCTGTTACAAGGGCCGAGGGTCTTGGTGTTACGAGCTATGCAGGAGATTCTTGGACTCAAGTTACAGCAAGTTTACTGAAAGATAAAGAAGATTTTAGGTCAGATGTTTATCTTGATAAAAGTCTTTCTGGTACTAAAGATGCTTATAGGACAGGCTATGGTAGTGATACTATTACAAGAGGTAATAAAATTATAACTGTAGAACAAGGCATGACTGTTACTAAAGAAGAAGCAGAAGCAGATTTAAACCGTAGAATAATTACTGAGTTTGGACCTAGAGCAAAGAGAGCTTCAGGAGATGCTTGGGATACTTGGGGTGATAACTCTAAAGCAGCAATAACTTCTATTACTTATAATGCAGGTAATGTACCTAAAGCAATTAAAGATGCTATTGCTACAGGTGACAACAACAAAATTTATCAGGCTATTATTAATAATGGTAAAGGTACAATTTTAGCAAAGCGTAGACAAGCAGAAGCTGAATTATTTTTGTTACCTGATGCAAGTAAAGAATCAATAATGAAAAGAAGGAATAAGTAAGTGGTAGTAGATAAAGAAGTAGACATGCCTCAAAACACAGTTCCTATTCCCGGACAATCTTTATTGAGAGAGCCGGGGAATGCACCGTATGAACGACCTTCTGAGATACAGGGTGAAGGTGCTGTAGAAAAAATACTGATGGGATATATGAATCACCTTAATGATGCTAAAGTTTTAGAAGGTGCTATGGGTTTACTTGAACAAGGTATGAGTGTTGAAACTTTAATTGAAGGTATGCTAAGAGGCGGTGTTGCTGGTGGTATACATAATATAGATCAAGGACTTATTGTAAAAGAAACTCTTAAAAACTTTGTTATTAATATTGCTGATGCAGTAGGTGTTGATTATGTCAGAGGCGATGAGGAAGAAGAAATAGATACTTCAGACTCTGACTTAGCTAGGTTAGCTAGGGAAGATAGACCTGAAAGTTCTGATATGTTTGCACCGATGCAAGAAGAAGAACTTGAAGAAATGATAGAAGAAGATAAGCCTGTACGTCAAGGTCTTATGGCAAGAGGACAATAGAATGGCATTAGGTTTTTGGGCTGGTGTACAGCAGTATGATGTAGAAGGTAAGGCAGCTAAGAAAGCAAGACAAGAATTTCTTGCTGAACAACTTACTAAAACTAAAAGTATAGTTTTACCAGAGCTTATTAAAAGGTTAGATACTCGCAGAGAAAAAACAAAAGCCAAGCAACAAAGAGTTGACTATGCTATGACAATAGGATTTGATAATGACATAGCTATTGCATTAGAAAGAAGTGGTCAATTAGAAAATCAACTTGGTCGTATTGCTGACTTAGAAAAAAATGAAAAGTTAAGTCCTGATTATATACGTATGTTAAATACATATGTAAAAACTAGAGTTGACAATGATGAAGACTTACAAGCTGCTATCCTAGAAGGTATAGGTGGTGACTCTTATCTAACAGAATCAGAACAACTAGAAGGTCTTTTAGCTTCTGTTGCTGCTACAGATAACGATGAATTTAGTTTGGCTATTGAAATGTTGCAGCCTTCTCAAAAACAAACTGTCTCTGACATAGACCCCTTTGGTTTTGCCCAAGGTAAAGGCTATAAAATAAATGAAACAGAACATAGAAAAATTACTAATAGACTTAGTTCTTCTTTAAAAGATATTATGGCTACACAACTAGAAAATATAGGTAGTGGTGGGGCAGAGTGGTTACAATTTAAAGACGATGATATTAATGCTTTAATTTCTGGTATGGCAGATCAAATTGTAGATTATGAAAGAAGTCTTGATTATAGCATTGATAGAGATGAATTAGTAGGTGAAGCAATAGAAGTAATGCAAGCAGTAAATCCAGCTTTACAAGAAAAAGGTAAAGGAAGTTTTGGTACTGCTGGTTGGGGTGCTGACTTTGCTAAAACTTATTTCGCAGATGTGTTTAAAACTAATATTGTAGGTGGCTATGTAAATGTTGATACCCCTAAACTATGGGATACTTATATAGATCAGTACCAACCTGATTTATCACCTACTACTTTAGAGGTGTCTGATCCTAATATCCCAGAACCTTTGACTGATTGAGATTAATATAAATGACACAGTATATCCAAGACGCAGAAGATAAATACTTTCTTGACCTAAAAGAAGATGAGACTTTTCAAAATGATTTGAAAAGTTTCTTTACAGGTGGTAGATATAACTACTCACCTAAAAAAATAAAAGAGTTAGGTATAGAAGGATTAGCTGATAACTTTGTTGAGCATATGAGGTTTCAAAGTGCCAACGAAACAACAGCAGTAAAAGATTTATTGTATGTAAAAAGAGACTATGGAACTCAAGGTAAAGTTGAGGGTGCAGAAGAAAGAGATAAAAAATTTCTTGAGGGTAAAAAAGCTTTTGGTCGATTAATGTCAGCCTATGATGTAAGTGAAGGTGGTGGTACTGGTAAACTGGAAGGTATCTGGGACTATGGTAGAGCCTTTGCAAGCTCCCCTTCTACGTTAGGTACATTGGCTACCCTTGGCTTTGGTGTAGGCTCTAAGATCGCAGCACAGCTATCCTCAAAGGCTACTCAACTAGCTGTACGTTCTCAAATAGCTAACCTTCTTAGAAAAGGTTCTACAGAAACAGCGGTAAAAGAAACATTTAAGAAAAGCTTAACAGGTGAAACCCTTAAAGCAGGGATAAAGTCTTTTGCTTTTGAGGCACCTATGGGTGCTGGTGCTTCCTATGCAAGTAATGAAACAAGAGAAGAAGTAATAGAAGGTTATGAGTATGGAGTAGGGGATGTTGCAAAAGATGCCCTTATAGATGGTGCTATTGGCAGTACTCTAGGCTCTTTCTTTGGATTCCTTGATGCTAAGTCTACCAATAAAGCTTTTGAAACTATGTTAAGCTCTGCTAAAGATGGGGAGAAAACAAGAAAAACTGCATTAAGAGAAGCTAATAAAACTATTAAAGCTGCTAACCCTTCAATGTTATCTGAATCTATTGAAGACATAGTAGAGGTAGCAGCAATTTTTAAAGCTAAAGAAGGTGGAGTTAAACTAGATAGTTTAGACAAAGACCTTGTTGAATTAGGTGATGGTATAAGAAGCCTTGTGCTTTCTTCTGAAATTAATCAAGAGCTTACAACTTCTTTAAGTCTTGATACTATTAAAGGTATTGTTGGTGCATCTCTTGCAGTTAAAAAACAATTAAAAATGAAGCCCGGACAAAGGGTTTCTTCTGTGTTGTCTGAAGCTATTGCCAGTGGACAGATACAAACTACTGCTATCAATACAATTAAAGATAAATATAATCTTAGTAACGAACAGTTTTCGTATATCTTTTTGTCAGACTTGTCCCGTGCTGGTAAGGTATTACAGACAGGTTCTACAATTAAAAAAGCTTTATTAAACATAGATACTCTTTCAGAGGCTAGGCTTTCCAGTATTAGTAGTGTAGAAGCAGAAGAAATTTTTAAATCTGTAGGTGGTAAAGTAGATGGTCAAAGTCCTGATAGCTCTACAGTTTCTTTAAATGTAGGTAAAGCAGTAGAAGGTTTAAGACAAGCTGATTCTTTACGTATTGCATACATGACATCACAGTTAGGTACTACTGTAGCTAACGTAGGCACAGGAACTTTTAATCTTGCAGTAGATATGTCAGATCATTTCTGGAAGAATGTTTTAAGAAGTACTGTTGGCGAGACTATGGCTGATGGTACTGTTAAAAAAGGTTGGGTTAAAGGTACTACTTCTGTTTTAGGTGGGTTGTCTTTTGATAGGGCAGATGCTGCAGTACTAAAAGATTTACTATCTGAAGAAGCACCTTTACAGTTTCGCAATTTATTTTATGAAACAACTAAAGCAATGGATGTCAGTGGTAGTTCATCCTTGTTACCTAGAATAGGTAAGTTGATGAATACTTTAAACATTGCTACTGATTCAGTGTTTAAAGAAGCAGCATTCTATGGGGCTATTGATCGTAAATTAAAAGAATCAGGCAGTAGTCTGGGAGAGTTTTTATCTGCAAGAAAAGATACTGGCGCACCTATGAAGCTTGAAGATTTACCACCTAATACTTTAGACTTTGCAGTAGATGAAGCTAAACGATTTACTTTTCAAAAAGATTATAAAAAAGATAAGTCTTTGTTTGGTGCTGGTGCAAAGAACTTACAAAAGCTACATCATAAATATCCTTTTCTTATTTCTGTTGGTATGGATACACCTTTTCCACGTTACATAGCAAACCATTTAGAATATGCTAATGACTATAGTGTCATTGGTACTGCTACAGGTGGACTAAAAAAACTTGATGAGATGGTAGGTGGTATTTTTATACCTAAGTATGAAGGTATGGCTGTAGATAATAAAACAATTTTTGGTGGTGATCCATATAAAAGCAACTTAGATCGTGGTGCTAGGCAGCTAACAGGTGCTATGATGGTTATGGGTGCCTATGGTTTAGCTTCAGAAAAAGAAGGTAAGATTGAGTTTGATAGGTTAGTGCAGGATGAGGGAGGTGAGACTGACCTTAGTCGTATGGCTGGGCCATTTGCTATTAATCTTTTAGTTGGAGACTTGCTGTACCGACACATGAATGACCTACCTTTAAACCCAAAAGCATCTTTTGAAACAGTAAGAGAGATACTAGGTGGTGTACCTGATATGAGTAGTGGTGCATTTACTTTTGAGTTTGACTTACTCAAAAATATTAATGACTCTTTTAAACAAGGGGAAGCTTCTGAAGGATTAGAAAAACAACTTGGTAATATGATTGCTACGTTTACCTACCCCCAAACTTTTGCAAAAGATATATACGGTCAATTTAATTATGACTCTGCAGGTAATCCTTTTGTAAGAGACTTAAAACCCGGAGAAGGGTTTGGAGAAAGAAACTTTTTACAGGACATTGCCCATAGTAACGTACTAAAAAATCAAGCTGCTAGATTTCTTGTAGATATGCCCATGTTTAGTTACACACAATCTTATAAAAAAGGAAAGAAAGAAGGGTTTGATTACAAAATGTATACCCCTTTCAATGAAAATCCTATCGGTTCTTGGAACCCAATAACTAAATCTTTCGGTGCAATACAAGAGCCACCAAGCTCTGATCTACAAAAAGAAATGACACTGCTGGGTATAAAGTCTTGGCAGATTTATAACAGACGTACAATACCTAATCCAAACGTAGCACATCACACAGAGTACATGCTGTCGCAAAAAATGCCTCAACTTTTTAAGTCTTTTAAAGAAACTTATAACTTAGGTATAAGTATGCCGTCATATGGAGACACAACCTATGATGAACTTGGGGATGATTACGAAAAGAAAAAGTTTGCTTTAGAAGCTTTCATTGATCAAACAATAAAAGCACATGCAAAAGTAACTACTGAAATGTTTGAGTCTGCTTTGTTAAACCCTAAGTTAAAAAAGAAAGCTATTGGTTACGTTAGAAATATTTATGCTGTAGAAAAAGCAAAGTTTGAAAGAAGTAAATATAAAGATTTAGACAGGGTATTAAAACTTTTCCCTGAAAACTTTGAAGGTTTTACTACTGCTAAAGAGTACATAGAAAATTCTGGGTCTATTGAAGATGAAATCAACAGACGCCAGAAAATTTTATCGTATATAAAACGTCCTGAGTTTGACTACGATAGTGATGTTAGTGCAGAAGAAAGCACTGAAAGTAGAAACCGTTAATCATCCTCTAACATAAAGTCTGCCCAATCATATGCTGACCGTTTTACTTCAGACATATTCAAAGCCCCTCGACTATTCGACAGTATTCCAGCAAGTGCTTGACCTGCTAGATACCTGCGTGTAGTGAGGGGCTTTAATGTTTTAGAGTTAGTCTTCTTTGCCTTGTACTTTTTTGCCTCGTTCTCTAGTTCTTTGCTCATAATCTTTTACTTTTTTTAAATTAGAGAAGTATGCAGTATTAAACCCATACTCCCAACTCCTATTGTTGTTACTGTTTGCTGCGTAGGGATTACCCAGCTTACCAAGCCTGAAGGACTGTTGACCTTCATCATAGGGATTCATCGTCATCTTCCTCTGGTGGTTCACTTTCATACTCCTGAATTAACCTGTCCAAATACCAACGTGCTTTCTTTAAGTCTTGTAGCCCATTCTTATAAGGCCATCTCCAAAGATACTTAAAAGCATTCTGCCAACAGTATGCCTCATGTGCTGATACATTTAACACACCATCTGCCATAGCTCTCATAGCATCAATACATTCAAGACCTGATTGGTTGTAGTGTTCAGGTCGATCAACAGGATCAAAGGGGTCTGTTATTTTAGGTAATGTCCACTTAGTCATAGTGTAATTAACTCCGCATTGGTGTAGGGAATGTGAAAAAATAGCTCACCTTTTCTAATTCGTGTGCTGCCTTTTACTTCAGCAAGACTTTCTTTTGTTAGACAGGTATCCTTAATACGCCATGCCTTCTTCATGTCTCCACGAAACACATAAAAGTTTAGTACCCCATTGTCTCCTTCATATTTATCTAGCAATCTTTGCTTTCGTTCTGGTATTCTGATCTCCTTCCAGTGTGGGGGCCAGTCTCCTTTCCACTGAGACTTTACTTCAGCTTCATTGAAATATATATAACCATCTTTCTCTGATACCACATCAGCATAGTAATCTTCTTTCTTATTAACAATAGTATGCCCTTGACTTTCAAGGAAGGTCACTAAAGTTTCTTTAGCAATACCATCAAACATTTGATACATTGCTTTGTTGAAAGGTTTTCTTACTGCCATTGCATTAGTCCTCTTTAGTAAGTTTACTTTTTAGTTCTGACACTTTTGCTTGTTGAACACTGGATACACACTTATGTATGTGATCAATAAGTTGTAAGGAGTTATTGCCAAGGGTAATAAGATTAACAATATTCATTGCCTCTTGGTCTTCCTCATTAACCTCATGCTCTGTATCGTCAATAGTAATTTTCATTTTTTATCCTTTCGCATTTTTGTTCCCTCGTCTATTGTACTTGAATCTAAACCAGAAGGCAAGGCAATACATTGACTTACTACTTTTGCTTTATCATTAGGTTTGGTTGTGTATAGCCTCAACATATCAAACTGCCTGTATTTCTGACACATATCTTCTTTAGTAAAGACTACGTTAGGTGCATGGACTTGGAATCCATTACCTAAAAACAATACTACTACATATACCCATATCATATCTTTCTCCTTTATAGGGCAGTTTACCCACATGCCGAGGTGAGTGATTAAGTAATGTCTACCATTTCACATACATCACCAGTACATGCCATAGTC
>TARA_R110000868_G_scaffold12052_2_pt1 | contig 10322 bp, 18 predicted proteins | sample TARA_R110000868 | Tara Oceans TARA_R110000868 (sample SAMEA4397489) | marine metagenome | biome: Polar Biome; feature: [SRF] surface water layer (ENVO:00010504); material: water (ENVO:00002006), including particulate matter (ENVO:01000060) such as... | depth 5 m | reverse complement strand
CCGCCTGCGCAGCCCACCTATGTCCTACCGGCTCCCGAAGCGAAGGCCGACCCAAAGGCTCAAGCTTGGGCCGATAAGAACCAGTGGTTCGGAACAGACGAGATTATGACGCTGGCCGCGTTCAACTTCCACGAGCGCCTTGTGAAGGTTGAGGGGTACGACCCCACCAGCGACGACTACTACGGGGAGATGGACCGCAGGCTCCGCTCCGAGTTTCCACACAAACTCCAATCGGCTAAAAAGCAGGCTGCGTCTCCCGTGGCCTCGGCTCGTCCCAGCCAACGCCCAACAGGCAAGAAGCAGGTCATCCTCACGCCTTCTCAAGTAACTATTGCCAACCGCCTCGGAGTCAGCTTAGAATCCTACGCTATGGAGATTCAGAAGCTTCCGGGTAAAGGAACCTAACATGGACCGTACACCCCGTTCTGAAACCTCCAAAGCCAAGTCCGGTCGCGTACAGACTTGGAAGCCCCCGTCCACTTTGGACGCTCCCCCTCCCCCCGAGGGATACGCGCACCGCTGGATTCGTGTAGAAGCCAACGGTTTTGACGACCGGAAAAACCTTTCCGCAAGACTTCGCGAGGGCTTCGAGCTCGTTCGCGCCGAGGAGTACCCGGACTGGGACCTCCCCTCGATCCAAGACGGCAAGCATGCCGGGGTGATCGCGGTGGGTGGTTTAGTCTTGGCGCGTATTCCACACGAAATTGTCCAGCAGCGCAAAGACTACTACCGAGGGCAGACCAACGATCAGCTTTCGGCGGTGGATAACGACCTGATGCGGGACCAACACCCTTCTATGCCGATCAGCAAGCCTGAGAGGCAAAGCCGAGTCACTTTTGGAGGCTCTAAGTCCTCCGAATAACTGAAACAAGGATCTGAGCAATGGCAAATATTAATGCGGCGTTCGGGCTTCGCCCGACCTCCATGCTCGGCGCTGGCGCTAACACCAGCGGCAACATGACGTATCAAATCCAAACTGCTGCGACAGCGGGTACTTCCACGGTGATCTATCAAGGGTCCCCGGTTATCCCGCTCGCTAACGGTTTGGTTGATCTCGTCGGTGCTGCAACAGGTGGTACGGCTTCACTGCTGGGAGTCTTTCTGGGCTGCAACTTCATCGACCTCAACGGCAAGCCAGTCTTCTCGCCGAAGTGGCCCGGAACAGCGTCGGTCTTCGCCGGAAGTGTTGCGACTGCTCTCATAGTGTCCAATCCGGACCAGCTTTATGAGATCAATTGCGATGGCGCGATTGCGGACACGGCTGTCCACATCAACGCCAACTTCTCCACTGCGACCTCTGGAAATGCCATAAGCGGCATCTCTTCGGCGCAGCTTGCTGTGTCAACGATTGCCGTGACAGCTACCCTCAATCTTCGCATTGTCGGCTTCTCTGATAAGCCGAGTAGCGTGGATCCCGCGGTTGCTGGCCGAACTGCTATCGTTATGATCAACAACCACTTCTACCGTTACGCTGCTAACGGTCTGGGTGTGGGCATCTAAGAGGGAATTTGACTCATGGCTATTACACGTTCACAGCTTCTCAAGGAGCTCGAGCCGGGTCTCAATGCCCTCTTTGGCATGGAGTATGACCGTTACGACAACGAGCACGCTGAGATCTTCGACACGGAGAACTCGGACCGCGCGTTTGAAGAAGAGGTCATGCTGTCCGGATTTGGACAGGCCCCGACCAAAGGCGAAGGCTCTGCCGTCGCCTACGACACTGCCGGCGAGGCTTTCACGGCTCGCTACACGCACGAAACCATCGCTCTGGCGTTTGCGATCACCGAAGAAGCCGTGGAGGACAACCTCTACGACCGTCTGTCGGCTCGCTACACCCGCGCTCTGGCTCGTTCGATGGCCAACACCAAGCAGGTGAAGGCAGCTTCTGTCTTGAACAACGCGTTCAACAGCAGCTTCAAGGGCGGTGACGGCAAGGAACTCTGCGCCACTGACCACCCGACAACCGGTGGCGGCAACTTCTCCAACGAACTCGCAGTTGCTGCGGACCTTAACGAGACGTCTCTCGAGCAGGCCCTCATCGACATTGCGGCGTTCATTGACGAGCGCGGTCTCAAGATTGCCACTCGGGGCCTCAAGATGATCGTTCCTCCGTCGCTCCAGTTCACAGTCGAGCGCATCCTCGTTTCCGATCTTCGTGTCGGCACCGCGGACAACGACCTGAACGCAATCAAGTCCATGGGGCTTCTGCCTCAGGGCTACCGCGTGAACCATTACCTGACGGACCCCGACGCTTGGTTCATCAAGACGGACGCTCCGAACGGCCTCAAGCACTTCAACCGCTCTCCCCTCAAGACCACGATGGAAGGTGACTTTGAAACGGGCAACGTGCGCTACAAGGCGCGCGAGCGTTACAGCTTCGGCTTCTCTGACCCGCGCGGCATCTTCGGTTGCCCGGGCGCGTAAGAAAACGAAGGGGAGGGTTTACGCCCTCCCCTTTCTCTTCTACACTACCTTATCCCGGGGTTCCCGGTTCTACTGACAGCCCCCGGCTGACTCTGCACAGACAGTAGGACTTGATCGTGCAGGAGAACCACTGTGGGAATTTCAACTTTTTCTGGCCCCATTAAGGCTGGCGACGTTTTCAATACGACCGGAACCACGGTTGGAACGCTCCGCAATGTCGGTTTCGTTGCAATGGCGCAGACCGCTTCAATCACGCAGGCTGGAACGGCCACAGCGCTTGCCACTGGCATTGTCATCCCGGCATACAGCCACATCCTGAACATCCAGTTTCTAACCAGTGTTGCCTTCACGGGCGCTGATCTGACGATCAGCATTGGAACGAGCGCAACTTCGACGGAACTGGTTTCTGCATTGAGCCTTTCCGCAATTGGCTTTGTTGCCGGCACTCCGGGTACGGACGCCACCCGAACGCTCCTTTGGAGCAACGTCGGCGCGTCGGATGTCATCATTTACGCGAAGTCGGTAAACACGGGTAGCGGCGTCACCGATCTCGTTGTCCGGTATCTTCAAGCCGAAAACCTCTGATAAGGGGGCACTTAGATGCCTGACGCAGTAGCCACACAGACCCTTGTGGACAACACTCAACGTGCCGTCTTCAAGTTCACCAACATCTCAGACGGGACTGGTGAAGTCGCCGCCCTCAAGATCGACGTCTCAACCCTGAGTTCGTATCTGGGTAATGCCTGCACGGGTGTGTCAATCCAGAGGGTTGATGCCATCACTTCGGGCATGGGCATCAACATGCTGTGGGACGCCACCACGGACGTGGTGATCCTCACTGTTGGAGAGGCTGACTTTGTCTCGTTCGACTTTAGCCGTTTCGGGGGTTTAACCAACGACTCCGGAACGGGAAAGACAGGGGACATCCTCTTCTCCACAGTCGGAGCCACCCTCGGCGACAGGTACACTGTCGTCATGGAGGTTCTGAAGAACTACTAAGAGGGTCCTGTCGATGAAGGCGTCCAGCATTAAGCGGTCTCCCGGCGGTTTGACCTATCGTGGAACAAGCTTCCCGGGGTTCAACACGCCTCGAGCTTCCACCCGCCCGGGAAAGAAGAAGATGGTTCTGGCCAAGAAGGGCGACGAGGTGAAGATCGTGCACTTTGGAGACGCCTCCATGGGCCACAACTATTCGGCCCCAGCGCGAAAGAACTACCTTGCGCGATCCGCGGGGATAAAAGGCACGGACGACAAGTTCTCCGCCAACTACTGGTCCCGCAAGGTTCTTTGGGCGGGTCCCGGAGGGTCGAAGAAGACACCCCCCGGGGGGAGCCGGTTCAAATGAATGTCGGCATTGACTTCCTATGGAACATTCTTCTCACGCTTGTCGTGGCCCCCGCTGTTTGGGCGCTCACATACGTCAACCGCCGCGTGGACAGCACCGACGCGGAAATAGGTAACATCTGGAAAAGCCTTGCGCTTACTCGGGAGAACATCGCCTCGTCCTACGTGACGAAGACCGATCTCCACAATGATCTTAATCGGATCCTCCAGCGGTTTGACCGACTTGAGGAAAAACTGGACCGCATGACCGGAGATAAACGATGATTGGCCGCAAGGATATGAAGCAAGAGACGATGGCGAAGCGCGTTCGCAACAAGGCCGTCTCCAACAAGATGATGTCGCCCCGCAAGAAGATGGACATGGGCATGTCCCCGGGCCCGGGTATGGGCGCGGACTCTGCCCCCATGATGCCTATGGGCATGAAGAAAGGCGGCAAGGTGGATTTTTCAAAGATTGTCCAGAACACAAAGACTGGCAAACTCTCTGAGAAAACCTATGGCTCGACCGAAGACGTCATGGGCATGGGTAAGACCCCTGCCGCTGCCAAGGCTGCTTATGCCAAGAAGATGAAGGGTGCCGGCATGGAGCCCCGCTTCGCTAAAGGCGGTATGCCTGAGAAAGGCATGAAGCACGGCGGCATGGCTGAGACGGGCATGAAGAGTGGCGGCATGATGCTCATCATTGGCCTCGGCAAGAAAAAGGGTAAGTGACATGGCAAGCCCTCCCAGAAGTTCCCCTGTAGTTCCGGAAGCCCTGCGCGATCTCGCTCGCAAGAAGAAGGAGCGCGAGAGCGAGGCCCAGATGGAAGAGATCAGCCGCTCCTCCGAAGAAGCTTCTTCCAAGAAGAAGTATTCCGAGGAGGACGAGAAGAGCCTGAAGGACCTCATTGAGGATTCCGAAGAAGGTTACGCCAAGGGCGGCATGGTCCAAAAGAAGGGCGGCCGCCGTGGCGACGGCATCTGCTCGAAGGGCTACACCAAGGGAAAGATGTACTGATATGAAACCAACCACCAAGAAGTACGCTGCGGGCGGGCTGGTTCCGGGCGCGATGCCTGTTCAAGGTCAGCAGCCGTCTCAGTCTGCGGCCTCTCAGTCCTCCATGTCCCAGCAGATGACTGGGGCCAAACCCATGACCCAAATCGGGGATGCCGTTACCGCCCAGAAAGCAATGGACGCGTTTAGGGCGGCTAGCCCGAACATGCGTTCCAGCGGGCAGTCAATGCAGCCTCCCGGCTTGGCCCCTCGCAACAGCAAGCTGGGAGGCGATGTGCGCGGAGGATCCGATAGGCCTCCCCGCTTAGCCCCTCGCAACAGCAAGCTGGGAGGCGATGTGCGCGGAGGGTCCTTCAAAGCCGATATCGGGACTAGGGACCCCCCAGCTCTGGGCATTTCGGGCGGAAAATCCGGTATGCCTCCCGTCAGGAAATTCAAAAAGGGTGGCATGGTCACCTCCTCTGTTCGCCCTCGTGGGGCCAGCGGCAGAGGCGTCAAGGCCTGCAAGATATCCTGATGACCAAAGCGCCCAAGAGCCGAGTGAACGCTGCTGGAAACTACACAAAGCCCGGTATGCGTAAAACCTTGTTTGAGAAGATCAAGGCCTCCTCGACTCAAGGGACTGCGTCCGGCCAGTGGTCCGCCCGCAAGGCGCAACTCCTTGCCAAGCAGTACAAGGCCAAGGGCGGAGGATATAGAGACTGATGAAAGCCCCCCAGAAGTCCTTGAAGGCGTGGTCTGACCAGAAGTGGCGAACCAAGTCCGGTAAGCCTTCCAGCGAAAACGGGGAGCGGTATCTTCCCGAGGGAGCTATTAAGTCGTTGTCCTCGTCCGAGTACGCGGCGACCACGCGGGCCAAGAGGGCCGGGAAGGCCGCCGGCAAACAGTTTGTCCGGCAGCCGAAGGCCGTCGCCAAGAAGGTTCGTCCTTTTCGCCAGAAGGGGATCTGACATGAGGAAGCCTACAAAGGCTCAGAAGAAGGTCCGCACCGTGATTCGGGAGTTCAAAGAAGGAACTCTCCATTCCGGGAAGAAGGGTCCTGTGGTAAAGAACCCTAAGCAGGCCGTTGCAATCGCTTTGTCCGAGGCGGGAGTGGCCAAGAAACGAGGTAAGTGATGGCGCTCTCCGGCACGAAGACCTTCGAGCTCGACGTTGCAGACTATATCGAAGAGGCTTTTGAGCGCTGCGGCATCGAGGTTCGGACGGGCTACGACCAGCGCACAGCGCGCCGTAGCCTCAACCTCCTTTTGGCCGACTGGGCAAACCGTGGCCTGAACCAGTGGACCATTGAGCGCGAGACGATCACGGTCAATTCGGCTGGCGGTGTGGACTACACCATGTCTGGGTCAACCATCGACATTATCTCCGCAATCATCCGGAACACGGACGGCGTGGGTACGGCCTCACAGGCTGATTTGACCCTCGAGCGTGTCAGCCGTGAGTACTATCTCAACATCCCCAACAAGCTGACCCAAGGACGTCCTGTCCAGTACTTTTTGGACAGGCAGATTACCCCGGTTCTCTACGTCTGGCCCCTCCCCAACACGACCTATTACATCATTGTGGACAAGCTCCTGCGCCTAGACGACGCCTCGGCCGGCGTGGATACGATGCAGGTCCCCTTTCGCTTCTATCCCTGTCTGGCTGCAGGGCTCGCTTACTATCTGGCCATCAAGAAGGCCCCAGATAGGGTGCAGCTTCTGAAGGCTATCTACGAGGAGGAGTTTGAAAGAGCCGCCTCTGAGGACCGCGACAGGGCCCCCCTAAGACTTTCCCCATCCCAGAACTTCTATCGGGTGGTGTGAGATGGGCAGCTACGCCACCGGTGCACGTTCAGAGGCAATCTGCGACCGCTGCGGACAGATGTACGGCTACACCCAATTGCGCCGGGAGTGGCAGGGCCTCAGGACCTGCCCCGAGTGCTGGGAGGTCAAGCATCCGCAGCTTGATCCAATCTATCCTCCGACGGAGCCGCAGGCTCTGGTCAATCCGAGGCCGGATCGAATTGAGCCTATGTCTGTCCCTGTTGGACAACAGATCTTCCCCTTCATTGAAAACACCTCTACTCAAGGGGTCACGAGTGTCGGCTTTGTGACCGTCGTTATCGGGGGACCCTGATGGCTTGGACATACGCAACTCTGGTGCAGGCCATCAAGGACTGGACCCAGAACGATGAGACCACCTTTAACAGCAACATTGACACGTTCATTCGCAACTGCGAAGAGCGCATCATCTATGCTGCCCAGATGGAGGTCTTCCGCAAGAACGTCAGCGGATCCTGCACGGGCGGCAACAAGTACCTAGCCGCCCCCACGGACTACCTCTCGCCCTACAGCCTGTCCCTGACAGTCAGCGGATCGAAGGTATTTCTACTCAATAAAGATGCGGAATACGTCCAAGAGTACAATCCGTCCGAGACCACGGGCGTGCCCAAGTACTATGCCCTGTTCGACGTGGACAACTTCCTGCTCGCCCCGGTCCCCACCCTAGGGTACGTGGCGGAGCTCCATTATTACTACCGGCCGCAGTCGATTGTGGACGCCGGAACCTCGTGGCTTGGAACCTACGGAGAGCAGGCTCTTCTGTACGGATGCCTTGCCGAGGCTTATACCTTCATGAAGGGAGAGGCTGATCTCCAGCAGCTCTACACCAGTCGGTTCATCGAGTCGGTCAGCCGCCTGAAGAACCTCGGCGAGGGCCGTGAGAACATTGACGCCTACCGTGAGGGGCTAACAAGGGTGAAGGCGACCTGATGTCGTGGACCAATCCGGCTGTCTCAAGCGTCATGCAGGTCGAGGTTGAGACGACGTCCAACCGTGGGCATCCCCCCGAGTTTTGGGCTAGACGGTGCGTTGAGCGCCTGATTCAGGTTTCGGACAACGCGCCGCCGGCCCTTCGCGAACAGGCTAGGGCCTTTCAAAAACAGATGGAGCACGTGGTTCTCCTGCACGTGAAACGTGCTATACAGAGCGACAGAACTACCGTCGGTCAGGCGGTTACAGAAGCGGGCCACCCAAGCTTGGCTGAACTTATACGGAGGTTGTGATGGCTTTCACTGGAAACTTTATGTGCACGTCGTTCAAGCAGCAGTTGCTTGAGGGGGCCCACGACTTCCGATCTAGCGGTGGCGACGTCTTCTACATTGCGCTGTACACGAACACTGCCTCGTTCACTGCGGCGACGACGGCGTACACCGCCACCAACGAGATCACCAACACGTCTGGGTCGGTCTACGTTGCGGGCGGCGGTGTGCTGGCCAACGTCAACCCCTCGTCCAGCGGCACCACGGCCCTAACGGATTTTGCGGACGAGACGTGGTCAAGCGCCTCCTTCACGGCCCGTGGAGCGATGATCTACAACTCGACTCCGGCTCACACGTACACCAACCCGTCCGTCGTCATCCTTGATTTTGGGTCCGACAAGACGGCGTCTGCGGGTGACTTCACAATCGTGTTCCCGACGGCTGACGCGTCCAACGCCATCATCCGCATCGCCTAACCTACCCCTGCCCGGAGGCCTCGTAAATGCCGTCACTTGCCAATCGCGTCAAGATGACCACCGCAACGACGGGGACGGGCACCATCACGCTTGGCTCCGCTCTCCCGGGGTTTCAGTCGTTTTCTGCCGGCGGAATCTTGGACGGCAACGTCGTCTTCTACGTCATCGAAGACGGCCTAAACTGGGAAGTGGGCAGCGGCACGTATACCGCTTCCGGCACGACCCTGTCGCGCACGGTCGCTGAGAGCAGCAACTCCGGCTCGCCGCTCGTCCTGAGCGGAGGCGCAGAAGTCTATATCACCCCGACGCTGGCCACGTTCAACGAACTGCCGCGCACGAACACCGTCAACACGTTCACGGCGGCGCAGACGATCACGGACATAGCAAACCCACTTGTCCCGTCCCTCTCTCTAAACGCTGGCTCCAACATTACCGGCACGGCAATCACTGGCGTGCAGATTACAGGCACGGCGGGGGAGTTCTCTTGCACTGCCGCGTCTCTAAGCGTCGGCCAGCTTCTGACAATTTCAGGAACGTTTGGCGGCACGGGATCAATTACTGGATACGCCAACCCGACCACGTATCGCATCTCAGTTACCAACGGCTCGACGACGTTCACGCTTGTCAACAGAACAACGAACGTGGCGTTGACTACGGCGGTCGGAACCCCGACTGGTTTGACATACACGCTGAGTGCGCCCGGTTTCAGCTTTCAGCAGACGTGGAATAACGCCAGCGTTGCATTTACTGGGTTCCAGTACAACGCCACGGACACGGCGAGCAATGCCTCATCGCTGCTCATGGATTTGCGGCGTAACGGAACCAACTACGCTTCAGTCACTAAAGACGGCGTCTTTGTATCGCATGCCCCCGATAACGGCACGGGTAACGTAAACGGCTTCTCTCTGACGTCGCCGACGTTCGGAACCAAGACAGGTCTTTTTAGCGGTTACAATTCATCCTCAGCGGGGTTTTCACTATATGCCGGTGGGACTGCGATTGGGGGGTGCCTCGGCGCTACCTCTCCTTTTCAAGTCGGACCAAACGGTCTTGGTTTTGCTACAACGGGCATTGCTGCGGGGTCCTCAGCTTGGATAGTACGCAAAGATCGTGCTAGCCTGAGGTTTGGAAACTCTGATACCGGGGGGTCAACTACTGTAACTATAACAATTGCCTCTCCGGGTGTCGTGTCGTGGACGAACAGTGCTTTCTCTGTGGGTACGCCTGTGGTCTTCACAACCACAGGGGCTCTTCCTACAGGCATCGTTGCGGGGACCGTATATTACGCCGTGGCCACCCAGCAGAGCACGTTTCAAATTGCCACGACATTGGCGAACGCACTTGCTGGGACGGCGATAAACACGTCTGGAACTCAATCGGGTACGCACACGGCTACGGCTGCATCTAATACGCAAGCTTTGTCTGTACAAAATGTCAGTGGGATTTCAAATTTCCTCGGCGCTGATTTTGTCATCAACGGCTCGCAGGGCACCGGCACGGGCGCAGGCGGTTCGCTTGTGTTCCGCGTTGCGCCTGCTGGGTTGAGCGGCTCGGCGCAGAATGCGTTGGCGACGGCGCTGACGATTGATGGTGGCTCTACTTTTCTAACAACAAACCCCTTTTCGATAGCCAACACAATATCGACTCTCAGGGCTTTCTCTTCTGGGAGTGGGGGAGGTATTGTTTTTAGTAACTCAGGAGCTAACTCAGAAGTCGGCCTAGTTGCTGGAAACACTATGCAATTTACGGTTGGTGGCAACGGAGTCGCATACGTAAACCAACTGTCTATAGGCGTTATGACCGGCTATCGGCCCACAGCCGACACCATCCTCGCCCGCGACGCCGCGAACACCCTCGCGCTTAAAAACGGCGCGAACGCGCAAGAGTTCCGCGTTTATGAGACGACCACAGGCACGATCTACAAGGCCATTCTTGGCAACCGCCAACTTATGAAGATAGCAGGCGCGGCGTTTGATAATGGTGCAGGCGCTCACGCTGGAACGCTGACCAATTCGCCTGTCACTGGCAATCCGACGAAGTGGATACCAATCGACGATAACGGC
>TARA_R110000868_G_scaffold290945_1_pt1 | contig 10323 bp, 13 predicted proteins | sample TARA_R110000868 | Tara Oceans TARA_R110000868 (sample SAMEA4397489) | marine metagenome | biome: Polar Biome; feature: [SRF] surface water layer (ENVO:00010504); material: water (ENVO:00002006), including particulate matter (ENVO:01000060) such as... | depth 5 m | reverse complement strand
ATCGTCATCTGAATGCCAGCCGGCATCGGCAGGCTGATTAGTTCCCGCCAGTGGACCGGGGCGTTGTCGTTGAACGTGGCGTTGATTTCGCCTGCCCTGCGTTTGGCCTGCGTGATGGCGTAACTCATATCCGCCACAATCTCGTCGGCGATTTCTTCCCAGTCCCGGCCGCCTTCGGCGTGCAGCCTGCGGGGGCTGGTCAATGCGTTTTGAATCCGCAGGGCATCGCCCTGGGCATCGCTCACCGGGTCGATGTACTGCCAAGTCGGTGCGTTCCACCGATGGCCGAAGATGTCGATGCCGCTGGCCTTGGCTGCGGCCTGTAGCGCCCGGTCTTCGGCAATCCATTGCCGCAGTTTGAACTCGTAAACTGGCCGGTGTAGCCGGTTCTGCAGGTTTGTCTGGTTGGTCTTGAATCCCTTGCGGGCTTCGTCCACCGCCCCGCGCCAGCCGGAGAAGTTTGTCTCGCTGCCGTCCATCAGAACCAGACACAGCGGCAGGCCGAGGTTGACGCCGATGATTTGCAGCATCAGCTTGACGTGGTCGAAAAACTCAGCGTTGGGCACGTTCGGGGAAAAGCCCTGCAGTTCCTCGCCTTCGGCCCCGATGATTTCCATTCCCGGCCCGATGTTTTCGATGTAGCGGTTTCCCGCTCCGGTCGATTCGGTTTGCGGCAGTCCGTAACCGTCGGTCGATGGCAGCGGCCCGCCGCCAGCGATGGCGTTGCGTTTGCGGAAAATGGCGAAACAGCTTACGACCTGCTGCTGCACCAGCTTGGCGAAGTTGATGTCCTCAAACATTCCGGCAACGGAGAAGATTGGAGCAAGTGCCGTAACGCCTCGGGTCTGATTCACCCGGCGAGGGTTGTAGATGTGGAACAGCACCCGGTCGCCGTTCTCATCTCGAACGCTGATCGGTTCGGCCGTTTCTTTCTGATTGCCAACAACGGCCAGCACGCCGCCGGTTCGTTTGTCGGCGCTGTACCAGTACTGCGTCCGGCGTCCGTAGGCGTCACGTGTCACGCCGAGGAACGTGTTCTCCTGCGGGGTAATTGTCTGGATGCTGTGAGCTTCGATCATCTGCAGTTGGCCGCCAGCAGTTCCGAGAGCCACGATGTCACCGTCCAGCAGCATCGAACGCATTACATGCCGCTCGATGTCCTGCCAAGTGAACTCGCCCGCCATGTCGCAGGCGTCGGCGTTGCTGCTCCAGTCCTGCCACCGCTGCCACAGCTCAAGGTCCAGCTGGCTGTCGCCGGTTCGCACGTCCAGCGTGAAGCCGTCCTGTACGATGTTGGCAACGGCCCGATCGATGGTCTGCCCGACGATGGCGTCGTTGCGGTCCATGTCCCGGGCTTTTTCGATGTCCCGGTAGTAGAACTCCTCAGTCCGGTAATGAAAATCGGCACTGCCGCCACGAGGAGCCAGTCCTTGGCGTCGGCGAATGAACCGGCTTTCGCGGCTCATGTCGTAGTCGGCCCGAATACTGTCAAACTCCGTGGCGACTGTTTTTCGCTTGCGAGGCGATGCGGTCATCTGAATCCTTCGTTGACGCTCAGGAACCGAACGCGGGACGCAGACGCCGAAGCCGTATCCTTGGCCGCAACGAACGACTGAGCCCGAGCCAGCATCTGCATCACCTCGGCCTTACTGCGGCTGAGGCTGCTGCCCTGATTACTGGCGCTGGCGGCTGCAATGATCGTCCACCGCTTGGCCGCTGTGATGAACAGCTTGGCCCGGGAAACGCTGTCCGTTTCCTCGAAGTCGGCGTATTCGATCAAATCGTTTTCGACATCCGATAGGTCGTAGGTGGTCATGGCCAAATAGTAACCAACTGGACGCCCGGCCAGCCGGAATATCCGCCGCACAAAAATGCGGAATTTCCGCACCTACTCAGCCGCGACCGATTCCAGTAGCCACTTGATGGCGTTGGCCGGATTCTTGATCGGGCTTCCATCGGCCAGCCGCACGCCTTGGCCGCTAAGTGCTTCCTGCAGTTGCCGCAAAACTCCGCTCTGGCGTTTGGTCAGTTTTCGCAGGTCAATCCGCCGAGGCAGATACCCGAAGTCCGTACTGGCCAGCGGCACGCTCACGCTCTTGGTCTGCGTCGACATCCTTGCCGGCGGTGCGGCTGCGGCTGCGCCCGCCAGCTGCTCGCTGACGATTTCCTGCTGGTCGATTGCCGCATCGTCCACGGTTGGCAGTTCCATCTTCTTCGACTTCGCCATCACTTGTTCCTTTGAGTTGCCACGAATGCCTGCCCATGCGGCGTACTGGCGACGATGCCAGGACGACTTCGCTGGGCTGGCTTTGCTTCCGATCTTGCGATTGCCTTTTGCATTGCCTCGGCTGTGACGCGGGGAATCAGCCGCACGCCCAGACAGCCCGCTGCCGCACAGGCCAGCGCCGCCGAGTCCAAATAGTGGTTGTTCTTCGATAGCTCTTTCCACTTGCGGACGACGCCCTTGCCGGGGACGAACTGCTCCTCCCGCATCTCGGCCACGATGTGATGGCTGAACGCCATGTGCCGTTTCTTATCGTGCCCGATGTACAGGCTCAGGCTGCCGTCGTTGAACTGGTGGGCCTCGTTAAACGTGGCGGTTAGGAACCGTTCCTGTAGCCAGCCCTTCCAGTGTTCAACGTCGATGATGTACAGCCAGATTCGCTCCTGCGGCTGATGGTTGGCGAAGACGTGGTCGAACAGTCTGCGGGTCGGCGATTCCGTCCCGAGGTAGAACTTGCTTGAGGCGTAGCCCTTGCTGGCCGCAAACGGCGTCCCGCCCACCCGGCGGATGAACTCATACACGGCTGGCGAATAGTCACCCGAATCGACGAGGCAGAAGTCCGGTGGATTCTTGGCCATGATGTCGGTGCGCCACAGCAGCAGGCTCTGCAGCAGGGCAGTCTCGACCGCCTGCGAATCAGTCGCCGCCTGCATCCCCGGCGTTTCCATGACGCCGTAGTCGATGACAACGCCGGTTGCATTGCCGAACCATGCGATCTTCGTCCAGTGGCTGTAGTATTTGCCGAGGTCGAGGCCGACGGTGATTCTCAGGTCTTCCATCTTCGGCAGCTCGTGCTGCTCAAGTCCGCTTACACGGCTGGCGACTTTGTGAGCCGTCAGGCCCAGCGTCTCGGCCTGCTCCTCTTCCGGCGGTGCGTTTTGTATTTCGGTTAGAACGTAGTTGAGCCCGTTGTCGCTGATTAGGTTGTAAATCGACTGCAGGGCCGTATGTTCGATGGCAACGCCTTCTCGGGTCACGGCTCGGCTGTAGCGTTCGGGATTCAGCACCTCGCTGCCGCGTTCCATGTCTTCTCGGTTGGCCAGATAAAACGCCGTGGCATTCAGGCCGCATCCGTCGCCGGTTCGCTGGTCGTCTTGGCGCTGGTCAATGTACTGCTGCCAAAGGTCGGCCCGCTCCGGCCACTGACGGACGCCGCTATAACGCCGGCCGTTCCAGCTTGGAGCCTTCGACTGGTTGGTCAGTTTTTCGGCAAGGCAGCGGTTGTTTTGAATGGTACACAGCACCACACGGCTCAGCCGCTTTCGCCCGTCGGCAAGTCCGGCAACGTCCCGGTTCAGGATCACGTCCCGGGTTTCTACTTGGTTTTCGTGGAAGGCACTCTCCCGCGTCTCGGGGTCATCAACCAGCACAAAGTCTGGCCGGTTGCCACGGATGTTGATACCACGGATGGCGCTGTCCATTCCGGCCCACGCCATACAAACGGCCGAGTAAATGCTCACGCCGCCCTCGTGCCACGGCTCGCCCTTGATGGTTGGCGGCAGTCCGTCAATCTTGGGGAAGACGACCTGATTGCTGCTCCACTGGATTTCGGTTGGCTTGCCGTTGTGCGTCTGCTTGGCCGCACGCTGCGGCGTTCCTTCCAGTGCCGCACACGGCACGCACAATTCGGGGAAGTCTTCGATCAGTTTTTCATTGCTATCGAAGTGCCGCCGGATGTCGTCAAAGATGCGGCTGGCAAACGTGCCGCTGGCCGCAATGACCAGCGGGAAACGAACCAGCCCACGGCAGATCAAGTAAACGATCATCGCCTTGGTGATTTCCGTCTTGCCGTCGCCGCGAGGTGCTGCGATTGCTTGGTCGCCGCCGAACTCGGCCACGTCGACGATTAGCTGGATCATCTCTTTCTGGTACTCGGCAAACGGAGACCAGAACCGATCAGGAAAGTAGTATTTAAGAAACGCCACCGGGTCGGCCAGCAAAGCTCGCCGTCTCTGCAGGTCGACCGGTGGCGGTATAACAATGCTGTTCCGCTCAAGCTGTTTACGCTCGGCGTAGCGTGCCTGTTTTGACTGCTGCTCGCCGCTGTATTTGGTCACTGTTTTTATCACTTGGCCGCTCGCCTTGGCCTTGTTGTCACGCTGCTATCCGTCCATCCTCTCTTCAACCCGCATCAAACCCCGCTCCGCAATCACTCGCTCGAAATGCGTGTATCCGTCTTCCATCGCAACGTCGGCCTGCAGCTGCATCAGTGCCGCGCCAATCTCTCGCGGGTTCATTCCTTCAATAGAAGGCAACTGTCCTTCGCCTACCGCTGTGAGCAGGTCTATAAACGATTGCTGGGCCTGACTTCGGCATCCGTACCACGTTGCTGGCTCGCTGCCGTTTTCGCTTAGTGCCACGCTGAAATTGACCGGGCCGTGTCCGATGCCAGCTGCGATTTGATTGCCTGCGGCTTGTGACGCTGCGGGGATTAAAAGCACTACGCTATAGGGCCAGTCGTTCATTAAATTGAGACCCCCGTTTTGCGAGCCACGAACCGTTCGGCCTCCAGCAGCTTGCCGGTCGGGGTTGTCTTGCCTCGGATGATTAGCTGGTAGATGTGGCCGTTGAAGGGGATTGTCGCTTGATTGCGGCGTCCGATGTTTAATACATGGTTGCCGAAATTGCCTGTACTTGCTGCGGTTACTACTTCAGTGCCAGTTGTCGATGCACCGTTAAGGCGAACGGCGATTGCCGCTGCGCTATCTGCGGCAGTGGTGTCCAGTGTTGCTGAAATTACATCAGTCCTCGGAGCTGCAAGCCCTGTGTAAGACCGAAGATTTAACGCGCTGCCTCCGTTAAGAGTAAAAGCAAAAGAAGCCTCACCGTTGGCTCTTGGTGACAAGAAATTGAAAGACCCGGCATTGCTTGATGCTGTTGCAGATAGCTCTGCAACCATTCCACTTGCCGCATCGCTCAGCTTCCGCACACCCGCAATCACGGTCATCTGCGCGGTTCCGGTCATGTCTACAGAATTCGTGGTAAGCGAGTCGTCGCTGCCATCGAACACTAAATGCCAAAGGTCGCTCACGCCGGATTCCGTCACGTCCGTAGTGGCGGCCACCTTTTGGTAGTTGGTGGCGGTGCTTCCGGTTTCGAGCTGGGCTCCCCAGAGAGTTGTGTTTCTTGTCCCGTTTCCGGTGTAGAAAAACACTGTTGACGATGCGCCTAATCTAATTCTTGCTGTTTTGGAGCCTGCCGTCATTGTAAACGTAACCGAAAATCTATACCAACCGCTTGCTAATGCGGTTGCGATTCCAGTTGCTCCGACACCTTGATTAGCAACCGTCCCGTTTTGAATATCAAATACTGCATAAGCGTCTGAGCTGCTTTGGTCGAGGCTGATTTCGATATGGGAGTGCGACCCAAATTTCGCATAAACTGAAACTGTATGTGCCGCTGCTGTTGCAGTGTAAGTTTGCGAGATACCGTGATTTGTTAAACCGGAATCCTCAGTAAGTAAATCCGCATCTGTCAGGCCGTTTGCCGGATTAGCAGTTTGGTTTGCGCTAACAGTTACTCCTGTCTTCGTCCACGCCGCATTATCAAACTGCTCTGAATACGTCAGCAAATTCCGCCGTCCGCTGCTGGGAATCCTTGCCAGTGTCGGCCTCGATGCCGAGGTGGTTTGGAAGGCGTGGTTGCCCGCCGATAATTCCTTCAGGCTGACGTTGTCCACCGTCCCAGCGAATGACGCATCGGCCGAAAGCTGGAGCGTGTTGTTTCCGCTCACCACGGTCATGATGTCGGTGAACGTGCCGCTGGTGCTGCGGGCCGTGCCTGATACGGTCGAGCCGCCTGCGAACTGCGGCGTAATACTGCCCGCCGTGCGTGTAATTGTGTACGTCACGATGTAGTAACGGCCCGCCGTCATCGTCTGAGCTTGGCTCAGTAGCGATGCACTGCCAGCCGTCTTGGTTGCAACGCCGCTGCCGATGGTCCAGCCAGTGCCTTTGGTCCAGTCGCTATCCGCACCGAACCCGCCGTTAGTGACCTGATTGCTGCCCATGCTTGGGCCGCTGCGGGACTTGTCCAGAATCAGCGCCACCGGGTCGCTGGCCGCTGTGACTGGCGTATCTCCAGCCGCATCCTGCCACATCGTCGGAAAGTCAGACGGGTCCAGCCACAAGCCTTGCTCGTTGTTGGCAAACAACTCACGAGGGTTAAGTGCAGCTGAACCTTGTAAAAGAAGCAGTCCCATTAACGGCTCCTTACTGAACTTCTCGGAAGTGCAGCGTCAAAACTCGGTCGGCACCTTCGTTGCTGCCGGTGACGATTTTGATGAATGGCGCACAGACAAAGACCCGAGGGTCCAGAGGTACTCGCCGCGATGCGGTCACGGTGACGCTGTAGCTGGCCGCTCCGCCGACTTCCATCAGCGTCGTGTAGGTTCCGGCCAGCGTGCTGGCTGCGGTGATGGTCAGCGCCGTTGATGTCATTGCCGCCGGGAAGGTGATCCCCACCAGCTGCGTCTTGGGATGGTTGCTGGTCAGTCCGGTATCCAGCCCGGTTGAATGTGTGGCGGTGCCGTTTGGAATCGTTACGGTTTGGTCGAATAGCACTTGCGGTCTCCTTACTTGGTATCAATTTTGTGGTTTAGCTGTGCCAGCCGTTCCCAAAGTGCCTCTCGGTCCTCGCGGCACTCGGTCACCTCGGCCTTCAGGCCTTCAAACTGCTGGACGAACCATTTGCCCATCCATGCCACGCAGGCGGCCAGCGTAGTAACGGCCACGCCAAGGGCACCAATTAAAGTCAGGTCGGTCTGCATACTGCGGCCTTTCAAGTCAGCGGCTGTGGAACGGGAAAACTCATGCCTGCCGGAGCGTAGCCAATCATCACTGTCCACCTCGCGGCCAGTGCCGCTTCGATGCTTTTGGTGGTCCACTCATGGACGCCATCGCCTGCCCAGCGTTGGCCCCATGAGTTGATGTTGACTACATTTCCGCCAGCTCGCCGCTGCCAGAAAACTGTGCTGTGCCCGCCGCCGCTGCGGCCGTTGTAGCTGTCGACAATCTCCTTGTCGCAGCTGCTATTCCAAGTCAGGCCGATCTGAACCGGCAGGCCTTGGTCGATCCATTCGGTGACCTGCCCCACGTCCTTGAATGGCTTGGTCGTCGCCAGCTTGAACAGGAACTTGCCCTGTGCCGTGGCAGGCATGCCGGGGTTATAGCGGCCGGGATATGGCCAGTCTGATTCAAGGCAGAGCCCATGCTGCGTTGCCACGTACTGGCCACCGCTGAGCGTGCTGCCCATGTCGCCGCGGATGCCGTCTTTCTTCTGGCTGAGGTAGTAGGCCGCGGCCCGGCTGAATGCTTCTTTCCTGCCGGTGGCAAGGAAGTAGCAAATAGAAAACACCTGAGCCAGTGCATGGCCTTGGCAGGATCCCTGCTGGCCTTGGTCCAGCACTTCGAGAACGCCCAGCGGATCTGCTGTCGTATTGAACTTTGGGAAGGTGTCCCGAAACTGACGCAGCACCAGCTCGGGCTCTTGGCCGTTTGCTTCCAGCTCGTCACGCTGTTCCCAGCTCAGAGCGTAGCCGAGTGGTCCCGGCGTCAAGTCGATTGGTTTCTTGGCCTTGCTCATTTAACTGCCTCGAGTGCCGTTGCCACTTCCGTTAGTGCCCCGAACCAATCTTGGCGGCTGAAGCTGCCCCGCTTGGTCTGCTCGGCCTTGATGGCTGCGTCCAGCTTGGTTTTCCACACGCCCCACTGCTCGCACTTCGCCTGATCGACACACTGTCGGTTTCCGATGGTCGCTGCGATGTCGGCCAGAATCTTGTCGATGCTGGCGAGGCTTCCTTGCCCGAACAGCTGGCCAGCCTTGGCCCGGTACATGCCCGCCCATGCCTTGGCGTTGACAACATCGCTGGGAGCATTGGTCAGCGCCACCAGGCCGACGCCGTATTCGTTCGGAACCACGGAGGGTTCAGGTTCCGGCGTTGGGTCCGGCGTCGGCCCCGGGGGAGGTGTAGGCTTACCGCCAATCGTGAACGTGATTTCTTTGTCATCGATGCCACGCTCGGGGTCGAAGACGGTGATCTCTAAAACGTACTGGCCAGCACCGGCGAACAGATAGCTGTTATCCGCCACCAGTTCGGGCTCCACCCGCTGGCCGTTCTGCTTGGCCTTGATGCGCGTAAACTTGTACGCCGTGCGGATGTCGACGATTACGACATCGCTGACGGCCACGTTGGAATCTTCGCCGACTAAGATGCGGTTGCCCTGGACAACTGGATTGGTCACGCCCAGCAGTGCCTTTTTGCGAGTCACCTGCGTCTCGACCTGTGCCGAGGCAAGGCCGCAAACCAGCAGTATGGCTGTAACGAAAATCGGTGTCAGTTTGTTACGCATTACACCACCGAAAAGGCTTTGAGGATTAGCATTACAATCTCCAGCACCTTGGCCCAGTCGACCTTTGACCAGTCAATCTTGCTCTCGTGCGTGACCAGCTTGTTGGCGACTTCCTCTTCGATGCAGGCCGCAAAGTCGGGGTCACGTCTGCAGCGCCGTGCCAGCCATCGAAGACCTATCCGCCGGTGCAGCGGTTCGTTCTTGGCCTTGTCTTCAAGTAGTTCAACGAACGTCATTTCTGCTCTCCGTGTAGCTCAGCCAAAACGCTGAGCGTGCTAATTAAAACAATCGCCAGCAGTGCCAACCCCATCAGTTCGCCGTTCACTTCACCCGCTCCTGGTACGTGGGCGAAACCTTGACCAGCAGCAGCGTCTCGAGCATCGGCCAGCGTTTGGCCAGCAGTCCGATGCCGGCGTTAATCAGGCCGCTCAGCAGGATGATGATCGCCGCCTCAATGGCCAGCGACTGGTCAGGCGTAAACGCAATGCCCAGCCAGCTGAGCAGTGCCGCCGCGAGCCACGCCCAAAGGCTGGACGCGGCAACTCGAATGAACCTTGTGACGATGTCAGACATAATCTTTGAGCTTTCGTTGGTTGTGCGGTTCCCAGTACTTCTCGGCGTAGTAGCCACGCATCCAAGCCAGTCGCCTCATGTTGCCGCCCTGTCCCTTTTCGTGCGGACAGTCCTGCGGCAGCTGCTCGAGGTGGTAGGCCTTTCGGCCCGCCATCTCGTCGGACTCATACAAAACCAGCGGGCTGTCTTCCTTGACGGATTTCGTGGCCATCTGTGACCTCCCGCTAAGTAGCTATCGACGCAGCAGCCGACGAACGGCCGCAACGCTGCCGCATCTGATCGGAGCTGTGACGCTGTGAACGGTGCCTGCCACGGTTTTCACCTTCTTCTTGGCCCAGATGCTGCCGCCACTGACCACGCCACAGACCTTGCCGGCAGCGTTGACCACAGGGCCTCCGCTGTCGCCGGGAATCGCATACGAAAACAGGATGGACGACTGCTCGCCGACAGCCGCCACTTTGGATTTGAAACATCGCAGGGCCTGCCCGCCGCCGAAGCCGCAGACACGCACCTCGTCGCCCTCGGCCACGTCATCGGCAACTTCCAGAACGCTACAGCCTTCCGGCGTGTCACACTGGACGGTAGCCACATCGGCATCCCGGTCAAACCGGCGAATGATGCCACGCTTGGCGCTGCCGTCGTGAAAGCTGACGGTTAGCGTTTGGTTGCCGTCGACGACATGAGCTGCGGTCAGAACTTCTGGCTTTTGCTGGCCTTGAATCACGCAGCCAGTGCCAGTGCCGCCGTTCTGGTCGCCGCGAACGATGACCAGTGCTTTCTCAACGCCAGCCGGTTCGACGAATTCCCAAAGACCCGAATCGATTCCGACCTGTGCAGCAGCGGGCTGCACGAAAGAAAAAAGGGACACCAAAGCGATTAGAGACAGCTTGGCGAGATTCAAGGATCACCTGCCTTTCGTTGGTTTGCACACAGCGGGACTTCCTGCGGCAATCGTAACCAACTGGACCGGCGATCATGTGGCCCATTTTTGTATAACGAAATTTTGTTAGGCGTCGTCTCGGAGGACTTCCCGAGTCATCTTGTCCGCATGGCCGCAGCCATCGACCGGGCAGCGAAGGTAGGCGACCTCGCCGCAGCTGGTGCGGACGATCAGCC
>TARA_R110000868_G_scaffold118592_2_pt1 | contig 10328 bp, 11 predicted proteins | sample TARA_R110000868 | Tara Oceans TARA_R110000868 (sample SAMEA4397489) | marine metagenome | biome: Polar Biome; feature: [SRF] surface water layer (ENVO:00010504); material: water (ENVO:00002006), including particulate matter (ENVO:01000060) such as... | depth 5 m | reverse complement strand
AACAGTGTGGCAAACTCGGCACCTTCTTTACCGTTGATAAACTGTTTAAGATACACTTGTGAATCATCGGTTTTTTTAGCAAGTTGCTCAAACAACCCTGTTTTGCCTCTATAGATATTGGCAAATTTAGAGTATTGCCCGTTAACTTTTTTCAACCTGTCTTGGAAACCAGAAGGAACCTCTCTAAGCTTAGAAATCTGGTCCTGCGTTGCGGCGGATATCTCAAGGTTTTTCCTAGCTATTCCAACATTAGCTCTCTTAGCATACGCTTGTTTGCGTATCTGCTTGTCGGCATCGAACAGGTCTTGTACAGTTATGCCGCTTCCTTCGTAATTAGTAGGTTCTTTTTTCTTATTGAGCTTAGGTTTCACGGGGACAATCTTGCCCTCGTTTGTAATATCTATGCGGGAGACTAAGCGGCCACGCAAAGGACTTTCAGGACCAAATGCTGATACAACCTCGTCCACGCTAATCCCAGATTCGTTAGAAACCCTAGTCAAGAAGTTAGACAACCGTTGGGGGGTTACCTCATTATTTCCAAGATTTTTAAACTGACCATAGAACTCAGCACCTTCAAAGGCTTTCATGCTCTGCCGGTACTGGGCCAACAGCTTTTGTTCTGCCAAGTCTTTAAAACCACGTAACGTAGTAGCGGCCTTGTCAATCTTGCCCAAGGGTGAACTGTTAAACTCAGTAAGGTCTTTCATAATCTTAGCAGCAAACGCTTGCTCACTGTTGCTCAAGTTTGATTTCAGCTTTGCTATAGTCGTAGCTTCTCGATCTCCAAGGCGTTTTGACTCTAAGGCAATAGAACGGAATTTGTTCATAAAGTCTATTGTCCTTTTTGCAAAAGCATCACCAAGCTGCTTAGTGCCTACGCCTTCAATCTTAGTCAAGATATTTCCGGCAACCGCTCCTTCTTCTCCCACCAAGGTTCTGAAGCTAAGCAGCATGGCATCTTTGTTAGCCTGTGCAAGCGCATCTTTTTCAGGCAAGCCATCATTGATATAGCTTTGTTTAAATCTTTCTATATTTGCGTCTTTCGCTTTTATCATCTCTACAAGCTCTACCGGGCGAGTTCCTTGAGTACCCGGTGCCATGTCTTTAGAAGCAGCCTTAATACGGTTTCCTACACCACCTACGGCAGCAAACGGCGCTCCCAGAACTATACTACCTAGACCAACCACCAGCCCTTCTGTTCCAGCGTCTTGTAGGACTTCACCAAGTGATTCACGCTGAGTGCCACGTAGTTTCTGTACGCCCTCCAGACCAACATTAGCAGCCGCATCACCAAAACCAGCACGGGCTGACCTAGCAACTAAACCACGCCCACTGATAGCAGATAATAGACCACGCGCAGCGGTGGCACCGACTACGCCTGTACCGGGTACGGGAATAAGCTCAGCAGCTAAGGCACCCGCACCTACTACAACCTCTGGAATAATGTCTACCAGATCGTAAATATCCGTTCCAATAGGATCGAGCAAAACCTTTCTACCATCTGTTGTTTCTTGTCCTACTGCCTTCATACCTTCTGGAGTAGCATAAAGCTCACCAAAATGGCTTACACCCCAATTATCTTTACCAAAAGTTCCATCAAACTCGGCTTTGATTTCGTCTGGATTACCACTAGCCAAGGCAGCGCCAAACCTAGCAGAGAAATCTCTTACACCAGTTTCAACATCGTACTCCCGCTCTACGTCATAAGACATTCCAGACAATGCGGCAACATCGGGGAATGCTTTAAGTACAAGATTGGTTTGTTCAGCTTCTGTTAGCCCCTCTGGAAGGTTAACTTTACGCCCATCTATTAGAGTTTTAATAGGCATGATTACTCCTTAAATACAGATTGTGGCGGTTCTATAATTTCTCTAATATTGGCATTTGGAAACTGTGCTGCTATAATCCGCCTTTTTGTTCCTATGGTTTTTTCAAGCGATCCTGTCAAACTACGTAACTGATTTCTTAGCTGAGTATTTGTATTAAAAATACCAGGGTCGCTAACTAACTTCTCTAGTATTTTAAGCTCCTGCTTGTTCATTTCTCTGCCAAATATTCTTGATGCAGAGAGGTCAGCTTTAATCCTAGCTACTCGGTTTTCATAATTTTTAATATCACTTACACCGGGATCAATACCGAAAGCTGCTAAAAGATTACTAACTCCTTGGATGCCCTGTGGTCCTGCTCCGGTTAATTTACTTTTCAAAGATAATTCTAAAGCTTTTTGTAGATTATCTAAAGCTCCCTGTCCTTTGGTAATATCTAAAAGCAAATCTGTTTGTGTTTTATCAAACTCAGGAGCACCGGGAGCATTTTTAATCTGCTCCATTGCAAACTTGTCCATCCTTTCTTGTTCCGCCGCTGCACCAGCCATTTCAGCTTGATTCAACGCAGCGCCAGACATACCAAAACTGGTCAAGGCGTTAACACCGGGAGTCAGCATCTCTGGCCTCTGGAACGTTTTAACCAGTTGGTTTAAAATTCCCCTGTAGTCTATATCGCCTAGTAGACCAGAAAGAAGATTACCTTGGCTTCTATCTTGTGCTACGGCCTCCCCACCTATAAGTCCGCGTTTAAGTGCTGCGTCAGGAGAGGGAGTAGGAATAGGAGCTTCCGCTGCTCTTTCCGCAGCTACTTGTTTCATATAATCTTGGGCAGCGGTGCTTTTCAAACCAAGCTGACGTTGTGCTTCAATGTCTCTAACAAGCTCAGGATTGCGCGGATTGCTATAACGAGAATTAAGCGATCTTAGCTGCTTTATCCTAGCAAGCTCTTCTTCTTGAGCTTTTATCGCTTGTTCCTGACGCGGATTTAAATTTATCCTACCAGTAGGACGAACTCTTGGCGCAGCAATCGGAGTGTTAGCAGGAGGGGCTAAAAGACCTATAGTTTCAACCATATCAATATACCTTAAATTAAACTTCTAATACTGCGACCACGAATTTCAGTGCTCAGTAATGTGTTTACCAGCTTACCGACTTGTGCGTTGTACGCCTTAGAACCCTGCAAGTACGATGGTGCTGCATAGGGAGACTCAGTAGGAGAGTAACGTCCTCCACTAACTCTAGGCATGTCTACACCGGGTATCCTACCAGTTCCACCTATTGCTTTAGGGGTCATGTCGCCAATTTTAGACGCAGCTTGTAGAGCTTTCTTAGTATCAAATCCACTTTTCTTTGGCGCTCCATATTGCTCAGAAAGTCTTTTTACTGCGTCAGGATCAGTTATAGGACTATCATCGCTTGCCCTGAAGAAAGAAGTTTTGTTTGTCTCAGGATCGAACTGCGCGTAGGTTTTAGAAAGCTCACCAGCACTCCCGCCGCTTCCAGTAAATAACTCTCCATCATCTTGATCAAAATCTATATCAGTAGACTCTCCGTCAAAAAGATCACCTACACCGTCACTAACAGAATCAAAAGCGTCTTCAATGCTGGTACCTATATAGTTTAATGTCTCACCCATTTTAATCTCCTATGCCAGCATAGTTGACCATCAGGTAACCATGTTTGCCCTCAGTGACAGAACCAGGTTTGATCTTCTGTAGCTCTTGGGCAATAACACCAAAGCCAAATACACGATTGGTAAGCTCAGCACCACGTTTGTTCCAACGCCAGCGGTATACGTTAATGCCATTCTTAAGTTTCTTGACAAACTTGATATCAGTTTTGAGCTTAATGTCTGATGGAATAAAGCTAGCAAAAGGAGCAGCAGCACTAGCAATCTGGCTGAACGGGCTAGCGCCGCCTCCAATAACTTGGCTGTTAAATCCGCTACTTGTTCCTTGGTTAATCGTACTACTACCAAGACCCGCCAAGCCACCAAAGAGGTTAGACATCGTAATGAGCTGCGCCCTTCTAGCTTCTTGGTCCTGCTGTGCCAACCTAGCAGCATCTGCTTGCGTGGCAGCTTGGCGCTGTTCAACCTGCCCACCAATAGCCTCTTGGAGACTAGCAGGGGTAAGCTGAGCCGATAGCATGTTTTGTCCCATCTGCGGCGCACGGGCTTGTGCGGCAATGCGGCGACTCTCAGCTTCCTGTAAGGCAACAGACATCTGACGCTGCGCTAGCTCTTCACGTTTCTGCTGCTGCATCGTCTGTAGCTCACCTAGGGCAGTAGAGCCTAGACCAAACTGACCAGCTTCCATAGCCTGTTGCTGGGCAACCTGCTTGTCACGTTCAGTCATGTCCCTAGCTTGCTGAGAGATTGTCCCCAGCTGTGCTTGGTAGATAGAATCATCTAAGGGATTAGCCGTTGCTCTTCCAACATCTCCGGCAAACAAGTTGCCATATATACCACCTAGCTGACTAGCTGTGTTTCCTACCTGACCGTAGATATCCCTAGCTGCCAAAGTCTGCGCTGAGAAATCAGGCACCAGTGAACCTCTGTAGAGTTCAGGAGTCTGGGTAAACTCCGTCCTAATCTCTGGAAGTATCTGTTCAAGGAAAGGCTCTACTGGAGCGTATGGTAAAATCTCACCGCTGCTGTTAGATGTAGATTGAAAAGGTGCTTGCACAACTGTCGGAGGGGGAGAGCTAAATATACCACCCATTTTAAAGTTCCTTTATGATTGTTACGTTTTTAACTGTGTATCCCATGGGACCAAATCTCCGTTCCCAGCCTTTTCTGCCGGATATTTCCACAAACTTAGCGCCTCGTTTCCTGTAGTAGTCTTCCAAGGCTGGCATCATTGTTTCAAAGTGGAACTTACCAGCAGTAGCTTCTGAATTTATCCCCGTCTGTTCTGGATAATTAGCTACACCTATCAACAGACATCCTACTATTTCTTGACCTTCTACAGCTACCCACATATCACTGTAGCCTTCAAGAAACTTGTTAAACAGAAACTCTGGTTTCATGTACGGCTGATTATTGCTTCTCTTAATAGAATCAGCTACAAACTTTATACACTTCCCAACTTTGTTATGGACTTCAGGGTGTTTTCTGTTTACCCTGTTATAGCTTAACCCAAGCGCCACTGGAGTTGTAAAAGTATATTCCTTCTCCTGATCCTGGGTTCCAGCTAGTTCCATCTGCATATCTTATGTTTCCTTGTTGTGGCTTTACCGGCGCTACTGTGGTTACATCTAGGTGTCCGTCGCGTACCAAGTCCAAGACAGGTCTAATTTCTAGCAACATATTGTCTATAAACCTAGGTATGTCTTCTATGGTTTGAGGACAAAGTGTAGGATCAAATCTTAGAAACTCTCTTGTCATCGGTCAGATACTACTTCTGATTCTACCGTATAACCAGATAACCTAAATTGTGTAACAGCTTCGCTTTCTATTCGTATAGCCATGTACCTACCACGTACTCTACAATCAACCTTACTATCCGTACCTATAATAAAGGGAACAGCAGGGCTATAAGTTACACCAGCAAACGGATGTAGCTCTGCTCCTATGCTGATGTTAACAACGCCAGTTCCTTCAATGCGGGGGTACACTCTGCTTATTGCTTTAACAGCATCTGTGCGACCAGCATGTAACCCCCTGCGTTCAAGTGTGGTCAAGAAGTTAGTACCGTCAAAGGTAGTACCAGAGTCTGCCAAGTAGAATTTAGTATCAGCTGTACCACACATCAAGAGAGAGTCAATAGATGGGTTGTACTCCTGTTGCGCCCAAGCTAATGTAGTAGCTTCCCATACACCAACACTAGCTCCCCAAGTGTTAGTTTGATCAGGGTCTACCAAGCCCTTGGTGGCAAAGTTTAAGTTAGGAAGATCACGGGTAGTCCATGTATCGTCCCTGTAGTTCCAGATCAGGGCTGTGTTAGCAAGCCCATTGGTAGAACCTGTTCTGGGATAGCAAATCCAGACTTCATTCTTGATCTTGTTGTGAGCTAAGAATGTTTTATAGAAATACGTAGAATCAATTTCACTGAACAGGAACGTTTTCATATGGTCGTCTATGACGCTCTTCAATGAGTTACTATTGTGGATCAGTACGTCATTGGTAGCCATCATCACATGACGACCATCGCCAAGATCAATCACAGCGTCCCTGCTGAACAGACCTGTGTCTTTAAACTTCTCGCGAACGTTAAAGGTAAAAGAACCACCGACATAGTTCAGGGCGTAGACACTATCTTCTTTATAGATGATAAGTTCATTACCTAGCTGCAAGGCATTTAGTACATGGCCCTTGGTACCTGTCAGGGAAGTCTCTGCTGACTCACTGGCTGTGCTAGCAGTGTTCCAAGTGTTTGTACCGTTAGTACTAGCACCAGCAGGGATAGCATCGCTCCACCGGATGGTAAATGGTTTTTCAGCACCACTGTCTGTAAGATTTAGCGCTACCAAATGGTTTCTAAATGGTACAATGGTCTTGCAACGCAGTGTGGAAGGCCAATCAGAAAGGTCAGTAAACTGCGACCCGCTCTGTACAAAGCTCTGGGGAACGTCTAGTCCATTAGTACAGACAAGAACGCCACCTAGGACACCGCCTTGCCAGTTGTTAGTAGTACCTGACAATGTGGTATACGCGCCTGATGCCCTAGTGACAGTGCTGTGGGTAGTGCCACTGATCTTGTAGAGGTTCGTTAGTCCTCCATATATCCACAAATCTGTAGAACCCTGTAGCCAACTAATAGCCCAGTAGGGCGCAGCGGTAGGTGTCCCCAAGACTTGAGAATGTCCTAGGATTTTACCAGCTTTGCCATCTAGGAAACGGACGTTAACACCATCGTTGAAAAACGTAGGAGGCATATCATAAGGAGATAAATCCTTATTTACAGAGAAACGACTTTGCCCAGAGCCTACTATATCGAAAATCTGTTTAGCCATTACCAGTATCCGTTTCTTCTGTCCATACAGTAGAATCAAACTCTTGCAGAGATATCACATTAAGCCCGTCTTCGGTAAATATATTACCACCTGACTCCTGCAGAAGACAAAAGTTTTCAATGACCCAGTTAGTAGGCACTAGGCACCTCTACGAATCAAAGCACCAGGATCGCCTTGTATACTGGTTGTCATGACCGTTCCACTATATCGTGCTGCTTCTTCTGCTGTTTTAACATCCTCCAAAGCCTTCTGAAACACAGAGCCAAACCTGTTTGTCTGTTCCGTATCGTTAAGGTAAATAGCACCTTCTAAGCACGCACCAAACAAGTACAAGCTTGGGTACTCTGCTAACACATCGTTGGTAGTCACATTGTCACTAAGAGAACGAAGTTGGGAGAAGTAGTTTATACTAATGCTATATGCAGCATCGGGTGTCGGGGTGAGTTTAAGGTTGTTACCTAAGTTTGTATATGCCCTAGGTTGTCCGCTTACTATTGTACCGTATTCTCTGCTAACAGACTCAGGAGAAAGGTAGCGTAGGGCAAAACTCTGTGAGCTACTGTCGTAGGTAATATTACGAAGCTCTATTAGGTCACTAGGAAGATCGTAAAAAGCTTGACCACTTGTTGTAGTCGTCACTGCCCGTACCATATTAGCACGTACTCTAAGCTCTCTGTTTAAACGATTTTCCGTTAAGGTAATAAACGTAGGAATAATGGCTGTAAGATCATCCCTGTTGAGATAGCTTGCTACAGTGCTTTGTAGCTCTGAGTACGTTGATAATGCCATTACAGTTGGCTTTCATGTGTACGTAGAAAACGATTATCAGAGTCATTAAGAAGTTGTTTAATCTTAGGCCAATCGTTCTTATTGTAAATATCAACGCCTAGTTCACGTTTCCATTTTTCAATAATTACTAGCGGAATACTGGCTACTTTACGCATACCGTTGTTCAGCTGCGGACCATACGTAGAGTCATTGTTAAGTTCTTTTTTGTTAAGCTCTAGCAACGGTTTTACGTCCTGTATACTTTCTAGGACAACGTTGTCTGTGCTATGATCGTAGTGGAATTTAGTCTTAACTGGATCGTTCATGGAATGCCTCTTAGTTAGAACGGGGGAGAACAAAATGCTCTCCCCCTTTAGTCCTAGCCTTACGACAGATCGTAGACTGCGCCAAGAGCTTTCTCGTTTTTGACAACAAGAGTATGCTCAGTAATGATTGCACGCTGCTCGCCATCAGACGTGCTAGCAACTTCCCGCTGTAGGAACGGACGAAGATATGCAATTGCATAGTACTCAGGATCAAGCATCCAGACATCACGGCTACGCTGGAAGCGGTTAGGGACAACGGCCATTTCACCAAAGTCACTAACGTACACGTCCATGCCACCAATGATGCGCTGATCACCAGCGTCAATGCGGTTAGACGCACCACCCGAAGCACCGACACCAACGAAGCTAGAGAACGTCTGCTTCTGCGAAGGAGCCATCATCAAATACTTGATGTCAGCACCATTGTCAAACGCAGTAAGGATAGACGCTTTTAGCAGCGTTTCAGTAAAGGTACGAGCCGTACCATCGGTACGAGCCGCGCCGTTACCAGCACCTGAACCACCAGTACCAGCACTGACGTTGGTCGATACCCAAGAGGTAAGCGAACCAAGCTTACGAACAGTCGTGTCCGCAGCCATTGCCGTCTTAGCCTGGTTAACACCAACATACGTGCGTTCCATATCACGCTTAAGTTCTTTAGCGCGTTTGGACATCTGGTACGCAAGCTCTTCTTTACGACCAGCTTTGGACACAGCATCCAGAGTACCAGAGACAAGCGTCGTCTTCAGGCTGATCTGACAGATGTTACCAAGACGAGTCGTGGGAGTCGGCTCAGCAGCTGCAAGCGTCACGCCCTCTTCATGGTGGTTATTAGCAGCGGCTGCAAGAGCATCCGTCTGCCATTCGTGGTTAACTGCAACCGCATCTTCGCGTCCGCCCATCGACATAAAGGGCGTATCGGTTGGAGAGATATCGTAGATAACATTCTCAAGGTCTTCACGAAGACCTCTAGCTGAGAATGTAACAAACACGCCGGTTGGCTGTGCCATAATTTAGTTCCTTTCAAGGTTAAGTAATAAAGTCCAGAAAAACATTTGCAGCATCACGTTGATTACCTGTTTTCGACAATCTCTCTCGCTTAGCCTGAACTGTCCGACGAGAGCGTTGAGCTTTTGTCTGGGGAGTTCCGGCTTTGACGACTTTAGGAGCAGATTTAGATTTCTTAGCTGGGGTTTTGGAAACCTTATCCTGCATCATAGCTTTATGCAGTACTAAGATTACACGGTGGTCAGCTATTCCATCAATATCCTGTGGAGAAAATCCTAAGTTAAGGGCGTAGTTACGTACTTCGTCCTTAAAAGTAGAACCTGGTTCAGTATATTCGGGCAGGGCTTTAGAGAGAAGTTCAGCTTCTTTCTGAAGTTTCTCCTGTAGCATCTGTCCCATATCTGTTTCATTCTGCTGCTGAACGCGCACACGCTCGTTCTGCAATTCAGAAATCTTCTCCTTAGCTTCTTGGTACTCAAGACGCTTCTCCATGTATTCCATAGGATCAGTGTCTTTAAGATCAGCCCAGTTTATATCTGCATAGCGAGATAGCTCTGCATTCTGGTTCTGGGCCATGTTACCTAGAAGTTGAGAATACTGTTCACGTTCTTGTGTAACAGCTTGGAGATTAGCTTCATAAGCTTTTCTCTGCTCCGCTAGAGATTGCGATTTACGGGTATAGTCCGCTTGCCGCTGGTAACCGTTCCGTAGCTCATCAAGATTAACCTCTACTTCTTCACCATCAACTTTAACGGTGTAGCTGGGGGAGGTTTCTGTCTCAACTACTTCTTCGTCTACCTCGTAGTCACTTTCCTCATATTCTGTTTCATCTTCCGTCGCTTCATATTCCTCTTCAGCGGCTTCTGTTTCATACTCTTCAGACTCTGAGGGTTCTTCGATAGTTTGCTCTGGATTGGTGTCTTCATCACTTCCAAACATGACATCGAACATATTAAGCTCTGGCTCGGTGACTTCCCTTTCGGGATTGGTCTGTGCCTCACTCATTTGTAGTTACCTTTCTGTGTTCTCAATTTTGTGATCGTCTATAACAGCTTTTAGATCATCTACTATAGAACCTAAAGCTTGTAATTTCATCCAGCATGTTTCTCGTTCTTCTAAAGATTGAGACATGCTCCACTGAATTACTAGATCGTTGTTCAGCCTATCCAAGGTAAGTTTAAAAGCTTCGTTATTTAAAATTAAACCAGCTTGGTTTGCTTGTTCTTTAGAGTTCATTTGTGTTTCTGAATAGTCCCATCGGTTCCGGCATATTTAGAATTACCGAAGATGTTTCCACCCATGCGATTACCACTGCCTTTGGGAGGCTCCGTGTTACCACCCTTAGAAGGTACAGCACGGTTCCCAACTTTTCCCATCTTAGGGCTAGCATACGTTTTCATAATAGTTCCTTTTGTTACCATTTTTTGCACGACCAATATCGTGC
>TARA_R110000868_G_scaffold138836_6_pt1 | contig 10333 bp, 9 predicted proteins | sample TARA_R110000868 | Tara Oceans TARA_R110000868 (sample SAMEA4397489) | marine metagenome | biome: Polar Biome; feature: [SRF] surface water layer (ENVO:00010504); material: water (ENVO:00002006), including particulate matter (ENVO:01000060) such as... | depth 5 m | reverse complement strand
TACTTTTCTTTTATAGCCGTAACATTTTCAACAGTTAATGGTTCTCCAGATCTAACAAGGGCTAGTATTTCCTCGCCCATAGGTCGATTTTCTTTTGCCTCACTTAAAAGAGTTTTTAACTGGCTTGCCGTTTCGATAGTTCTCTGAGTGCGCGTTCCACCGTAATCAGGATCACCATACTTTCTATCTAAAGCATCAAGAGCATCTAAACGATCTGTGTTTGAATCCTGTTCAAAAAGTCTCTCAAAAATACCAATCGGCCTATCTAGGTCTTTCTCGTTTTCTAAGGTGTTATAATATTCTTTTAGTGCGCCAGAAACATTATCATCAACTAACTCTTGGTTAGATCTTCGGCCCAAATCCCCTGATGCTGCCTGTGCTGCACTAATGGGGTTTAAGTTACCGGCAAAATCAACAATCCTACTAGTGACTCCCGCTGAATCATCCGACACCATATCTGCCCTGGTGTTTGCCCTGCTCTCTGCCCCTGGCAATATCTCACCGTTAACTAACCTTCCTGTAGTTCTTAACTCTTCAGCAATAGCTTGCTCATCATTACCTTTCAACGCCTGTACCAAACGAGGAGATTTATTAAAGATACCTCCTCCTGTTTGATAGGTAAGGTCTTGCAAAGCGTTGCGAACACTAGGAGATAAAGCATCAACATCTACCCCCTCTTCTTTTAGGATATTAGACCCTGCCCTATAATTATCACCAAGCCTTTGCTCAAGCAAAGATGAAGCAGCCTTTTCTGTAATTCCACCCTCTAAAGGAACTTGGGTGCCATCAGATAATGTAACGAACCCTTGTTCTATCTCTTGTGGTGAAAGGTTATATCCATATCCTATCGCCTGGGTTCCTACATCGTCATACATTGTTGGCTGAAAATACTCTTGCCCTTTTATAAAATCAATCAACCCACCGTCTGCCATCATCCTAACGGGCTGCTGCGCCCCCCCAGGTAAAGAGTTTAGTCCCTGGTTAGGTGAAAAGCCTTGTTGCATACTTCCCACTTGAGGGTTCTGCTGGGGCGCAAACAAATCTTCAACTACTGTTCTTTCCTGAGCAGACTTTCTCGACTCGTAGTCCTTACGCATCTTGAGTCTTCTGTTTTTCTCAGAGGCAATAAGATAAGTAGGGGTGCCTCCCTGCAAAGCTTGAGTAAGCTGGCCGTCACTCATGCCCTTTAGATCATCTTGAATAGAAAGAATATCTATACCGCTAGAGTTTCCCATAGGATTAGGAGCTTCCTGTTGCGAAGCAATACTCATTAGACCTGCGCCCTGTGGACTAAACATCTAAACCATCCCCTGACCGGCTGCGAATGTCCCTAGTCCCAAAAGGGCGTTGTAGGGATTTGGCTTTGGTTTATATGAAGTCTGGTACTTGTCTGTTCCAGCGACAGCAGAACCCTGGAGTATCTGTGATAGATAATTAAGGTTTTCTTTTGGATAGTCTCTCTGTCGAGCAAAATCAGCATACCCCAAATCAAGAGCAGCCTGATCCCTTGCTTCGTCAGCAGAGCCTATCAGACGCAGTCCAGCCACCCGCTCCATACCGTATTTCTGCAAGCTGGGGTCAAGATCTGCAAGTGCTTTACCTGCATCAAAGCCCAGTCTTGTTTGTGATTCCTGCGCTGCAATTTGACGAAGCTGCTGTTCCGCTGCCCGATTCATAGCATCAGAGTAAAGTTTATTTTGCATGTCCGTGTAATACTTTTGCTGGTTTGTCGCCAGCTCTTGCGCTTGGCCGTAGCCGGACGCTAAAGAAGCAGACTCTTGATCCGACAATTCCCGTTCAAATTCTTTTGCACGTTGCCTTTCAGTTAAGTCATAACGACTATTGCCAAACGCACCAGAAGACACAGCATCCTTTGCCCGCTGTTGCTGTTGACCAGAGAATCTTTCCCTCGCTCTTTTTTGTTGAACGTCCAAAACATTTTCTATGTAAGGGTTCAGATAAGATTGAGTTTGACTCCTTGGGTCGTTAAACGAAGCAATGCCCTCCATACGAGGATCTCTGTACATAGAGGATGTTCTTGATGGATCGTAAGAGGAGACAATACCCCTATCAAAAGGAGTGGCACGAGAGGCTTGCTGGCCGAGAATGTTATAGGCAGCGTCAAACCCAGCCGCCGGAGCAGCAGCCAAATCCCTAGTTAAGTCTTCCGAAACAAGAGTGTCCCTTCCCGGCCCCGCCAGCCTTGGGCCAGGAAACGCCTGATAAGGCTCACGACTTGCGCTTTCTGCTCTGGTTAGGAGCCTCTCATAATAAGGGCGCACATACTCAGGAAGGTTAGATTGAGTAACCTTTGATTCAGATCTTTGAACCCCACTACTACCACCACCAGCCATAACTATAACTCCTTCGCGTACATATACCCACAGATGCCATCGACATCTTTAGAGCTTGTAAATATTCTGGACCAACCTTTACGCCCAGAGCCTACTAACTTTTTACAACCAGTTTCTTTAGCAAAATTTTCTATCGTCTTTCTCATAACCATTAACGTTTTTAAGTTACCCCCCGCTAAAAAAACGTTCAGGGCAAGATACTTAGGAAACGTTATAAACTCAGTAACTATACAGGCATCTGGTGCCGACCAGAAATCAAACTTACCGTTCAGAACCCCAACAACTATGTCCTCAAAGTCGTGGGTATTATAAACTTTCAACGCACCTTCTATCCATTCCCTGCATCTTTCCATTTCTTCAACTTGGATTTTACGCAGGTCACTCACTATACCTGAGCCACCATCTCGTTAAGGGCTTCCGCACCCGCATTAGGGTCTCCGTTTCCAACAGCAGATGTTACTTTTTCAGGAAGAATGTACTCATTGTTTGCTAGCAATACTGGCTGCTGGCCCTCAACAGACGCGGGAATATTATCAACCCCATCAGGACCATCCCCCGTTACCATTCTTCCTTCCTGCGGTGATTCCATTTTTTCTCTAATCTGACCAACAAGAGCCATCAATCGTTCCTCACCGAAGACTTCTAAGAAACGCCTAACGGCTTCTTTAGGAGCCGGGTGCTGACCCATCAACGCAGCCACAGCTTCATTGAAGACACGGGCGGTATCTTCACGGCCACCCTCACTTTGCATCATAGCTTGTTCTTCAGGCATAGGTGGCTGCATAGCGTCCTGCATAGCGTCCTGCATAGATTCTGGAATAGGCGCTTGCATAGCGTCTGGATCTAAAGAAGCAAGACCGCCCTCCTCCATACGGGTTACACCCCCGTACTTACTTGCAATATCAGAAAAACGCTGTGGTGGCCTAACCCCAGACTGCTGAGTTAACGCATCGTCTGTAAAATATTGACGCTCACCCAGACCACCAGGGGCCATAGCCATTGGGTTAAGCCTCCTTGTTGGAGGGGCTGCTTCAGGAATGTCTGATCTTTTCCCTAGAAAATCTGGGTTATCATCTTTGAATGGAGCTTGATACTGGGAGGCACCCACTGCACCAGAAAACGCACCGGGCAAAGCTGATGCTTTAAGAACGTCTAAACCTGACGTTAGTTTAGTTCCAACTTGAGCTGGTCCAAAAGTCTGAAAAGCTTTACCAACATCAGCCGCTCCTTGTGGAGCCACTGAACTTAAAAGGCCGGAACCTGCTTTAGCTCCCTCGGTGACGGCGGTGGCGGCTGGTGCTAGGGCACCCGCTATTCCTGCTGTGGCCCCTGAAAGTAAACCTGCTTTTAATCCTTCTTTTAAAGAACCAGTAGCCGCTGTCTGACCAAGCGCAGACCCCAATGCACCACCAACTCCCGCAGCCAAAGCACCAGAACCAACACCTAGAGCTGCTAAACCACCACCAGCACCCAACGCTGTACCACCCATAGAGGCCAAGAGAGGTAAGAGAAAAGCAAACGCCTCTGGCTGGCCCGTTGTTGGGTTGATGGTCATCTTATTACCAGACATCTGGTTCATAAGGGCAACTTCCAATGGGTTCATATGAACCATCATTGAGTCACCGTATCTACCCTGATCGGCTAACTGGTTGGCTTGGGGGGAGTAATCATACATAATAAACCTGCAATCTTATACGTACTGGGCTTTGTGAATGTGAAATTATATTAGCAAACTCACGGTGCTTTAACAATATTTGCATTACCTTCTCCCGTCCGGCCTAAGCTCTACCCTGGGAGAACCTAGTCTCCACTGGACTTGCGTATCAGAACTCTCAACCTTTAGAGCAAAAGACCTTCCCCTTAGCCTCACATTAATCTGCTCAGTGAACTGCTCTACAACGGTTGAGGTTTCAGCGGCAGACTGAGTCACTGTACTGTCCTTGCTCTGAAGGTATGCCCCGCCAGGGAAGTTCCTTGCTTTTAAAGTAAACACAGCACTTGGCGAGGAGCTAGTAGACCCATCAAATGTCAGGTCAGGTATAATCTTCTGAAGAGAAACAAACCGCTCACCATCCTGAAGGCTAAGTTGAGATGATTCTATATAAGAATCTATTGCTGAACTCGGACTTGTGCTGCCATCGTCAAGGCCAAACTCATGATAATATAAATAATTATCAGTCCCTGCGGCAATAGGGTACGGCTCTATTCCCCGGTCAACCCAAGCTGTTCTTTCTAATGTGCCTACATACCATATATCATCTCTATAGTTGTACGTTACATACCTATCTATTTCGTCGCTTCCAGATGAACAGTAGAACCACATCACCTCGTCGAATGAACTGTTTAATCCACAAAAAAACTTTTGTGATTGAGATACGTTGAAGTCATTAAAAACATACGCCTTTACAGTACAGTTAAGTTTCCTTAAACCCTGCGGGCCATAAGTATAAAAATCCCTTTGCCCCATCCAATAAACATCATCGCCCACTGCCTTCACCACGTTAGGCCCCATTACCGTGATGTTTTCTGAAATCTGGGTAACACCGAAAGTGAAGGGTGGACCTAAGAATTGCATTGAGTGAAGACTAACGTCTGTGAAAACAAAGACACCCCGCCTAGTCTCAACTGCCGCGACTATCTCTGAACCCGATCCTAATTTAATACTACCCGCAGTGTTGTTTGTATCGGCTTGCCAAGTAGTAAGAGACCCCTGATCTCCAAACCTAATGAGGAGTGGGTCTTGTGTCCCTATGGTGTTTTCTGGATCACACCCAAAAATAATAACATGCCGGTTACTGTCACTTACTAAAACAACCTTTGCTTTTGTTGGGGTTGTCGCATCAGCCCCCGCTAAAGAAGACAAGGCCACAGCCCTGGCAAACGGGTCAGATGATGAAGATTTATCCCAGTAGTAAATGCCGCCATCCCGCACAGCGAACAGCATATCCTCGCCAAAATTATCATGACTCCACAACCTTAACGCTGCCCCCGCTGCCAGCAAACTAGAGCTAGAACCCCAAGTTGACCGGCCCCAGTTTCCCGCTCCCCAGCCAGACCCAGCAACAGTTGTATCCAACCCTACGTTTATTTGATACGCCCCAACGGTAGCACCTCCACCATTGCCAGTATCAGAGCTATTAGCTTCCGCAGATGCCGTGAACGTGTAACTATTAGCAGTTAAAATTTCTGTTATCTCATACTCTTGATTAAGAACCTCAGCCGTTATAGCCCCACCCAAACTAACAGCGTCAGTGAACGTAACAAAATCCCCAACAATAGCACCGTGAGAAGTGTCACTTGCAGTAATAACAGCAGAACCGTTAGTAGCTGCAAAAGTAACATCCCCAGCAGAAGTTGTTAGGCGTATAGGGGTTATGTCATTTAAAGCGGCACCTTCTTCAATGTAATATTTAAGGTTAGTGCCCACACCCATATATTGAGTTCCGTCTAACGCGACAAACTCGTGTAAAGCCCTTGTCGTACCCAAGTATGGGGTTGAAGTTAGCTTTGACCAACCACCTATTTTCTCCGGTACGCCCGATCTAAATCGGATTTTGTCGCAGTCGTACCAACCACCCTCATTGGTGTATGAGGTTGTCTCCCTGTTTATACCAGGGCGAAATTGGAGTTTGGTAAAGGACATACTATAACACCCACTCGATACTTTTGATGGAAACGAACCTGATTATTCGTGGTCCATATAAGATTCAATTTTATTTCTGGCGCGGGTTAGGCGTTGCTTAATCTCAGTTCTACTTTGCCTTAAACTCTGTAGCTGTAGTGGATCTTCAGTTCCACCTATCTGATCTCCTATAACATCAAGGCGTGTCATCAACTGGAGTTCAAGGCTTTCTTGTTGAGCCATTCCAATCGTTGCAACTTCTTCTTTTACGCTGGCGACCTCTTCCTTCACACGAGAAACTTCTTGCCTTACATCTTCCAAGTCCGCCGCTTTAGCGGGTATCCAATCAAGAAGCATTCCTGCCCCAGCAACGATAGCAACGACTGCTGCGGATAAACTCCCTAGCCAAACAACAGTATCCTTAACACCCATAACACTCGCCCCTGTGTTTTTGGCCGAGCCTGAATCGGACACTATCCTGCACCCAGACTAACAACCCAGCTAACTGAGTCTTCGTCCCATTCGTACATTTTTGGTGGGTCACCCGTACCAGAATCATCCGGCAAAGATACAGGAGCAGCCCAAACGCACGTTGCCTCGTCTAGCACATATGAAGGGTAAGGTTTTGGCGCAAGGAAGGCATCCCTAGAAACGTCATAAGTATAACCAACCCCTGCGTAATTTTTACGGAACGTGTTGTTGTAGGAGGTTTGGACCCACGTACCACCAAGAAGTTTCTGGCAATGGGCAACGCCAATATTTTCAGCCTCTGTACCACCAGCTATTGCCGTGTCTACATTGCTTACAACAATAACCCTGATTACCACGTTATTTGAATCTAGTTCCGCAAAATGCGCCATAATTTATTCCTACAATTTCAACTCAGTTAATTCACTATCTACGCCAACGCTTCCTTTAATAAAGGTGTTGAACGATAGGCTGATTCTTGTCTTGCCTTTTGGTACTGTAAACACACTGTGTGGTAGGGAAGACGGAAACAGATACAAGTCTCCTGGTTTAGTCTCGTACCACCAGCTTTCTGAGTTATATGAGTTCCAATCTTTTGTTTCTGGTTTGATGGTGGAATACCCATCTTTAAAAAAATTTATTCGATCCCTATCGGGAACAGTGTCAACGTAGAATACCCCAGAAACAATAGAATTTGAGTGAGTGTGTTTATGATGGTACTCGCCTTCCTTCGTATAGTTAACCCAAGATTGTGTAACGTATAGCTCATTACTTTCAACGGGGTTAATTGTCTGGTCAATATACTCTTTCAGCGAATCCTCTAAGAAACCTTTTAGCTTCGATAACCTAGGGCTACCTAGAACATAATGATCAGAGCTTGTTTTGTTTCCTTCGTTTTCCTTCTTTTCTAGCTCAACAAGAAACTTTTTTTCTGTTTTAGTCAGTTTCCTGTCTATGTTGTAGTGACCTACAGCGGTAGGAAATAAGTTGTAGATCATTAGTGCATAACTTCTGGCGCAATCGCGCTCTCAAAAAGAGAGTCTTCTTTCTCTAAATCCTCTACCTGACCTGGAAGCCAGATTGTATTTATCTCATCCTCAAACTTTTTCGATAAGTCCATAACGGCATATACTTCTTCCATACTCGGGCAAGGTCTTGGGTCGTCCCAACGAGTAAATACATTGTTAGAGATTTCCCATTTCGCTTCTGGTCTTAACAACTCCATCGCAACGTCTATTCCGTACAATCGGTATATTGGTTTTTCCATTGTTATCGCCCTATTTAAACTGATAACGAATAATAACGATGCCAGAGCCACCTGCTGCCCCAGCTTGTCCCAAAGAGCCACTACCGTTGTATGAACCACCTCCACCACCACCGCCTGTATTCACTGTGCCAGCAACTGCCGCAGACCACGTACCACTTCCATTAGCATCTCTTGTGTTTCCTCCAGCACCCCCGCCGCCATCGCCACCTGGACCGCCTGATATGCCAGGGAGTTGGTATCTTGATCCACCACCACCGCCAGCATACGTTACTGCTGAACCTGTAATAGACGACGATGTTCCGTCACCGCCATAACCAGCACCGTCTGTGGACCCAGCTTCGGATGCGCCGCCACCGCCGCCACCATAACCAACGCTGTGATCTGTAGATGTTCCAGCCCCCCCACCATTACCTTGGCTAGGAGAAGTTGACGGTGTATTGCCTGCGCCCCCGCCGCCAGCCGTTGGGCCACCGCCCCCTCCAGAGCCTCCAGCAACGCCATCTCCTGCACCGTACCCTTTGCCGCCACCGCCACCGGCAGATGTGATCGTCGAGAATACAGAGGATGAGCCGCTTGCGCCGGTCGATGGCCGAGACGCGGGGCCAGCAGCACCGCCAGCGCCTACTGTTATTGCATAGCTTGTTGCGGTAACGGCAAGGCCAGAGGCTGTTCTGAAACCACCAGCACCGCCGCCACTGCCGAAGTCTCCTCCTCCGCCAGCGCCACCCGCGACGACTAGGTATTCTACAGTAGAATTAGTCGTGCCCGCTGTTGTAACTTCAAAAGTACCTGAAGAATTAAAGGTATGGACTCTATAATCACCATCAGTTGTGATTGTTCCCCCGGTAGCCGTTATATAGGGGTCGAGTGGGCTACTCTGGAGAAATTTAAGAACAACAATACCAGAGCCGCCCGCACCTCCGGCAGAGTTGTTTGGATACGTTCTTCCAGCAGCCCCTCCACCACCACCTGTGTTAGCTCCCCCAGCAGTTCCTGCTACGCTGGAGGATGTACCTCCTGCGCCGCCTCCCCCTGCTCCACCAGCACCGGCTGTACCACCTAGCGCCGAATTTCTTCCACCACCCCCTCCCCCTGAGTACGTTACAGAGGAACCTGTCAAAGTGTTAGCTGTTCCGGCCCCCCCTGCTCCAGATACCAAAGGCCCTGATGACCCGTTTGCTCCTACCGCAGTGGCTCCACCGCCACCACCTGCCGCGCCATCCGCAGCCCCATCACCTCCATTAGTCCCTTGCGCTGGAGAGGTGCTTGGGGTGTTTCCGCTACCGCCGGTGGTCCCACCTGAACCACCAGTTCCTCCTCCACCAGAACCACCATTTCCACCGTTAGTTGCTGAATCTGTTCCTCCTCCAGTTCCCCCGCCCGCAGACGTTATAGAACTAAAAACAGTATTAGCGCCTACTGTACCATTCGCACCGGTTGCAGAGGCACCAGAACCAGCACCACCTGCCCCGACAGTTATCGTGTAAGTATCGCCTGGAGTTACCGAAAGGCTGGTTCCCGTTCTAAATCCGCCCGCACCACCACCACCACCGGTTTGTGAAGAGGAACCTCCTCCTGCCCCTCCCGCAACTACCAGATAATCAACTGAGGTAACCCCAACCGGAGCAACCCAAAGAGCAGACGCAGTAAAAGATTTAACAACCACAACGGCTGCGCTGGGTAACTGCAATCCGTAATTGCGAGAAGCCGCTGATCCAAATGTAGAAAGCATAGGAGCCATAGTTTAAGTCCCAAACTCAGTTTGCGCCGCCAGAACTGTGAAAGTGGCATCTGCCGTTTTTATTACAGTTAAGGCATAACTATCTATGCCGCTGACATTACCAGCACTTGGGGCGGTGCCACCCGCCCATTTGGGAGTGACGCTGGAACCGTCAATGGTTGTGGCGCTTTGGTAGTACGCTGTGGCTCCTTGCGTCACCAAGAACGCTATTGTCAAGGAATCGCCTACCGCCATAATTGTATTGAGGGCCACGGAAGCACTTGCTCTGAGATTTAAGGTCCAATTACCCGAGGCGTTAGTTGTGAACAACGAAACACTTTGAGTGTTTACATCGAATTGTACAGTTCCCGTAGCCGCTGTGGCGGCAACAGTTACCTTTTCTCTGACGTTACCACCAAAGAAAGTGTCACCCGTTACATGCAAGGCCGCTAGTGGAGTGGCTGTCTTAACACCGACCCTGTCCACCGAAGCATCACAGAATATGAGGTTAGCGTCACCGTCACCTTCAATCCTGAAGTCTTTATCCGCACCCGCTTCGTTAAATATAAATGTACCGCCGTCAAAACTGACGTTGTTATCGGCAGCTAAGGTCGTGAAGGAGCCTGTACTAGCGGAGGTTGCACCGACCGTTGTTCCGTCAATTGCGCCAGCGGCAATATCTACCTTGGAAATATCGACTTCGCCTGATCCGTTGGGGGTAAGCGCGATGTTCCCATTTGCCCCGTCGAACAGAGTAACGGTGCCAGCGTTCGTTCCGCTGTTGGTATTAAGAATAAGATCGCCCGTACCAGAAGTTGTAAGGGTGAAGTCTGCATTAGAATCCCCGGCAACAACGCTGTCTGCCGTTAGATTAACATTCCCCGTCCCGTTAGGGACAATGC
>TARA_R110000868_G_scaffold183900_3_pt1 | contig 10334 bp, 12 predicted proteins | sample TARA_R110000868 | Tara Oceans TARA_R110000868 (sample SAMEA4397489) | marine metagenome | biome: Polar Biome; feature: [SRF] surface water layer (ENVO:00010504); material: water (ENVO:00002006), including particulate matter (ENVO:01000060) such as... | depth 5 m | reverse complement strand
TTCCGGTGTGCGGGCGATGGGGAACCAAGCCTGCGGGTGTTTGGCGGCCACTTGCGTGAACGGCGCCATGAGCTTGCCGATTTCAAGCTGATGGGCAGGAACCGAGAGACCTGATTGGCCACGGATGGCATTTTCAAACAGCGGATAGATGTTGACCGGATATTGCAGCTTGTGCGCCTTCTCGACCGCTGTCACGCCTTCGCGCTCATAGCCGATGTCGATGCGTTCGCCGGCGGCATCATCGTGCCACGGAAGAATCTTGCCCTGCCCCAGCGCGCGCATCATGGTGGCGAAGGCTTCTGAACCGGCGACGAGCGCAATGTCCGTGTCGCCATTGGCGATCAGTTCGGCGGTGTGGTTGACCAGCATTTGCGGCGTGTTGCCGCCGGTCGGGCCGTAGCAATTTTTGGACGCATTGGCACCGAGCATATTGCCGAGTGCCTTGGGCGCGTTGTCGTAGCGACCGAACGGCAGGCGGCGCGAGTCCGGGCTGTCTGTGATGAAGCGGACGACGGTAATGTTGTCAACGAGAGGCCAGAGCTTGTCACCGAGGCCCGCATCTTTGGCGGCGAGGCGGGCGGCATCTTCGAGCAGATGCATCGGCGACTTCGCCTTCTCGACATCTTTCTCTTTTTGCACAAGCTGGCCGACGCCGACGAGGACGGGGGTACGGTCTTCCGGTGTGATGGCCATGCTGTTGGTCTCCCTGACTTACAATTATTGTTGGCGGGAGAATAAGGTTTGGGCGGGGGATGTCCAGTGCGGGAGGAGTTGACGCTAGGGAAGTTGTCGCAGTTATTCGCCTATGGCAATCTAACAGCCATGCATGATCTAACGTTATCAAGCATATTCAATCTTGCAAACCTGCTCATCCTTGTGATGATCGGTATCCTGATCGCCTTTGGGGCCGTGGTGGGATTCCGGCTTCACATGGCAGCCGTGCGCTACACCCTTTGGGCGCAACGTCTTCCTGCCGATACAGGGGCATGGATTGGGCTGCTCTTAGGTGCCGCTTGGGCGGCGCACTGGCTCACGAGGACGTAGAATGAAACATCTCACCATCGCAATGGCACTTCTGTTCTGCCTCGTTCTACCGGCAAGCGCCGACATCGGGCAGTTCTGTGCCGGATACCAGAAGGGCTATGTCGCGGCCTATATGCGGGCCGCGCAGACGATGGCCGCACCCACCATGCCGCCATGCCCCTACCAGCCCGCAAAGGGCTACGGCGACCCTCAGAGTGACTTCGAGCAAGGCTATCTGCTGGGCGTCGAAGACGGGACTATGGCCGCGCACCGCTAGAGTATCCGCGATTGCGCTGACCGAGCTTACGCGTGACTCACATTTTTGATGGATGGCTTTATGGCTTCCCGCCTTCACTCAAGGGCGAGAGCTTGACCCGCGCTTCCACGCCTTCCCGAAGTTTGGGTGTCAAAGACTTGGATGGCCGGATCAAGTCCGGCCATGACGACTATTGTTTAGACCGAGTGGACGCAAAATGGACCCCGGGACAAGCCCGGGGTGGCATCTGCTTTTTAAGCCACTTACGCCAGCGCGGGAACCTTGACGAGGTATTCGGCAATCTGGACGGCGTTGAGGGCGGCACCCTTGAGCAACTGGTCGCCAGCGGTGAAAAGAGACACCGACTTGCCGGACGGGTCCGAAAGGTCCTGACGGATGCGGCCGACGAGGATTTCGTCCTGACCGGACGCGTCCTTAGGCATAGGGAAGTAGTTGTTCGCCCAATCGTCAACGAGTTTCACTCCCGGCGCAGTCTCCATCATCTTGCGCACGTCCGCTGCCAGAATCGGGTTTTCGCATTCGAATGTGAGCGACACCGAATGGGCCCGCAGCACCGGCACGCGGACGCATGTCGCGGAGACGGCAATCGAGGGGTCATTGAAAATCTTTTTCGTTTCCGCGATGACCTTTAGCTCTTCATCATTGTAGCCCGTTTCGGGGTCGATCTTGGTGTTGTGATTGAACAGATTGAACGCGTAAGGGTGCGGTAGAACCGTGTTCTTGTAGTCGCGGCCTTCGATATAGGCCTTGGTGGATTCTTCGAGCTCCGTCATGGCGGCAGCGCCCGCACCGGACGCCGACTGATAGGTCGAGACGATCAGGCGCTTGATCGGTTTTTTCTGATGCACGGGCCAGAGCGGCGTGATGGAAATGATGGCGGCGCAATTGGGATTGGCGATGATGCCTTTATGGCGTTCGATTTCGCCTGCATTGATTTCCGGTACAACGAGCGGGACGTTGGGGTCCATGCGGAAAGCGGATGAATTGTCCACGACGACGCATCCATCTTTCACCGCGATCGGCGCGTATTCGCGCGAGACAGCACCGGAGGCCGAAAAGAGCGCGATGTCCACGCCCTTGAAGCTTTCAGCCGAGAGCGGCTCGACCGTGATTTCCTGACCTTTGAACTTCATCTTGCGGCCTGCCGAGCGCGGCGACGCCAGCAGCTTCAGGCGCGACAGCGGAAAGTTGCGGCTTTCGAGACAATGGATCATCTCGACGCCGACGGCACCCGTGGCACCGACGATGGCGACAACGGGGGCGTTTTCATTTTGCACGTTCATTATGGACCTCATTTACCTTTGTGCGCCGCGATGGATCGGGATTTTGATAATGCAAAAAGCCCCGGATCGTTCGACGGGGCTTTGTCAAAACTCGCGGTGCTGAATTCAGTTCAGACGCACGCCTTCGACGCCCCTGCCCCGGTTTTCGGGGCGGACGTGGTGGCTTTGCATTTGTTTGTCAGCGTCTGCATGATGTGCGGAACATAGTCGAAACGACCAAATCTGTAAAGATGTGGCGAAATGGCTCACCTTTTTACGCTTCAGGGGAATGAAACATGACGGTCTTTGTTGTTGCACAGCTTTCGATTTTTGATCGGGAAAGTTACGGACGCTATGAGGCAACCTTCATGGATATCTTTCAAAAATACCAAGGTCAGCTATTGGCAGTCGATGAAGTGCCGAAAGTGCTGGAAGGCGAATGGACAAACACACGTATCGTGATCGCGTCATTCCCTGACGCGGACGCATTCAATGCCTGGTTCCAGTCGCCTGAATATGTGGAACTGGCAAAGCACCGAAAGGCCGGGTCGAAGGGTCCGATTTTGTTGGTTCAGGGTTTGAGCTAAGCGCGCGCTCAATGTTCGGAAGCGTCGCTTTTGAGGATCGCGTGGACTGCATCTCGCAGTTCCCGTGGGTGGTCTTCCACCAAGACTTTCACAGCACTCAACTTGCGGCGTAGATCATAAAGCTGATCGAGCAAGGAAAGCAGCAAGGGCAATGTGTCGTCCGGCACATCGAGATTTCGGCGCAGGTCATAGATCAAGTGGACGCGGGCGACATCTATCTCTTGGAATGTCCATTCGCCCTCTCCCTCACCCGAGGGCTCGGGACGCACAAGGCGGCGCTCGATCCAAGTGGTGAGTTCGATCTGCTGGAGGTCGGGAAAAAGCGCGACGACGGCTTCGAGTTTCATCATTTGCTCCCCATGTGCTTGCGCGGATCAAAGGGGTGATGCGGCTCCCAGTTTTTCAGGAAAGTGTCGAGTTCGGTTTCTTCGTCGGTCGGCAGCATCACTTTCAACGTGACGAACTGGTCGCCGCCGCCAATGCCGCGGCCTTTGAGACGAAGCCGCGTGCCGGTCGTTGAATGCGCGGGCACACTCAATTGAACCGGGCCTTTGATGGTGGGCGTCTCGACCTTGGCACCGAGTACGGCCTCCTTGAGCGTAACCGGCAACTCGACATGGATGTCGCGGCCTTCCCGTCGATAAAAGGGATGCGGCGCAACTGACACTTCAATCAACGCATCGCCCGGTCCGCCCTTGCCAAAACCGGGCATGCCCTTACCCGCAAGGCGTAAGATCTGACCGTGCTGGAGGCCTGCCGGAATGTTCACATCCAGCGACTGGCCATCGGGCAATGTCAGGCGGCGTTTAATGCCCAAGGCCGCATCGAGAAACGAAACAGAAAGCGCATAATGTGCGTCGGCACCCTGAGCACTGAATTCCGCACCCGGACCGCCACGACGATTAAAGGCCTGACCGAAAATACTGGCGAGATCGTCGGGATCAAACTGCGTGCTTGAACTGTATTTCCCGCCGCCCGGCGCATCGCCGAAGTCGCGGTAAAAGGGTCGTTCCGGCTGACGTTCAGCACCTGACGCATCAATTTCGCCGCGATCGAAACGAGCACGCTTGTCTACATCCGACAACAGATCGTGGGCCGCTGTGACCGCCTTAAAGCGGTCCTCGGAATCCTTTTTGCCCGGATTGAGGTCGGGGTGATGGAGCTTGGCGAGCTTGCGATAAGCCGATTTTATTTCATCAGCCTTGGCGTCGCGCTTTACGCCCAATATTTCGTAGGGATCATCCATAGCGTCACTCTAACACATTGGTCGCACTTGCCCCGTACTGAAACTAGGGGCAGGCTCGGACAAATGAACGCAGAATAAGCGGCATATAAAAATCCTTCGGGAGGAACAACATCATGGGACTAGGTGTAAATGCGGAGCCAATTCTCCAATCACTGGAGTTGGTCGTTGAACGCATCGGCGATCCAACGCCGCAGGTCTATGCGCGGCTTTTTGCGGCGCAGCCGGAGATGGAAGCCCTGTTCGTTATGGACAAGAACTACGCGGCGCGCGGTCATATGCTGTCAGAATCACTGACGGCCATCATCGACTTTGTCGGTGAACGACAATACGCCGACAACCTCATGCGCAGCGAAATTATGAACCATGAAGGTATGGGCGTGCCGCCAGCCGTGTTTGCAACGTTCTTTACTGTGATACGCGACACATTTCGCGAGACGCTGGGTGATGATTGGTCGGACGAGATGGAAAATGCGTGGTCTGTGCTATTGAACGAGATATCCGACACGATTCCCGTTCACGCCTGAGTGCCATGACCCAAATTCGACCCGTCGTCAAAACCGATACACCATCACTCTATTCCATCGCTTTGAAGACCGGCGATGCAGGCCGAGACGCGACGGCACTTTATAAGGATCCAAAGATGGTCGGGCATATTTATGCCGCGCCCTATGCGATCTTTGAGCCGAAATCCTGTTTCGTGGCGGAAGATGATGAAGGCGTGGCTGGATATATTGTCGGCACACGCAATACAGTTGCATTTGCGGAATTGCTGGAAACGGAATGGTGGCCGCTGCTCCGGCCACAGTATGAAGACCCCAGCGACATTGCCTTTGACGAATGGACGCCGGATCAATTGCGCGCGTTCCTGATCCACAATCCGGCAAAGACGCCGCAGCGCATTGTCGACACGTACCCCTCTCATCTTCACATCAACCTGCTGCCGCGCCTGCAGGGACAAGGCGTGGGCGTGCAGCTCATTGATAAATTCCTGCAGGCAATGGACATGGCCGGATCGCGCGGGGTGCACTTGGGTGTCGCGCCTAGCAACGAGCGGGCCATTTATTTTTACCGCAACTATGGTTTCAAGGAACAGCCGATGGGCAAGAATGCCCATACGATCTGGTTCACGATGGTGTTGTGAGACGCCCTACTCCGGCATGTCAACGCTGTTGAGATAGACGTGGATGGCGTTTATTTCAGTGTCCGTCATATGCGAGAGATCGTCGCGTGCGATTTCGGACATGAGCCCCAGATCGCGGTCACCGAGCGCCTTGCCAGTGCGCAAGAGTTTGCGGAAATCTGCAGGCGGATAAGCTTGTCCCATCATCGCCAGCGGTGGCGCGATAGTACCCCAGCCGTCATCGTGTTCAGCTGTGACCTCGTGGCAATGACTGCATATGGCTTTAACGAGATGTTCGCCCTCGGCTTCCGGCGTCGCAACCGGGCGATGGAGCGGCGCAAGATAAGGCGGCGCAAGCTTGGCGCTGAAGGGCACCTTGCCTGCTGCAATGGCGACGCGGCCCATGAAGCGAATTTCGGTGGCGGCGGGCTGATGATCGGGCAAGGCCTGCGCGTTGCGTAGATAGTTCAGCATGGTCGCCAAATCGTCGTCCGAGACATTGGCATATTCGCGGGCAGGCATGATGAGTGCGCTTGTACCGTCTCGCTTTACCCCCGCCCGGACGAGGCGAACGAATTCTTCGTCGCTATAGTCATGTACGACGCGCGTAAGATTGGGCGCGACAATGCGGGCGACATTGGGAATGTCGGCCACTGTGCCGCCGCTGGCGCGGTGGCACCCGTTGCAGCCGAAGGCATGGATGAGGCGCCGGCCTTCCGACATTGAACCGATGACTGTCGCAGGACGAAGCGACACGAAGTTCACATCATAGGTTCGCTGCAACTCGTATTCTGAGGCAGCATAGATGGCTGAAATGACGACAAAGAGCAGCGCGACGACGCTGGCGGTGATGTAAAGGGCGAGCTTCTGCGCTCGCGGCCCGATGACGGGCCTCGGCAAAATATGCAAAGACATGGTGTGTTCCGATGCGGCTTAAGGATGAGTGGCGAGAAGCGCCTTCATGCGTTCCGGTTCCATACGCATTGCGGCGACAAAACCGTTGAAGGCCGCAAAAGATGGCTCCCAACCCGGACGATCTGACATGCGGGCAAGCCAGGCGGTGACATTGGGATAGCGCGTAAAATCAAAATCAACAGCCGTGCCCATATTGGCGAGCGCTGCGCCGTGATAGTCGGCAATGGTGATCTCGTCCCCACACAGATAATCGTGACCGGCCAGCATGTGCCGGTCGAGGACATCGAGATACTTCCGCGATTTTACTGCCCCCATGTGTTCGATGTCGGCACGGGAAATCGCGTTCATGGACGTGAAGTCCGGCAAGATCGACGTGTAGACAAGGCAATAAACGAAATTGAAAAGGAAGCCGGTGTTGAACCAATCCATTGTTTCGTTGACGCGGGCGCGCGCCCGGAGCCCCTGCGGATAAGCGCTCGAATGAAACTTGTCTGCCAGATATTTGAGGATGGCGGCGCTTTCGGTGAGGTGAAACTCGCCATCGACCAGCACGGGCACCTGCCGGTTGGGGTTAACCGCGTCGTAGCCTTCGCCAAAATGGTCGCCGGACATGAGGTCAATGACCTGCTCTTCGAAGGTCATCCCTTCGTCCAGCATGAAACAACGCACAGCGCGGGCGGGAGCAGAAAACGGATCGTGATAGAGCTTCATGGCGATGTTCTCCTGAAACCGTGTTGAACTTTCGCCTCCTCAATTAGAGGCCAGCGTGGCCGATCTCAAACACCAAGCTTGCGGGGGTATTCACCAAAATTGCAGAATGAGTTTTATGGATTGGAATGACCTCAGATTCTTTTTGGAAGTAGCCCGCACCGGCACGACGCTGGGGGCGTCGAAAACGCTGCGCGTGAGCCAAAGCACGGTGGCACGCCGGATCGCAGCGCTGGAGGAAGCACTGCACCTTGAGCTATTCGAAAAGTTGCAATCGGGATATGCGCTGACCGAAGCGGGTGCCGGGCTGTTGCCTGCTGCCGAACAGGCTGAGGCAAGCATTACGGGTTTCTCAGCACTTGCGGGAGCAAGCCAAAGGGGGTTGTCCGGCATCGTCCGTCTGACGACGAACGAGACTTTTGCCAATTACTTTCTGGTCAGGGCGCTGCATGAATTTCGCAAAGCCTATCCGAACATCCGCCTTGAACTGATCACCGGCGACCGGCTCCTCGACATTGGCGGCGGCGAGGCTGATGTGGCGGTACGCGCCGGACCGAGACCTGTGCAGGGAGATTTGGCGGGCAAGCGACTCGCGACCGATACATGGAGTGTCTTTTGTTCACCGGACTATGCAGAAGCACATGGCATTCCGCGCAATATCGATGAGATCAAAGGGCACGCCTTTATCAGTGTTGACCGCTCGCTCCATGTCGGACCGCTGATCGAGTGGATTGACACCCATGTGGCCGACGAAGATATCGTTTTACGGCAATCCAGCCTTTCTAACATCATCACCGGCATCGAAAGCGGTCTCGGACTGTCGATGATGTCTGATTTTTTGCTCGACCATAATCCGAAATTCGTCAAATGCTTCACGCCCGAGATCGAACATGACTCGGAGATATGGCTCATGACACATGAGCGCGTGCGCCAAGTGCCGCGCGTGCGCGCTTTGATGGATTTTCTGGGTGGATATTTTGCTTCTGGACGTCACAAAACGTAAGACACCCGCAACAGTTGTGAGACGACGCGGGCCATGCTTCACTGAGGACAACAAGAAAATGTCAGTGGGGAAACAATGGCCAAAGCACGCGCCGACGAAATTTTCCAGCCCGACCTCTATGACTATGATTTTGAAAACGCGCCTCTTGAGGTGCTCAACCGGTTGCGCACAGAAGACCCTGTGCATTGGTCGCGACACGGCTTCTGGTTTCTAACGCGCTACGCCGACAATGTGGCGGTGCTTCAGGACCCTGTGCGCTTTTCCAGCGCGGCAGCCGGCTGGGGCACGACAAACCCGCTGGCAAAAACGGGTACTGACAAGGGCGACAGTGCCAACGCTACGCTGAGCAAAAGTTTTGCTACATCGTTCAACCAAATGGATGCGCCGGATCACACGCGCATTCGCGCGCTGGTGCACCGGGCTTTCTCGCGCCGCACGGTTGAAGAACGTCGCCCGCGCATTGTCGAAGTTGTGAATGGATTGCTTGATGCGGCAGCGGCCAAAGGCACTTTCGATTTGGTGCATGACTTTGCATTTCACGTGCCGATCATCGTCGCCAGCGAGATCATCGGCATTCCGACAGACGCACGTGAAATGTTTCGTGCCGCTTTTGAAAAAAGCGGACGGCTGATGCAGCCCAAGCGCGATGAGGAAAGCTGGACGGAAGGCGTCGAGGCAGCCAGATGGATCGGGCGCTATATCAGGGAACTGATTGCGGAACGCCGCGCCAATCCGCAAGACGATCTCATCACCGGCCTCATCCGCGCCGAGGAAGAAGGCGACCGGCTGAGCGAGGCGGAAATGTCTTCTGCCATCAGCACGATTTACACTGCGGCCGGCACGACGACAGAGCGGTTTATTTCGAGCGGCATTTACATACTTCTGACGCATCCTGAACAATGGCGCGCGCTTGTGGCCGACCCTGCCCTGCTCGACGGTGCGATTGAAGAAATTCTGCGCTATCACCATCCGACGCAATCGACATCGACGAACCGGCGTTGCACGGTGGATACGCCGCTCGGCGACAAGATCATCCGCGCGGGTGACACGATCCGCGTGGGACTTGGCGCCGCCAACCGCGACCCTGTTGTGTTTGCTGATCCCGACACTTTCAACATCCGCCGCAAGATGGAGGCCTCGCCGCTGTCGTTCGGCACGGGCCCGCATTTTTGCATCGGCGCGGCGCTGGCGCGGTTTGAAGCGCGGGTGGCGATTGAAGCTGTGGTGAAACGTTGGCCTGAGCTGAAACTCGTCAGCACCGCACCTGTGAAAGACCCTAAACGCGCCGACCGCTATCTGGAACTGCTGGTGGCGACGCGTTGAGGCACCCTTGCCTCGTCGGTTTCGTCAGTTCGCCGGATTGAGTGTGAAACGGAAGACAAAGGTTTCCGGCGAACCCGGCGGCAACGGTGCATAGGGGCGCGCGTTGTAAAGGCTCTGGAGGATCGCCCGGTCGAAGTTGGTAATGCCGGTGAGTGCAATCGGCACAAGGCCCAAAAGATTGCCTTCCCTGTCCACCTGGATCGCGACTATGAGCGGTTTGCGCACGCGCTTATAATCTTCCATCGAGGCATGAAGATTTTGCGTGATATAGGCCTTCATCGCATTGGAATAGGCATCGCCTGCCCCGTCACCCAACGGGCCGTTCGGATTGTCGCTGTCGGATGCGGCGTCATTCTGGCTTGATGATTTTCGCGCTTCGGGAATGTCGTAACCGTTTTCGACGGTTTTCATCCAGTCAGGTACATTCGTGGCAGGTTTTTCGGGCGCTGCGGGGTCAGGTTTAAGCGCAGCAACTTCCGGTGTGGGTGCCTTCTTGCCGGTTTTCACTTCGGGCTTTGCGCCTGCCTCCTTCAACTTTTCGTCACCCGACCCTTTGAACTCATAGGGCTTGGGCGCTTCTGGCTGCTGCGCCTGTTGCTGAGGCGGTTCGGGCTGCGGCGGTGGCGGCGGCGGCACAGGCTGGGGCGGCGGCACGAGGTCGACCGCTATTGCTTCCGGTTCCTGTGAAAGCGGCGGCAATGTATAGACGGGGCGATAAAAGAGTGCGGCGAAGAGCAGAAGGTTGAAAGCCAGCGCAAGGGCCAGTTCGGTGGTGCGGGCGAGACGACGATTGCCCGTGGGCGTCGGCGGTGCAACCAGTTGTTCGACAGCGAAGCTCGGGATGGCCAGACGGCTGGCCTTGTCCGGCCT
>TARA_R110000868_G_scaffold133205_1_pt1 | contig 10337 bp, 21 predicted proteins | sample TARA_R110000868 | Tara Oceans TARA_R110000868 (sample SAMEA4397489) | marine metagenome | biome: Polar Biome; feature: [SRF] surface water layer (ENVO:00010504); material: water (ENVO:00002006), including particulate matter (ENVO:01000060) such as... | depth 5 m | reverse complement strand
ACAGAGAGTTGCGGATTACATATTCATATCAGCAGGGCAGGGTTTAGTAGTGGGGCACACACGCACCGCTTCTTGTCCTTAGTCTATAAGAACTCTGAGATGATGATGAAGTTTGCTGGTCGAAAGTCTAGGTATGCCAGGTTTAATGATGTCTATACCTTTGATGAGTATGACAAGCCTGTGTTCTCGCTCAAGCATAAGGTTAAGGTAGGCGAAAGCACCGAAAGATATAGCGCGGTCAATACCAATAACCGCGACACACTAGAGTTGCGCTTCTTCAAGGGAACTATGAACACTAGCGGTGTTCTATCTGCCCTAGACCTAGCGCAGGCTATGGTAGAATATACACGCGAACTTCGATTAGATGATGTGAAGCGTGGTGCGCTATCGTGGGAATGGTTCGCTGATTATGTAGTGAGTAACAATGGATTATATCCTGACCTATACTCACGACTTAATAAGATAAGCGGTGTCAATATCAACAGACCAATAGAGATGAACGCCTAGAGAGGGGTGATAGTATGTGTTTGTTAGTAGTATGTGAGCCTGACGGCACACCTAAGCAAGAAGAACTACACGCTGGTGCTTGTAGTAATCCTCACGGCTATGGTTTTGCTATCGTAGCAGGTAGTGAGATTATATCTGAGCGCAGTATGAGTGCTAAGAAGTCCATTAAAAGATTCTTAGAACTACGCGAACAATATCCTGAAGGCTACGCTATGTGGCACGCAAGATATGCAACTCACGGAGTTAAGAACGAAGAGAATTGCCACCCGTTCAAGGTAGGTGATAGCGAGCTGACTTACCTAGCACACAATGGGATACTAGATGTAGCAATACCAGAGGGTGATAAGCGTAGTGATAGCCGTATCTTAGCGGAAGATATACTGCCTAAGATTGGCGGTGTCGCTTCACTAGATGACGATACTATATGGAGTATGCTTAGCAAGTGGGCTAGTGGGAGCAAGATAGCAGTAATAAACTTAGACCCTAGCGCGAGTAGTCAGATGTATATCATCAACGAAAATCTAGGAGCGTGGGATAGTAACGGAGTATGGTGGAGTAATGGTTCTCACAAGCGTGTTACTTACAAGCCACCTACCACTACCCTATATGATAATGATTATTGGACTAAGAAGTATGATGACATACCCGTACTAGATGATAGTGTTGAAGAGGTGCTAGACTTCTGCCCCTTCTGTCAAGCACTAATAGACCTCAATGAGAGTCAATTCTTTTGTGAACTGTGTGATACCTGCTTCGATTGCGAGCAAGGTTTAATGAACTGCCTATGCTATACTCCTAAGAGTAAGTGGCATAGCGAGAGAAGTTTAGATGACTTCTACATATAGAATTCTGTGAGTAGATTGCTTACAGAGTATACAGAATAGAGAGGCAATACAATGACCAACGACACAATACTAAATCTCGCTGATGAATTGCGAGTGATTGCTGATGAGATATCATACAATGCGTATGACTTCTCAAGCGGTCTACAACCACGCGGAACTATCGTGAAGGCTTTGCCAACACAGAACCGCTTCAAGTCTAAGTCTATGTGGGTATCACTAGGCGACGGCACATACAAGCACATCACAGGTAGCAAAGGACTTGTTACTACTGACTCACGCCTTGAAGGATACACAGAAGTTATATTCCAAGCATAGGCACTCACGACCTGAGCAAGTCGCGTCTAAACTACTCACTATTATAGAGAGGATATGATATGGCTAATGAACCACAATGGCTACAAGGTGATGACCACGCGTTGGGCATTGACCCTGTGTGTAAGGAGTGCGACGAACGCCACGCTGATGATGAGTGCGGTGTAGGTAGCGACGATCCAGATAACCTATATGATTCTATGAATGAGAGGGATTAACTATGGGTAGAAGAGCAGGTGTACCTAATAAAAAACCTAGGCTGGAAATACCAGCAATTAATATAGAAGGGCTATGCTCTAGTAAAGAGTTCGACCCTAACCTGTGGTGGAATGATTACCCTGATACTGAATCAAGTGGTAGAGCAACTAAAGCGGATACTAATAAGTCTATCAAGGACTCACGCTTAGCACTACGCATATGCGATAGGTGTCCGTCTAAGTCTGCTTGCCTCGATGAAGGTATGCGCCCTGAGAATTTAGAGTGGGGCATATGGGGTGGGCTTACCTCTGGTGAGAGATTGGTTCGTGCCAATGCCGTTGGGGCTAGCCATCACCTAAAGCACAAGGTAAGATTTGCTAATCTAATAAGGGCAGGTAGACCAATATGAAAACACTTATATTCTTGATAGTAGCATCTATATCACTAATAGTTTTCGGCAATACAAGAGAAGAAATACAGACACAACAACCTAAAGAGCCTGTCATTCAGAACTCTTGGACTAAAGCCGATAGTAGGGCATACGCTAGAGATAGACTAAGCGTATGGCAACAACAACAATGGCTATGCCTTGGTAAATTGTGGGGTAAGGAGTCAGCGTGGAATTATAGAGCCTTTAACAAGATCAAAGTTATGGGCAAGAACGCTGGCGGTATACCACAATTACTAGGGCTTAGCATTGACACACCACCCACTAGACAGATAGAGCGTGGGCTGGACTATATATACTACAGATATCACACGCCCTGTAAAGCGTGGCAACACTTCCAACAGAAAGGGTGGCACTAATGGCTAAACATATTACAGAATTAAGACCTGACTACACTAAGTCAATGGATATTCGTGGTACTCCAACCACAGTATGCCTATGTGGGTGTAATATATGGAATCTAAAGACCCTATTCGACCCTGACACAGGGGAGATTGAGATGTACTTCTTAGATATGGAATGCGCTGACTGCGGTACACTAGCGACAGCACCAACACCCATAGATGACGGAGAAAATTATGACTGAGTTCTTACACGATGTAGTACGCAAGAATAACTTAGATAGACATATGGAAAGTAATCCTAATAATGATTGGATTAATTTTGTACCCCCTTGGGACGATATAGATATCACTCAACTAGGTAACGATTGGTTATCAACGCAAGCCGAACGACGCGAACGTGATGATGATACCCGACAGAACATACACTATAGTGGAGGTGCATTCTAATGCCAACATATGAGTATAGATGTAACAAGTGCCTAGCACTACAAGTTATCAGCCGAGATGTAGATGACAGAGATGAAGAAGTTATCTGCGTATGCGGTGAGCAAATGAATCGGATATACAACACGCCTGGAATTCAATTCAAGGGTTCAGGGTTCTACTCCACAGGGGGGTGAGTATGGATACTATTGACGCTGAAGATTGGGAAGATATGCCAATTGATTTTGTTCCAGATATTTCTGATGAAGAAGTTATAAAAATTGTAGAGGAACTGATTGCTTTAGATATAGATTACGAACAGATATCTGAAGAGATTTGATTTCGCTTATAAGATTCTTCCTATGGATAGCAAAAAAAGTACCACCAATTCCACTCTTTCTTATTGTGGCGGTGGCACTCTACTTCGGTATTATATATTCTCTTCTTGGGGTTCTTCTCCTATTTGACTTTCTTTTTCCGAGGTACTAGGGTTATCGGGATCTCGGTATGGTCTATACCCTCCAAGCTTAATGATTAATCTTTTGATTGCTCGGCTACCTCTCATTCGGGCAGCATCATCACTACCTAGAGATAAATAATTCGCTATCTCTCTGTAGTCCATAGACTCAGCGTAACGAAAGAAGAGTATCTTTCTATCCTCCTTACTCAACTTCCAATATGCTGAGTCTATTTCCATCATCATCACTGCTAGGTTACCACCTTCCGATGGCACACTATGACCACGAAGTCCACCTAGATCAAGCTTATTCGTTACACCCCACTCATTACGCAACACAGCAGGGAGCAGTGCTTCTACAACTTCTGCCTCATAATAATACAGATCAGAGTAGTCATAACCTATACTCTTAGCCTTCCAACGCTGACAATAATCTAATGCTTGATTGCGAAGCGAACGATAGATTAAATTCTTGGCATCCTTATCTCCGATACCTTCCCACTCATCAAGTTTATTGGGGTGAGTAGCAAACCATTCATATAATGTTTGCTTTATATCTTCGAGTTCAACCATACCAAACTTGCGGTGGTACTCAGATGCTACAGCAGTAGCAATATAATCCCACCTTTCAATGCGTGACCAATCCAATCCTACCACTTCCAAGTCTTTCCATCTACTGTAAATGAATTGTTTACAATAGGTACAAGTTGTGGTATGACAGTCTTACCTTCCACCTTTAAGATACCGAAGCCTTGCTGCCAAGTGAACAAGCCAGCTTTAATATACTTAGCGTTACGATAATCCATTAGGTTGCCCAGCTCCATACCCCATATAGTCTTAGGCTTACCGCCACGATATGTCTGTGTCTGATGTGTCAATCCCATTCTGTGCGTGTGTCCACATACCACGCTCATACCTGAACGCTTAGCTAAACCAAGCGCAGTAGCACCAGCAGTAGGCTGAACGTTGCCCTCATCACCGTGCATCAGCAACCAACCTGGTGCTAGTTCGTAAGGGTCAGTATGGAATTCAATGTCTAATTCTTTTAATCCCAGGAAGTTTTCTAATTGCAATTCGGGTAGCCCTAGCAGCCCAGGGGCGCGACGAGACACCGTGTTAAACAGGCGGTCAGTGTGATTACTGCGAACCATATGTTCAATGGTTAAGTCATATAGAACTTGACGAGTTAAGTCTCTGTCATTACCTATCGAGCGTTCAAACTCTAACTCAGTTCCCTTGCTCCACTTACTGATTGTCTGCATATCCATTTCATCACCGCAGGATACAACAGTATCAGGCTGGTATGCCTTAATGAATTTTGCTATAGCCTTGACTGCTTCTACATCATGATACGGAACTTGAAGATCGGAAATGCATACAATAGTTTTCATTAGATACTCCACTGCTCTCTTAGAACCAGCAACCCTATGATTGCATAGTTTGCCATATCCTTGAATGAATCTTCTAAGCTCTCGTGCTCAGGGCTCGCGCCACTATCTACTAGATTATTTATGCGTGCTAACTTATCGTGCATCCTCACGCGGAGGCCGTTAAGTGCACCCCCAGGTGCATCTGAGATGTTCTTTGGACCGTAGTCCTTGTGCTTGCTAAGCAATAGTTCTGTTAACTCATCAGAAATATTAGATAAATATATACTTAAGCTGTCCTCGTTAGTTGGCATATCTATTCATTCTCCATCTTTTAATAGTTCTTTGAGTTCATCATCTATTCCTACCATATTAGAGCCGACAATCATATCTTGTACTACTGCACCTAGTGTATCAGGTGAAGTTTCTGCGGTGAATAGCGTAAGATAAGTTGATTGCGCTACACTTCTAATCATATCTGGTTCATCTGCGTACCTATATACGCAACGTAGTAGGGAACCAATCAACAGTCTATACCCATTGGGTAGAATTAATGCTGGGTCAAACTCTTCATCATCCTCAAGCATGTGGTCTATCGAATCGAATACATCTTCAAACTCTTCGCCACAATCTGGGCAACTATTTATATCTTCACTCATTATTTAATCCAATCTTATCTCTGATGTAGTTAGGCCCATACTTAACGTAAACCGAGTTGACATCCTCGCCGTCAGGCATAGAGACAATAGTTACTGGTAATTCTCTGGACAATCCTGTAGCAAATTCCTTACCAGGTTGATCTCCATCTGCGAATACAAATACTCTATCAAAGTCTGCAAGTAATCTTGTGTAATGTTTCTTCCAAGAGTTTGCACCTGGAACTCCAACGCAAGGTACGCCGATACATCTACTGAGTGTCAAGGCATCTAGCTCACCCTCACATACACCAATCCAATCGCCTGCTCTGTCTATATCTAGAACGTTATACATCTTGGTGTCCATACCAGTCATACCCATGTACTTAGGTTCGACAGCAGGGTTAAGGCTGCGGAAGCGTAGGTCTACAACACCAGTCTTGGTTATGTATGGTATAGTTAAGCGTCCCTGGAATTGTTCGTGCCCAGTCTCAGGCTCCGCGACTACGCCTAATCGAGCCAGACGTGCCACTTCTATTGTTATACCCCTGCTTAGCAGGTAATCTTCTGCCTGATAAATGTTTTCCTGGTACTTCCGAACTGCTAGTTCCAGCAATTCCCTCTGCGAAATATTTTGCTTCACGTATGTCCACCCTTTCTTGTTGAGCAATAATTTGTAAGCTATTGCCTTGCACTCCACACGCAAAGCAAACAAACAAGTTCTTATCTAAGTTAGCTGTACCTGACTGGTGACTATCACCGTGGAAGGGACACTTCAAGTTAACCTGTCCATGATCTCTGGGTACAACACCCCCATAATGTTCAAGAACAACCTTGATTGAAGGCAGATCACTCTCCAAAGATATCACCTAGTCTGAATACCAAGTACGAATCTGAAATAGATTTGCCTCTGGCCTTAATGACGAGAGCTGGGAGGACATCTTCTTGTGGTAGTCCTCTTGCTGTTGCATAATGTCCTGCTTCGATCTGGGCTTCCTTGCTCCAACCGCTGAGGTCGATGGAGTTGCCTGCCCCAGGAGCTTTGCACTCGATGATACCAATGCTTCCAAGGAAGTCGTTACGGACTGCAACATCTCCCTCGTCTCTTGCACCAGTTCTTGCAAGTCGTTCAGCATCGTATCCATTTGCTCTGAACCAATCTTTGATGTCGGTTTCAAAATTTGCTCCCCTTTGCTTATGTGATTTTCTAGTTGTCATAATGATAGTAAATGCATAGATTGCAGGTGTGAGACTGGAACGTACCAAGATTTTTCATTGTATCTAAACGCTTCCTTCTTACATTCGGCCCCGTATATCCAGCCCAGTGCCTTGTAAGGAACACCTAACCAGTCAGGCGCTACGCGCCTAGTCTTGTGGCGCATACCATCAGCCATCAAAATGTATATCAAAGTTTCGTTATCTTTGTTGGTGAATCTTAACTTAGGTTGCTCGCTAAATGTATATCTAACTTCCCCAAGCCCAGGTATATCTAGTTCAGTCTTCCACTTATTAAAGTGTGGAGTAAAATCATTCATGCCAATCATTCTAGCAAATGCTAATTCACTACCAGCAGCAACAGCATGTTGCCATAGCTCCCATAGGTCACCCTCTGAGTAGTTAACATTTCTAGTTGGGTCTCCAAGGTAAGGCTTCTGGCGTTGGTATCCTACCTCAACAGCAGTGGCTTCTTCTTGTGGAGTAAGTGCGTATGATACTAGCATTATGAATTCTCTGGTATATCATCGAGGAACATATACTCAGGGTTAAATGCTACCCAAGTCATGAGCGTTCCGTTGGCGTCGGCTCTGCCGTATCTGTTTTTAACAGGCGCCACACCCATAGAGGTACCAACAACGCCAAGAGTACAGATAAGAGCAGGGAGTTGCGCAACCTTTCCTTGAATAGCTGAACGCGGTTGGCAGGGCGTGCCTGGTACCGCTTCGCTTGTGTGGTGAAGGACAACAACTGCAGCATTCGTTGCACGGGCAAGATATTTCAACTCCTTCATAATCGCACGCATTGATGAGAACTCTTCGCCACCATCAGTGGCTACGTCCATTAGGTTATCTACTATAATCATTGTTGGTGCGCATCCCCATTGTTCTTCGAATGCTTGCACCTCTTCGTCTATATCTTGAAGTGATGGTGCTGATTCAAACGACCAGACTATGTGACTTCCTCTTGCGAGTGTAGCCTTAGTCCAGCCTGGGTCTGTTATTAATAATTGTTCTACGTCTGTCTGTGATTTACCTGATATCATAGAGGCTAGACGCATAGCCATAGTGTGTGCGTTGGTGTCAGCCGAGATGTACAGTGTTGGTACTTTCATCTTCAAGGCTAGTGCAAGTGCTAGTGTAGACTTTCCTACTCCTGGTGCTGCTGCAAACATTGAAACTTCAGATCGTCTAATGATAATCTTGTTAGCTTCGAATGCTTTGAAGCAACTAGGGAGTGGTTCCCCACCAATACTGGGACGACCAACAGAGCGGACAAGTGTACGCATCTTGATTCATTCCCTTCTCTAAAGAAAGAACGCAACCACTTTTGTGGTACGTTTTGTAGCTGCGTTCCTTCGTTTAATTAATTAAAATGGTGCGGTTGCTATTGCTTTACGTACATCAACATCGAAGTGCTTGAGAGTCTTGCCACTACCACGGTCTTCAATAGATACAAACTTAACCGATAGGTAGTCACCTTGTTCTGGACGCTTCTCTGCTAGTGCCATCTTTAATCTTATTTGGCCAGCGGTTAGTGTCCGTTCTCCTTCACTTGTATGAAGGATAATCTTTGGTGCGATAGTTCCATCGTCCCATGTTTGTAGACCGACACTCAGTACTGTGCCCTCTACTGCATCACCGATGTTCTTAAAGTTAACATAGGTTCCGCCTCCTTCATTCCTAAACTCAGGGTTATCCCAGATGCTCATATTATTCCTTTCGTTAGTTTACTGGCTTGCATTGATCAGGTGTGTTTTGCGGGGTTGGACATGCCCAGAAAGCGTAAGGCTTCCCAGTTGTCTTGCTCGTTCCGCTTCGGAATATCCTTGCTCCGTGTACGCAGGTAGGGCTCGCTTGACCCGTCGGTGTTACTGCGCTTGGTGGAGTTGAAAGGTACGGACCCTGCCCCTGGCTGGGTGCGGAGTATCCAGAGTGCGCTATGCTTGGAGTTGAAGCGGCTGTCCCCAAAGGGGCTGCGTTATATGCACCAACAACCAGACGTTGTACTGCTGCAATTTGTACCGAGTAGTCGCCTACGCCTTCAAGCAACACACTAAGTTCATCAGCTGTCTGTGCTCTGACGTTAATCATATCACCAGACGGAGTCTTATATGATACCTGTAGTTTCCATTCTTCCATTTGTTATCCTATCTTCGTTGAGAACTGGCAGTGTGCTGTCAGCCCACATTTATATTGGCAGTTGTTTGTATTGGGTAAAAATATTCCAGCCTTGCGTGCCTTATCAAAGCCACTCACAAGGTACTCTAACTTCTCTTCGGTGTATGACTCTAGGCTTACGAGTTGAGATACACCAGACTGACGTGCCATCCAATATGTCCCCCACTTGATATCTATACCGAAGACTTTTTGTAAGCCAACCTTATAGAAGCCAAGCTGTAGTGTATTGGCAGGTGTTTGCTGAGAGGTTTTCAGATCAACTATGACCAACTCACCGTTGACTTCAAACACTCGGTCAAGTATCATCTTGACAGGCACGCCAGCAAAATCAGGCATCATAGCAAGTTCGATAGCAGGGACACCCTCAGGTGTCTTCCATATTTTCCAGTCAGGGTTAGCTTGACGCCAGTCAACATAAGCTTGGACCCATCGTGGTCCTGTGTTATGCCAGAAGGTAACGTCTTCCTTGTTAGGATTTTCTTTTGTCTTTTTGCCACCGACTCTTGCGTTAGTTAAGTCTTTGTCGCCTAGCTCTTCAGCCCAGGCTTTAGTCCATAGATCATTCTGCATTTTCTAAGTCCCACAATTCTGTAGCTCGGTGAAATGCTGAGCCTCCAACAGACCAGACCGATTGCTCTTCAGGTAGTTGCATCAGTCTACCTAGGTAGTACTGGTAACCGCAGTCAACGTATGTAGTAAATGCTGAGTAGCTTATGTGCTCAGGTAGTTCGTAGTCTCCAAGTTGTATAGTCATTGGTGTAAGTATACAGGTATTCTTGATATTGTCAAGCTTAGTTAAGCTTGCAAGTATAAAGATTGTGTGTATACTTGTATATTAATATACTATATAAGAACCCCTTTGGGGTTCTATATACATATTATAATATATACTATACAGGAGAAAATACTATGTTGCAAACCTTCTTGATAGTCTTACTAGCACTATCTGTTCGTGATCTACTCTACGAATTCTTGGACTGGTTCCAAGGGTGGAGACACCGACGTAATTGCTCAGGATTCCCTGACGGGTTCAACTCAAGGGAAGAATGGGAAGAGTACCTGGATGATTTAAACCCTTAATAAACGACAAAAGACCCCCTCGCCCTAGTATAATCACTAAGGTAAGGGGGTTTCGTCGTTCTATGGGCCCTTTACGGGCGTTTAAAGGCTACTCTTAGGAGCCTACTCCGTAAGACTTCTCGTTCTTATCTGCCCATTTAGCCAGTGGAGCAGCCAGAGAGCCAATTAGAATGGCGTACTCAGGTGATATATCCACGGCAAGGGCAATGCCCATTGTGATGGCAGATGCTAGGACAGCACGAAGGTAAGACATAAATGCAGCCTTAGTCTTTGGGTTCTTTAGTCTTGCGATTAGGTCTTTCATTTCTTACTCCATTTCGGTCTGC
>TARA_R110000868_G_scaffold40490_7_pt1 | contig 10339 bp, 9 predicted proteins | sample TARA_R110000868 | Tara Oceans TARA_R110000868 (sample SAMEA4397489) | marine metagenome | biome: Polar Biome; feature: [SRF] surface water layer (ENVO:00010504); material: water (ENVO:00002006), including particulate matter (ENVO:01000060) such as... | depth 5 m | reverse complement strand
CTTGGCGTGGCCCCGGTTAACACGTCCGTGACAAGCGGTAACGCAGGTACAAGTGGACGTATACAATACCACGCTGGTGGCCGCACCCGCATAAACGGTGTCTACTCAACCTACGGTGATTCTTATACCACAGGTGACGTTATAGGTCTTGGTTACGACTTTGATCTACGAACCCTCCGCGCGTATAAAAATGGAGTGGATCAAGGTATCATGTATTCTGGTGGCGCTATACCGCTAAGTGCTATGGTGCCATACTGGAGCGCTTACTACAGTGTCTGTGAATCCACTTTTGTTAATAATATAGAGTTTCTACCCCCAGGGTACAGTGTATGGAATTAATGGGTAAAGGTAAAACATGACCCCAAGTGAAATTAGAGAAAGAGCGGAGGCAGACTTAGCGTTTTTTATTAACCTAGTCGCGCCTACGCAAGTACTTGGTGGTTGCCACAGAGACGTAATAGACTGGTGGGAGCGACCAAATGCGAGAGCCCACCAACTTCTATTGTTTCCACGAGATCATGGTAAGTCCCGTATGGTCGCTTATCGAGTCGCGTGGTCACTAACCAAAGATCCAACTATACGTGTCTTGTACATTTCAGCCACTGCGAACTTGGCAGAAAAACAACTTACTTTTATTAAGGGTATTTTAACATCCCCAATCTTTCGTAGATACTGGCCTGACCACATTAACGAGCAGGAAGGAAAGCGGGCTAAGTGGACTAACACTGAAATTGCGCTTGACCACCCAGATCGTATTAAAGAAAACATCCGTGACCCATCAATCTTTTGTGCGGGTCTTACAACATCCATTACTGGTATGCACTGTGACATCGCCGTACTCGATGACGTTGTTGTCCAAGAGAACGCCTACACCGAGGATGGTCGACGTAAGGTACAAGGCCAATACTCCTTACTTTCGTCCATTGAGGGCGCAGGTGCTAAGGAATGGGTCGTTGGAACACGCTACCACCCCAAAGACCTCTACAATGATATGCTTCTAATGAAAGAAGATATATACGACGAAGAGGGCAGCAAGGTTGACGAGAACAACATCTACGAGGTCATGGAGCAATCTGTTGAGTCTCTTGGTGATGGCACTGGCGAGTTCCTATGGCCACGACAACAACGCCGAGATGGTAAGTGGTTTGGATTCGACCGAGCAATTCTAGCCCAGAAGCGTGGTAAGTACCTAGACCGAATGCAGTTCCGAGCTCAGTACTATAACGACCCTAGCGATCCAGACAACCGTCCAATCGACTATGACAAGTTCCAGTACTTTGACCGTAAGAACCTAAAGCAAGATAACGGCCACTGGTATTACCACAACAAGAAGCTAAACCTCATTGCTTCAATTGACTTTGCTTATTCTGTTAAGAAGACCGCAGACTACACAGCTATTGTAGTTATCGGTGTCGATTCAGACAACAACATTTACGTCGTTGACATTGAGCGGTTCAAGACATCAGACATCAGCGAGTACTTCAAGAACATCCTTAACCTGTACAACAGGTGGGGGTTTCGTCGTCTTGCAGCTGAAGTTACGGCGGCACAACAAGCAATTGTTAAGTCACTAAAACAAGACTTCTTTGCACCACATGGCCTAGCAATTCAGGTTATTGAGGTACGGCCCACACGACACGAGGGCACCAAAGAAGAACGAATGGCTGCAACACTCCTCCCACGTTACCAGAACATGCAAGTCTACCACTACCGTGGTGGCAACACGCAGACCTTGGAGGAAGAACTAGTCTCACAAAACCCCCCACATGATGATATTAAGGACGCCCTTACAACAGCCATTGAGCAAGCTGTAAAGCCAGCACAAACAATGCGCCGTGGTGTCACACAACAACATGGGAATATCTTCCACGCCCGCTTTGGCGGTAGAGCCTTCTAGGAGCAATGATGGCACGAACACTCGATGTAAAACATTTGATTGATCCCGACCAGATTGCGACTGAAATCGCGTCTAAGTGGGGAGAATGGAACGGCTACCGATCTGGTTGGCTAGAAGAGCGAAAGGAACTGCGTAATTACGTCTATGCGACTGACACACGCACTACTGGCAATGCTCGACTACCATGGTCGAACAGTACAACTACACCCAAGTTGACGCAGATCTACGACAACCTCAAAGCCAACTATACAGCTACGTTGTTTCCAAACAGCGATTGGCTACGTTGGAAGGCAGAGGATGCTGCTGCTGCTAACCCAGACAAGGCTCGTGCAACTAAGTCTTACATGAAGCGCAAGATGCGCCAAGGACAGTTTGAAGTTACGGTTGACCGTCTCATTGATGACTGGATTCTTACTGGCAACTGCTTTGCTACTGTGGACTACACGCACGACGTTACAACTAATGATGGCTACGCAACGGCACGTTATATCGGACCAAAGCTGGTGCGAATTAGCCCATACGATATTGTATTTGACCCAACTGCGTCAGAATTCTCTCATACACCAAAGGTCATTCGATCAATCAAGACACTTGGTGAGATTGCCGTAGAGGCAGAGACCAACGAGGGTATGAAGAAACTATTGGATAAGATGGAGCGTAATCGCCGTGAGGTTGGCTCGTTTGATCAAATGGAGAAGGCTGACGGGTTTATCGCTGACGGATTTGGGAGTATCGACAATTACTACGCAAGTAGCTACGTCGAGTTCCTTACCTTCTACGGCGACATCTATGACAAGGGCAAAGACAAGTTGATGGTCAACCGTATCATTACGATTGTAGACCGCGCTTACGTTGTCGAGAACAAGCCAAACCCATCGTGGTTAGGTCAGAGCCCAGTGTTTCACTGTGGCTGGCGTACTCGCCCAGACAACCTCTACGCAATGGGACCACTGGATAACCTTGTCGGTATGCAGTATCGCATTGACCACCTTGAGAACCTGAAGGCAGATGTATTCGATCAGATTGCACTCCCAATGCTCAAGATCCGTGGTGACGTAGAAGACTTTGAGTACGAACCAGGTGGACGTATATACTTGGGTGAAGAGGGTGACGTTAGTTCCCTAGTCCCAGATGGTACAGCACTACAGGCAGACTTCCAGATCCAGTCTTTGGAGACTAAGATGGAGGAGCTTGCAGGGGCACCACGTAATGCCATGGGTATTCGTACCCCAGGTGAAAAGACTGCCTTTGAGGTACAGACGCTCGATAATGCTGCGTCACGTATCTTCACACACAAGGCAGGTAAGTTTGAAAAAGAGTTCCTTGAGCCAGCCATTAACGCTATGCTTGAGGCTGCACGTCGTAATATGATAGCTACCGAGACAGTTGAAAGCATTGACAGCACAAAAGATCTTGTGTCGTTTATGTCTGTTACCCGCGAAGATATTACGAGTAATGGAACTCTTGTCCCTATGGGTGCCCGCCACTTTGCGGAACGTGCCCAGCGCATTCAGACCCTGACGCAACTCATGCAGATTAAGGCACAAGACCCCTCCGTAGCTCCACACATTAGTGGTAAGGAGATTGCCCGAATTCTTTCTGAAGAGCTTCGTGAACCAGATCTGTTTGGTGAGAACATCACTATTCAGGAACAACTGGAGACACAGCAAGCTATGCAGAACGCTGAGGCATCAAACATGGATACTTTGTCACAACAAGCTGAAGTAGGTCTGTAATGCACACCGCATGGTTAAAGGGATATAAGGATAAAGGAGCTCGTAAGACACAGGTGCAAGGCGCACAGTGGGCCTTCGAGCTTCTTAAAGAGGTTCTTGAGCGTGAGTTCCGTAAAAAGGAAAATGTTCGAGACTACACCGACCCACAATGGGTCTATAAGCAGGTGGCGGTCAATGAGTATAATCAAGCTCTGGATGACCTCCTTTTGTTACTCACCGCAAAGGATATTAAATGACTGTTTTCACAGAGACTGGGACCACACAGGCTGAGGAGAACACCGAACAAGTTGTGACTGAAGAAACCTCGACCGAGGACTTTGTTGACCAACTCGTTAAGACAAAAGGTGAAAATTGGAAAGACCCGCAGGTTATCGCAAAAGGTAAGATCGAGGGGGATCGACACATTGAGTCGCTCACTTCTCAGATTGCTGAAATGCGTGAAGATCTGGAAAAAACTAAGAATCGGGTTTCCATTGATAACCAACTACAGGAAAAGGCCGGGGTCGCAACCCAAGAACCTGTAGTGTCCAAAAACAATAATAGCGACGGAGTTGAAGCTGATACCAAGCCAGACACTACGGTAGATATTGAAGGCCTTGTTGAAAAGACCTTGGTTGCGCGGGAACGCAAGGCCGTGGTCACTCGGAACATCGAAGAAGTAAACTCTAATTTGGAGAAGACCTTTGGTACCGAGGCCGCAAAAGAAGTTCAAACTCGTGCCAATGAACTTGGTATGACAATGGACCAACTCCAAGCAATTGCTGTTGAGAGCCCACGGGCTTTCTTCCGTTTGATTGGTGAGGCACCAGCTGCTGAAAGTGCTGGAGTCGTATCTGGCTCTGTTAACACTGCCGCAGCACTCAACAAGTCTAGTACACAGGATTTTGAGTATTACCAAAACCTACGTCGGACAAACTCAAACCACTACTACTCCTCTAAGATGCAGAACGAAATGGCTGAAAGCCGAGTTCGTCTTGGGGATAAATTCTATCGCAAATAAGGAAACTTAGAAATGTCTACAACAACTGCAAATGTTTCGCTTCTGACTCGTGGAGAAATCTGGTCAAGCGAATTAAAAGAGACCCTCAAGGAAGACTTGATGGCAACACAATACGTCAAGATGCTTGACGGCTTCCCAGACGGCGACTCATTCACAATCCCTTCGATTGGTGACGCCCGCACAGATGATTACGTCGAAGACAGTGCTGTTCAGTACCGTCCGCTCGACACTGGTGAATTCCAGTTCTCGATCACAGAGTACCTGTCTTCTGGTCACTACATCACGAAGAAGGCAGAGCAGGACATGTACTACATGAGTCAGCTTGTATCCTCCTTCGTCCCAAAGCAGCGCCGTGCAATCATGGAGCACTTTGAGGCAACAGCCTTGGCAGCACCAGAGGCTTCCTACACAACTGGTCAGACTGGCTCAATCAATGGTGCACTTCACCGTTTTGCTGCTGGTGGCACAGGCGCTGATGGCGTACTGGAAGTGGAAGACTTCGCTTATGCTTTGTATGCACTGAAGAAAGCTAACGTACCGCAGACCAACTTGGTCGCAATCGTTGACCCATCCATCGAGTACCAGTTGAACACACTGTCTAATTTGACATCTGTGTCTAACAACCCACGTTGGGAAGGTATCGTTGCTGACGGTATCGCTACTGGTATGCGTTTCGTTAAGAACGTATATGGCTTCGACGTGTACACATCCAACTTCTTGGCTGACGTATCTGATGCGTCCCTCGTTGGTCGTGGTGGCGCAAACGCTGCTGACTTCTCTACTGTCAACGGTAAAGCTAACCTGTTCTTCTCAGCTGCTAACGACATCCTGCCAATGGTTGGCGCATGGCGTCAAATGCCAGATGTTGATGTTGAGTACAACAAAGACTTCCAACGTACTGAGTTCGTGACTACTTGCCGTTATGGCGTGAAGCACTACCGCCCAGAAAATACAGTTACTGTTGTTTCGAATTCAACTGTATAACATAACTTTAAGGAGATAGCATAATGGCTACCTGGACTAACCAAGATGGGCTCGAAGTTCGCTTCAACCTTGATCGAGCCACAGTAGTGGACTCTGGCACACTCGCTGTGTCACCCTTCAAACACATTACCAAGAAGATCACGGGCACGGAACTCCCGGATACAGATAACGTCGCAGCAGATGCTGACGCCGCTTTCATCCCTGCTGGTTCTGTTATCACACGAGCTTACGTTTATGTCACTGGCGCATTTGCTGGTGCCACAGCTACTATGGACCTTGGTCTGAAGTTGGCTGCTGGTACAGCGATCTCCGCTGACGGCATTGACGCTGACATTGCTGTGGCTGCTCTCGACGCTGTAGGTGACACAATTCTGTGTAACGGTGCTTACGTCGCTGACGGCAACTTGACAGGCGTTCGTTTGACTGCTGACGCTTACATCTCGGCTTCTTATGAGACAGCTGCGTTTACTGCTGGTCAAGCAACTCTCGTTGTCGAATACCTCGACCTCGAAGCATAATGAACATTGGGGGCTACTTTAGGGTGGCCCCCTTTTTACCACTAGGAGATATAAATGGCAACTGTATTACACTCAAGTCTTACTACCTCAGAATTACACGAGCCGAAAGGTGTATCTACTGCTACAAGTGGTCAGGTTTACGTCGCTAATGGTTCTGGTGGTGGAACATGGACTTCTCAGACTCCGGCTAGTTTTGGCGGTATTGGCACTGGTGCTATACTTGTAGCTGATGGCGCAGACGGATTTACTTCTACAACATCTTGGCCAAATCCAACTGGCGTAGCCGCTAATTATGTATATACATCGGACGGTTTAAACAGTGGTTCTTGGGTTGGTCGAGAAGAGAATTTTAGCACCTTTTTTGAAGATGTATCATCTTCTAGCACAGTTTATGTACCAATCCCATTCGCGGGTACAGTTAAAAAGATTACTACGGTTCTTGAGGCTGCGGTGACTGCATCGGACAGTATACTGACAGTATCTAACAGTGCAGCAGCATCAATGGGAACAATCACTGTAGCTCATACAGGATCCGCTTCTGGTGACGTAGACACCTTAGTACCAGCATCAAACAACGTTCTCACAGATGGTGATTTTATTACTATTGCCTCTGATGGTGCATCAAACGGCCCAGCTAAGTTGTGGGTTACAGTAACTGTGGAGCGTAGCTAATGCCTAAGATGAACATGCTCGACATGGTTAACAACATCCTGTCTGATATGGACAGTGAGCTTGTTACATCATTGGACGACACACTAGAATCCGAACAGGTCGCCTCTATTATTGAGAACGTCTACTATGACATGATCACGACACGTAACTGGCCCGAACACCAGACTGTCGTGAACCTCACCTCTTTGGCTGACAATGCGAAGCCAACTACATTCCTTATTCCAGATTCTGTGTCGAAGATTAAGCACGTATGGTATCGTGAGGCACTAGGTGACTCATACGACCACAATGAAATTATGTGGGTAGACCCTGCTGATTTTATCGCACGGACTGACCGCAACACAGACACAGCAAATTACACTAGCGTTGTATACGGTGGTGGCACACTAAAGATTGCCAATAACCGTTACCCACGGTACTTTACTACGTTTGACGACGAATACATCATCTTTGACTCCTTTGACAACACAGAGGGTTCTACATTGATTACTGGTCGTATCCGTGTTCTTGCTTCTGTCGCACCTAGCTTCACCCGTACTGACCCGACGTTTACACCTGACCTAGATGCTGAGGCATTCCCGTACTTCCTTGCTGAGTCTAAGAACCAAGTGTTTTCTCTACTCAAGGGTGGTGTGGATGCAACCATTGCTCTAACTGCACGTCGTCACAAATCTTACATTCAGAACGACAAACACAAGTATAACCCAACCCGAAGGATATCAAAGTATGGCCGTTATTGAGACAACTTTGGACGAATTTGGTAAACCACAGACCAAAATATTTGATTCAGATAAGACCCAAATTAGCTATCTAGTACGAAAGTGCCGTGATGGATTTGTGTTCTACGAGATCATCCCAAGTGCAGGTAAGCTAATAAGCAAACTTGAGGGTAAGTGGTCACGGGCTGTAGAGGCTGAAAAAGCTGTATTACACTACCTCAAAATTATGAAACCCACACCGCGTACTCGCGTTATTGAAAACGCAAAGGCGCGTTCTGACCGAAAGGCCAAGGAATAATGACTCAATCACCCACCCAGCGGTCTTACGTTCAATTCAACAAGGGCATCCTGACAGAGCGGTCAGAGGTGTCGTTTCCAGAAGGATATTCTGTCGACGAACTGAACATGGACCCCCAAATTGACGGCTCTATTAAACGCCGCTTGGGTGCGGCACTAGAGACTGGCACAAACGATTTTGCCAAGAGTCCTTATATTGAGGGCCAATCAATTACCACTCACGAGTGGACCAACGTGGCTAACGACCCAAGTAAGGCATATACAATTGTGCAGAACGGGTTAAACCTACACTTCTATGACAACAACAGCACTTCCCTTGGTAGTTCCACAGTAAGTGGGTTCTGGTCGTCCTATGACCTTGATGGTAACTTTTTGTCGAGCACCACAGGTGATACTTTTGCTGGTACTGGAACAACATTTATTGATGCTCGTGCAAGCGCAGTTGGTTCACGGGACAACGGCTATGCAAACGACCACAATTCATTAAAACGACAAAGAGACCCTGTAACTAGGGATGTTCTTACTAACCCATATGCTAACAGAATTGGTTTTGGGGAAATTACCTTAAATAAGTTCTTTCAGTCACTTGCAGCTGAAAACAACTGGATGGTCTTAGACAAGGAATACAATGTACTAGCTGACAAAAACACACTAGCTAGTATTGCAGTAGGCCTAGACGCAGTGTTCCCTTTTGCCACATTCCCAGCGGCAGCAAAACCTCAAGATCCACAAATATTTATTTTAAATGGATGGATGTTTTTTGACTTTTGTGGCAGTGGCGCTGATCCCACGGACGGTATACTTATCGGGTGGAATTACAGAACAAATGATGTTGGTTACTTCATACATGGTTCTAACAATATTAGCACCCCTATTTGGCCACTAAAGATCCGTGATGATCCCAACAGGTTCCATTTAACTTCTGTGAGTGGTTGGCGTGGTGACATCCTATTTGGATCGAATAACACATCTTTTACCATGCCATCGTTCTACGAATCTTATCTGAACAGTGGACTTTCACTAAGTCTAGGACAAACATCAGACGTACCTACGTTATTTAGCCCACAACACAACCATACGTGGTACTCAGCCGAGGCTTATAGTATTAGTGGCGGTAGAGTTGGCGCTATTGCAATGGACGCGGGCTCCTCAAATATAGCAAACGCATCCTACAGCACCGAAAGTATCCATCTCGCTCAAGCCTCTGGTAGTATTTTATTTACAACTTGGATGGACGACGTATCTGGAGACCTAATACTTTACAGCCATAACATCACAGACAGTACAAGTAAGGTTCACAGGTTCCATTTTGATGGAACTAGTATCTCCCTTGTGTGGACTACAGACATAACCACCTTAACAGGTCTTAGTCTTAGTTATATGGGTTCTCTTACTAGCTACTTTTACGCGGATTCACCAAGGTTTGTCTACCTTCATGGTCACACAAATAACTATGCTGTCGTTAACATTGAAACGGGATCTATAACTGAGAGTGGTACAACACCATCCGCTTCAACATTTACTAACTACGATGATGGTTTTACGACGCTAACCCGTTTTCACCATACAGTAACATATGACCCTTACACACGTAAGGTATTCAATGGCACCGCTTGGTACGATGTAAATACGACATCGAGTGGTGTTACATTACCTGTTGATCAAGGTTCATACTGGGAGAACGCACACGAGTTTCCACTACAGTATGCAAACAGCAACGGTGAGGTAATCATCGCATCCCCAGGTATCCAGACAACTCGTATTATTTATAAACCAGACGAAGGTACCTTTGAGCTACGACCAATTAAGTTCCAGAACCGCGACTTTAGCTTTGCTAACATACGTGACCGTTACATCTCAGAGCGGCCACTAGGTGACTTTAGTGCTGCTGTAGCTTACGACATCATTAACCATGGCTGGCATGGGAAGAACGGTGGTTCTGCACTTGAGCGATACATCGCTGCTCGTGGACTACTTCCACCACTTAGCCTCCGCTGGTACGCATCTAAAGATGAGTTTAGTAAGTTCGATGTTGCTGGTTTCTTTGATCTCGCTGGTGGTACTTCCCTAGTTACTTCAGGGCACTTCCTATTAGAGTTGTATTCTGGTGACCGTAACATAAAGTTGTCTACGTCGCCATTCAACCCTAACTGGAATTACTACGCAGGTAACCAGTCTGAGACTACTGAACTTAACAACTACGACTATGCGACACAGAACCCAGAGACTAACTCGACTATGCAAGCAGTTAAATTATTTGCTGGTTCTGCTGATCTAAAGTCTAAGTCAACTGGCAATGGTACCATAACTGGCCAAACTAACAGTCGCTTCTACAACTTTAACTCTTACGTTGCCGCGACACCAACATTCACTGCATATCTAGAGCGACTCCTTGGTAAGGAGAAAGCAAGTTGGCAGATCAAGGACTTCCAAGACAGTGCTGGTACAGCGCAGGGACAGATCTTTGATTACCTTCGTATGTACGAAACCAGATACTATGTTACACCAGTAGTGGG
>TARA_R110000868_G_scaffold2568_1_pt1 | contig 10339 bp, 17 predicted proteins | sample TARA_R110000868 | Tara Oceans TARA_R110000868 (sample SAMEA4397489) | marine metagenome | biome: Polar Biome; feature: [SRF] surface water layer (ENVO:00010504); material: water (ENVO:00002006), including particulate matter (ENVO:01000060) such as... | depth 5 m | reverse complement strand
GCGATAGTAGCCGCGCGGACGCCCGGTTACTTCACAGCGATTACGCACACGGTTTGGGGCCGAGTTACGTGGAAGTTCAGCAAGCTTGAGACGTGCCTTGAAGCGCTCTTCCAGTGAAAGGTCCTCATTCATGGCGACGGCCTTCAGCTCGGCACGCTTTGCAGCGTACTTTTCGACAAGCTTCTGACGCTTCTTGTTCTTCTCGATTGCGCTCTTCTTTGCCATATCAGCAGATCTCCTGGCGCTAGTTCCGGAACGGGAAGCCACACTCGGCGAGGAGTGCCTTGGCTTCTTCGTTGGTTTCAGCCGTGGTGCAGACGATGATGTCCATACCGCGAATATCTTCCACCTGATCGTAATTGATCTCCGGGAAAACGATGTGTTCTTTGAGGCCCATGGCGTAATTGCCCATGCCGTCGAAGCTCTTTCCGTTCAGTCCACGGAAATCCTTCACGCGCGGCAGCGCAATATTGGTGAGCCGGTCAAGGAACTCGTACATGCGCTCACGGCGCAGGGTCACTTTCGCACCGATCAGCATGCCTTCGCGCAGCTTGAAGCCAGCGATCGACTTGCGCGCCTTGGTGGCGACAGGCTTCTGGCCTGCGATCAGTTCGAGTTCGGCCAGGGCAGCCTTGATCTTCTTGGAGTCGGAGACAGCTTCGCCGACACCCATGTTGATCACGACCTTGTCCAGCTTCGGAACCTTCATCGGGTTCGAATACTTGAACTGCTCCTGCAGCTTGGCCCGGATCTCATCACGGTACTTCGTCTTGAGACGGGGTTCGTATGCCTTAGACATCGATGGACTCCCCTGAGCGTTTGGCAAAGCGCGTCTTGCGGCCATGCTCATCAGTTTTGAAACCAACACGCACTGCTTTTCCGTCACGCGGATCGGCATGAGCCACGTTGGACACGTGGATCGGTGCTTCGAACGTTTTCAGACCACCGGGATCCATCTGGCTCGGCTTCTGGTGCTTCTTGACGACGTTGACGCCGCGCACAACCACGCGATCCTCGTCGACCAGCACCTTCAGCACTTCGCCTTTGGTACCCTTGTCGCGGCCTGCGATCACGACAACCGAGTCGCCTTTTTTGATCTTAGCAGCCATCTTACAAGACCTCCGGGGCCATGTTCGCGATCTTGACCTGGTTCTTGCCGCGCAGTTCACGCGGGACCGGGCCAAACACACGAGTGCCGATTGGCTCACCATTGGTATTGATGAGGACGGCAGCGTTTGAATCGAAACGGATGGTCGTGCCATCCGGGCGGTTGATGTCCTTTGCCACGCGAACGACGACAGCCTTGCGGACGTCACCCTTCTTCACGCGGCCCGTCGGAATTGCTTCCTTGATGGACACCACGATCACGTCACCAACCGATGCATACCGGCGGCCTGCGCCACCCAGCACCTTGATGCACTGAACGCGGCGCGCGCCGGAATTGTCGGCGACGCGAAGGTTTGATTGCATCTGGATCATGCGTCACCTTCCCCGCCGGTCACAAGTTCCCAGCGTTTCAGTTTGGAATGCGGAACGCACTCCTGGATCGTTACGATTTGACCCTCGACAGCCGCATTGGCTTCATCGTGGGCGTGATACTTCTTAGAGCGGCGAACAATCTTCTTCATCACCGAGTGGGTGAAGGTCCGCTCTACGCGGACGATTGCGGTCTTGTTCTGCTTGGCAGAGACCACGACGCCTTCCATAATACGCTTTGGCATGATCTCTCTCCTACGCCTGACCTGCTTCGGCTTTCTCGCGGAGGATCGTCTTGACGCGTGCAATATCGCGGCGGACTTCCTTCACTCGGGCCGTTTTCTCCAGCTGGCCGGTGGCCGTCTGGAAACGCAGGTTGAACTGCTCTTTCTTCAGCTTGACGAGCTCATCCTTGAGCTGGTCGAGGCTTTTGGTTCTTACATCCTGGGCTTTCATGATCAGATACCCTCGATCCGCTTGACGACTTTCGTCTTGATCGGAAGTTTCGCAGCGCCGAGGCGCAGAGCCTCGCGAGCGATTTCCTCAGACACGCCGTCGATTTCGAACAGGATGCGGCCAGGGGCGACGCGGGCGACCCAACGGTCGACAGAGCCTTTACCCTTACCCATCCGGACTTCAATCGGCTTCGCAGACACAGGCAGGTCCGGGAATACACGGATCCACACTTTGCCCTGACGCTTCATGTGACGCGTGACAGCCCGGCGGGTTGCCTCGATCTGGCGCGCGGTGACCCGCTCCGGCTCGAGAGCCTTCAGGCCGAACTCGCCGAATGCCAGCGATGAACCGCCCTTGGCATTGCCCCGGATCTGGCCCTTGAAGGCCTTACGGAATTTGGTTCGCTTCGGTTGACGCATCTCTTACGCTCCGGCGGCTTGCGCACCGGTGGCCGGTCCGCGCTGGTTGGCATTGGCACGAGCACGGGACTGGCCGGAAGATTCCAGACGCTTGTCCTGAGCCATCGGGTCGTGCTCCATGATCTCGCCTTTGTAGACCCAGACCTTGATCCCGATGATGCCGTAAGTGGTGGCAGCTTCTGCAGTACCGTAGTCAATGTCGGCGCGCAGCGTGTGCAGCGGCACGGAGCCTTCTGCATACTTCTCGGTCCGCGCAATCTCTGCGCCGCCAAGACGACCGGACACCATGATCTTCACACCGTCAGCGCCGAGGCGCATGGCGGACTGGATGGCCCGCTTCATGGTGCGACGGAACGAGGCGCGGCGCTCAAGCTGGCGTGCGATGTCGTCGGCGATCAGCGTGGCATCGATTTCCGGCTTGCGGATCTCGACCAGGTTCACGCGGACTTCGTCGGTCGTCATCTTCGACAGAACCTTGCGAAGGGCTTCGATGTCGCCGCCCTTCTTGCCGATCACGAGACCCGGACGTGCCGTGTGGATCGTGATGAGGCATTTCTTGTGCGGACGCTCGATGATGATCTTCGAGATGCCGGCTTGCTTCAGACGCTTGCGGATTTCCTTGCGGATCGCGATGTCTTCGTGCAGCAGGCGACCGAAGTCGGCCGTGTCGGCATACCAGCGGCTGTCAGACGTCCGGTTGATGCCCAGACGCAGGCCGATCGGATTTACTTTCTGACCCATTATGCGGCCTCCGCTTCAACTGAGGTGTCACGCAGGATGATGGTCATCTGCGAGAATGGCTTCTGGATGCGCGCAGCGCGGCCACGAGCCCGGGCGCGAATACGCTTCATCACGAGGTTCTTGCCGACATGGGCTTCCGCAATGACGAGGCTGTCGATGTCGAGGCCGTGATTGTTCTCGGCGTTCGCAATGGCGCTTTGCAGCAGCTTGCGGACATCCTGGGCAGGACGCTTCGGCGAGAACTGCAGCTGGGCCAGCGCACGCTCGACCGGCATACCGCGGATCTGCTGAGCCAGAAGGTTCAGCTTCTGCGGGCTGGAACGGTACATGCGCAGAACGGCGCGCGATTCATTCGAAGCCTGCTTCGGAGGATTCTTGGCTTTAGCCATGACTACTTCCTCTTCGCTTTCTTGTCCGCACCGTGGCCATAGTAGGACCGCGTTGGCGCGAACTCGCCGAACTTGTGACCGACCATTTCCTCAGAGACGGAAACCGGGATGAATTTGTTGCCATTGTGGACCTGGAAATTCAGGCCGACAAAGTTAGGCAGGATCGTTGAACGGCGCGACCAGGTCTTGATCACAACGCGCTTCTCAGAGGCGCGCGCTTCTTCTGCTTTCTTGAGCAGATAGCCGTCTACGAACGGGCCTTTCCAGACAGAACGTGGCATGTCTTGCGGCTCCTCTTAGCGTTTCGCGTTACGGCGACGGATGATCAGACGATCCGTTGCCTTGTTTTTACGGGTCTTCGGACCGCGTGTTTTCTTACCCCATGGCGTCACTGGGTGACGTCCACCGGACGACTTGCCTTCACCACCACCGTGTGGGTGGTCGACCGGGTTCATGACAACACCGCGGACAGACGGGCGCTTGCCCATGTGACGCTTGCGGCCTGCCTTGGACAGAACCTGGTTCATGTTGTCCGGGTTGGACACGGCGCCGACGGTTGCCAGGCAGCTGTCCATCACCATGCGAAGTTCGCCGGAGGTCAGCTTGATCTGGGCATACCCACCATCACGACCGACCAGCTGGGCATAGGTGCCAGCGGAACGAACCATCTGCGCGCCCTTCTGGGGCTTCAGCTCGATGTTGTGAATGATCGTACCGACCGGAATGCTTTTCAGCGGAAGCGTGTTGCCCGGCTTGATGTCTGCCGTCTTGGACGTGACCACCGTGTCGCCGACCTCAAGGCGCTGTGGCGCGATGATGTAGGACAGCTGGCCGTCTTCGTACTTGATCAGCGCGATGAAAGCCGTGCGGTTCGGATCGTATTCCAGGCGCTCAACAGTTGCCGGCATGTCCCAGCGGTTACGCTTGAAGTCGACCTTGCGGTACAGCTTCTTCGCGCCGCCACCGATGCGGCGAGCCGTGATACGACCCGTGTTGTTGCGTCCACCCTTCTTGGTCAGGCCTTCGGTCAGCGCCTTGACGGGCTTGCCTTTGTGAAGGTCAGACCGGTCCACCAGCACCAGCTGGCGGCGTCCTGGGGAGGTTGGATTGAAAGTCTTAAGTGCCATGTTTCTCGTCCTTCTCCCCTAGAGGCCCGTCGTGATGTCGACGGACTGGCCCTCGGCGAGCGTCACGATGGCTTTTTTCATGTCGTTGCGACGACCTTCATAGCCACGAAAACGCTTCGTCTTGCCCTTTTGGACCAGAGTGTTGACCTTGGTTACTTCGACCTTGAAGAGCGCTTCGACGGCGTCCTTGATCGCTTTCTTGTCAGCGTCGATCGCCACTTCGAAGACAATCTTGTTGTCTTCAGCCACCAGAGTGGATTTCTCGGTGATCAGCGGGCGACGGATGACGTCGTAGTGATGTTCTTTGATGTCGGCCATGATTACTTAGCCTCCTTCGCGCCGTCGAAACGGGCCTTGATGCCTTCGGCCGCTTCCTTGGTGATGACGAGCTTCTTGCGACGCAGGATGTCATAGACATTCAGGCCAGCGACAGGGAGCACGTCGACGTTAGGAATGTTGCGGGCCGCCTTGGCGAAATTCTCGTCCACGGACGCACCGGAGATGATCAGGGCGTTCTCGATGCCGAGACCGGCGAACTGACCAACCAGCTCTTTCGTTTTCGGAGCCGACAGGACCGCCTCGTCCAGCACGATGACCGCATCCGCCTTCACCTTGGAAGACAGGGCGTGCGCCAGGGCCATCTTGCGGACCTTTTTAGGAAGGTCGTGAGCGTGGCTGCGGACTTTCGGGCCGTGCGCGACAGAACCACCGACGAAGATCGGCGCATTACGGGAACCGTGACGCGCGCCGCCGGAACCTTTCTGGCGGATGTACTTCTTCGTGGTGCGGCTGACTTCGCCGCGGGTCTGGGTCTTGTGCGTACCAGCCTGGCGCTTGGCCAGCTGCCAGCGAACCGTGCGCTGCAGGATGTCACCACGGATCTCTTCGATGCCGAAGATGGCATCGTCGAGCGTGATGTTTCCAGCCGCTTTGCCGGCAAGGGTTTTGACTGCGAGTTCCATTATTCAGCACCCTCTTGAGTTGCTTCAGCCGCTGGCGCATCAGCCGCGCCTGCTGCCTTGAAGGAGCCAGCCGCTGGTGCGTCGGCCGGAAGGGCCTTCTTCACCGCGTCGCGGACTTCGACATAGCTGCCGTCATGGCCGGGCACAGCGCCCTTGACCAGGATAAGACCGCGCTCAACGTCGGTGCGGACCACTTCCAGGTTCTGGGTGGTGACACGCTCAACGCCGTAATGACCGGCCATTTTCTTGTTCTTGAACACGCGGCCCGGATCCTGGTTCATACCCGTCGAACCGTGCGAACGGTGAGAGATGGACACACCGTGCGTCGCGCGCAGGCCGCCGAAGTTCCAGCGCTTCATCGCACCGGCAAAACCCTTACCGATCGTGATGCCGGCGATGTCAACTTTCTGACCCGGAACGAAATGGTCAGCCTGAACTTCAGCGCCAACTTCCGGCAGGTCGCCAGAGACGCGGAATTCGCGCAGCTTGCGCTTCGGCGCAACGCCGGCTTTCGCAAACTGGCCGCGCAGCGCCTTGGACGTGCGCTTGGCTTTCTTTTCGCCGATGCCGAGAATGACAGCCTGATAGCCGTCCGTGCGGGTGACGTCGCCACCCTTCTTGGTCTTCACGGCGCGCTCTTCTTCGGTGCGCACGCCAACAACTTGGCAGCCATCAAGCGACAGGACGGTGACGGGCACGTGGCGGCCGGTCTCGTCGAATACGCGTGTCATGCCAACCTTGCGGGCAAGCACGCCGGAACGGGGTGCTGGCAGAGCCATTAGCGGCCTCCCTCAAGTTTGATTTCGATGCCAACGCCGGACGACAGGTCGAGCTTCATCAGCGCGTCCACGGTCTGCGGGGTCGGGTCTACAATGTCGAGGATCCGCTTATGGGTCCGGATTTCAAACTGCTCGCGCGACTTCTTGTCGATGTGCGGCGAGCGGTTCACTGTGAAGCGCTCGATACGGGTCGGCAGCGGGATCGGGCCTTTGACCTCAGCGCCGGTGCGCTTGGCCGTGCTCACAATCTCTTTCGCCGACATGTCGAGGGCGCGGTGATCGAAGGCCTTGAGCCTGATCCGGATATTTTGTCGTTCCATCGTTCGGTCCGTCCGCACAAAACACGTTAGCCCCAACGTGGCGCAAAAGTGCGCCAGGGCGTTACGTGGGATTAAATTGTCTGTTTCGAGGGAGCGTTCGCTCTATAAAGCGCTGCCATCCCGGCGAAGTCGGGGGTTTATGGGATCGGCGACCGCCCGTCAACTATCCTATGTGAGGAATCTTTGGTGGAATGCACAAGCCGCGATCCAGCCCGCCGGTTCCAGACCGCCTCCCCCTTCTCCGGGGTGTGAATTTCGCCTCGTTTTTGAGCAGGCCGACCCAGCCTGTCCACAGCAAATGACAAACGGGTCGGTCGATCAAATAATTGTAGTAAATGTGGTTTAAGCATCCCTCGCAAAGGTTTAAAGCCAAAGGTGTGCACGAAATGCTGTGGGGGCTTGTTCTGAATTTAGGTCCTCGAATTCTTTATCCGAGGTCATATTCAGAGGGGCCCTCATGACAGAACACGTGCTGACGCTTCATTTTACTTCGATCGACAGATTGAATCCTTCAATCCGCGATCCGGGGCAGTTCGGGTTTTACAGACGGGTGCGATCATGAGTCAGGTTTCCCATATCACCAGCCCGGACTGGCCGCGTCCCGACCCGACTCGCGAGCGCATTGCGGTCATCCTCCCCTGCTACAATGAAGCCAAGACAATCGGCGAGGTCGTGCGCAACTTCAAACAGGTCCTGCCGGACGCGGCGATCTATGTCTGCGACAACAATTCCAGCGACGAGACATCTGATGTGGCCCGGGAGGCCGGGGCCGAAGTCCTCTTCGAATCCTATCAGGGCAAGGGAAACGCGGTCCGCCGCCTGTTCTCCGATGTCGAGGCCGATATCTACATCATGGCCGACGGTGACGGGACCTATGACGCCGCCAGCGCGCCCCATCTCGTCGAGGCCCTGCGGGAGCGCCGCCTCGCCATGATCAATGGCGCGCGCAATTATGAAGGCGACGGCGCCTTCCGGCAGGGACACAAATTTGGAAACCTGATGCTGACTGGCCTTGTGCGCATGTTCTTCGGGGCCCGGTTCAAGGACATGCTCTCCGGATACCGGATCATGAGCCGGCGATTCGTGAAAAGCTTCCCGGCCCTGTCAGACGGATTCGAGATTGAAACCGAACTGACCGTCCACGCGCTCCGCCTGCGCCTGCCCTGCGCAGAAATCGAGACGCCTTATTACGCCCGGCCCGACGGGTCCGTCAGCAAGCTCAATACGTTTCGTGACGGCTTCCGCATCCTCCGCATGATCGTGCGGCTGGTACGCGATGAAAAGCCATTGGAATTCTTCAGCGCGCTTGGAACGCTGATCGCCCTGCTTGCGACCATCCTCGCCGTGCCGGTTCTCATCACCTACATGCAGACCGGGCTCGTTCCGCGCTTTCCAACCCTCATTGCCGCGATGGGGCTGGGCAGCATTTCAATCCTGTCTTTCACCGCAGGCCTTATTCTGGATACCCTGTCACGGGTGCGGATTGAGCAACGTCGGCTTGCCTATCTGGCATTACGGGCTGACTGCCCCGAAACCGCCTGATCACGAGCGCACCAGCCAGCCGGACATGTTCAGCGGGGAATCATGACTCAGCAATTGAAGACGCTTCGCCTGCCTGCCCTTTCGGCGTTCGGCCAGACGGATTTCCGGCGGACCCTGAGCCTGACGCTGGTTTGCGCGATCATCATGATGATCCCGGCGCTCCTCAATGGCCGCCCGTTTCACTTCGTGGATTTCAATCAGTATTTCTCGATAGGCGAAATCATCACCGAGCGCGTGATCGGCGCGCCTGAGGATTCCGCGCCGTTGCCACAAGCCGGAAGCCTGCCGTCCGCGGGCGAGCCCGCACCGGAGCAGCCGGAACCCTCCCCGCAAGCCACAGACACTGACGGGTATTTCTCCACCATCGCCGGGGGAAGATCTCCGTTCTACGCCCTGATCGCCTATCTCCTCTCCGCGAAGCTTTCCATGTGGCTGCTCTGCCTGATGCAGACAGGCATTGCCGCCTGGCTGATCATCCGGTTCCTCGATTTCACTGTGGGAGAGCGGCGGCCTTATCTTGTCCTCGGAGGGGTCGCGGGGCTGACCTTCTTCACCGCGCTCGGATTCCACGCCAATCTCACCATGCCGGATATCTATGCGGCCTTCCTGTCGATCAGCGCGATCCTGCTCATCTTCCGGACGGATATGAGCCGTCTGGAAACCCTGGCCCTGACGGCCCTGATCTGTGCGTCGGCCCTCATGCATACGACGATCCTGTTACTGGGCCTGCTGTTCCTGGCCTTGTCGGTGGCTTACCTCATCCCGGCCTGGAGCCGCCGGCATGTGCGCCGGCTTGCGCCCGCCTGCCTTCTCGGCGCGGTATTCCTGTCGATTGCGGCGCAGTCGGTCTACGGGTTTGCGGCCGAAAAGCTTACCGGGGAGCCGTTGCGGTCTCCGCCCTACCTCACCGCCCGCGTCATGGATGATGGCCCCGGCAAGCTGCATCTTGAAGCGGCTTGCGCCAGGGATCCGGACGCCTACGCGCTCTGTGCGTTTGCGGGGGTCGACTATGAAAACCACAATGAATTCATCTGGGGAGCCGGCCAAACCGGGAAACCCAGTTTCATTGACAGCCCGGCAGACCTGAAGCGCGCCCTGCTGGAAGAACAGAGGCGCTTTGTCCTCGATTCCATCTCCGCATATCCCCTTCAGCAAATCGGGGCGTCTCTGGAGAATATGGTTGCGCAATTCTTCGACGTATCGATACAAGAAATAGATGAGGGCGCAGTCCATATCCTGCACAATTATCTCGGCGACAGTCCGCAGGCCCTCGCCTACACGCCCGGCTTCCGTCCCTGCTTGCAATCGCCTGACAGCTGCACCGAAGCCAATGTCTTCAACACCGCCTGGAACGGTCTGGTCTACACAGCCGACCTCGCCGCCCTTGTCGGCTTCATGGTCATTCTCGGGGCGTGGAGCTGGTATCGGCTGTCGCCGTCCGGGGCGGGCCTGGCCGGACAGGATCGCTACCTGCTCATGGCCTGGACGATCTTTCTTCTCCTGTTGGCCAATGCCTTTGTCTGCGGCGTCGCGTCCGGCGTACATGACCGCTATCAGGCGCGCCTCATCTGGATTGTCCCGCTCTGTCTCTTGGGCCTGTACCGGCCGATCAGCCAGCTTCGCGATCACGTATTGTCGCGGCAATAGCGTTCATGGATAGTCCCGTCGCAAGCCTCATGAGCAAGCCGGCTATACGGTATGGCCTCGCCTCCATCCTCGCATTGGGAATCGATTTTGTCGTGACCATGACGCTGCGGTTCGGCGGGGGGCTCAGCCTGACCCTGTCAGCCGCCATTGCCTTCATCGTGACGGGCATCGGCTTCTATTTCATCCATGAATTCTGGACCTTCCGGCATGAAGCTTCAGCGGTTTCGACCAAGCGGCTGGTAAAGAATCTCACCTCCCTTGGTACGTCCTTCAGCGCACGGATTGGCGTGATCGGCCTGCTCGAATGGCTGCACACACCCGGCGTGCTGAGCGCCTCGGCCTATTTCGTCGCCGGGGCCGGGGTGTCCTTCACCCTGAACTACCTGATCAACAAATACTGGGTCTTTTCCAAAAGCTGAGCCTCGCCTCAGGCTTTCCTGACCGCCAGACACAAAAAGGCCGCCCTTTTGGGGCGGCCTTT
>TARA_R110000868_G_scaffold22642_2_pt1 | contig 10345 bp, 8 predicted proteins | sample TARA_R110000868 | Tara Oceans TARA_R110000868 (sample SAMEA4397489) | marine metagenome | biome: Polar Biome; feature: [SRF] surface water layer (ENVO:00010504); material: water (ENVO:00002006), including particulate matter (ENVO:01000060) such as... | depth 5 m | reverse complement strand
GCTGCTCAACCCGCAGCTGTTGGTGTAACACCGCAATGAAGTTTATGGAAATATGGCAGGGCATTTTACAGCCGATTAGCAATGAAGAATCTGTTGTTATTGAAAGGGTTCGTGGAAGTGAAAACAGTGTCTGCCTACGTCGAGCATTAAATGAACGCGAACAGGAAATAGCCCGACAACTTTGTCAGCGGGGCGTCTTGACAAGACTGCATAGTCAAGGCCATATTTACTATGGTTATCAGGAGCACAAATCATGACCGTTAGCGAACAAGAACGCAACTACATGCAAAATCTGCTGGATATTATGGATGGTAAATCTCCTGAAGGTGCAAACTCTTTACCCGGTAAACCTCTAAACGAAAGTGTGCAGCTGGCTGGTCCAGGCCAAGTAACATCTTCTGATGTCCAAGCCATGCATAATGTGCTCAGTAAACTTGAGCGCATAACTGATGATTTAGTTCAAGATCCTGAACCCAACCAAGAATTCCGCCAAGCTCTACAAGAGCAACGCAATACACGTGGCATAAGTGTGGGAAGTTGGCAGATTGCTGTTCATGAAGATGCCACCCGCCTAGCCGGTAAACAATACTACAGTATTCATCACACACAAACTCAACAAGTAATAGCCAACGACATCAGTCTTTATGAAACTGCACTGAGCGTTGCACGACTGTTAAACAAGGGTGAAATGGTCAACAGTTGGAAAGTTCGCGAGCTGTTTGAACATGACGACACATATACCAGTCACAAGATTGATGCGCATAGGTTTCGTATTCGCAGTCGTAAAACTCACGATCAGCATCAACGTCAACTATACGAAACACGCATGCAAGCCAGCAGTGACCGCGCACAACAGATACGTGATCTCCTAAAAAAACACTCACTAATCTAGTAGAATTTTAAAAATATATTTCCCTGCTGGCGGTGTATAAATACAAATCAGTTAGCATACCCAAGGCAGCAGGGAAATATTCATGGTTATCAATTACTTGGACCCCACTCCAACTTATAGACTACAGCAACTACGTCACACATTGAAAACTATTCATGGTGTTGAGTTACCAAACAATCTAAGTGAAAGCAGAATACATGCTTTAATCTCAGTAATACAACGAACCCAGGATACTGTGATTGAAAACAGCAGCTTCAACAGCTATCTCAGCAATCCTGAATACATCAAGAGCATGCTGATATTAGAAGCATTGCGTATCAGCCTCCGTGAAGTAAGTCCTGGAAGAAAGAAAAAAGCTGTAAAAGAAGCAATAGATGCTCCTGTTAGCAAGGAACAACAACGTTTGGCATTTGCTCACGAACTTGAACAGTTTGCTATGTATGCAGTTCCTCCCAGTAAAACTGGCAAGCTCAGCAATGAAGAAAAGCAACAACAAGAACAACGTGATTTGTTTATTGTGTCGCTGCAAACTATAGCAGATAAACTACAGCACGTGGGAACAGCTTTTGCCAAAGAGCAAGAAACTCAGTTAACCACACTTGAACGTGATATTGTCAAACTCATGCGTCACGCTCAACAAGCAGGCATGTTAGATGATGTAACTGATAAAATAAAGACTCGTATAGTCAACAAAGGTGTTGAGCTGTATGGGCCAGCCTTGTTGGCACAGCGTGAAGAACTGCGCGGTGATCCAGAAATACGTCGAGGTGACTGGGAAGTGGAAAAAGAAATTGAAAAAGAGAAAGAGCAGCCCATGGATAAAACTGCTAAAAAATCAGTAAAAGAAACAGACATGATTCAAAGTCGTCGTGAAGTTACGCCTGAAGGCAATGAGTTTGTAAAAGCACGTCTTGATGCCATTAAAGCAGGTAAAAAACATTTTACCGTGGGTGGCAAGACTTTCCAAATAACTGGCGACACACGTGATGAATTTGCAAAAGGGGATCAAGCTGTGCTTGGTGAAATGCATGACAGCTTGGAGTTTGATGTGGAAGTTGAGCGTGATCCTCACACTGATGTAAAACATTATGAATATCAAGCCAGCATGAGCCGCAGCGAACTTTATCGCAATGCCAAATATGCCATGAGCATGATGAATCAGGTTCAAGTCAATGAAGAAGTAGAGCCTTGGATTGCCGGGGCACTAACAAAAGCAGCCAATTATCTGGACAAGATCTATCATTATCTTGACTACTACCAAACTTTTGAACCTGAAAAACTTCCCGAAGATCTTGATGGAGACATGGATCTTGGTGAGACTAGTGGCAGTATCACTCGTCAACATCTTATGATGATTGTGGAATATAGCACCAAGCTATTTGAAATGATCAAACCCGGAGATCATCTTGAGGGTTGGGTGGCCATGAAGCTTACCACAGCAAGTGAATGCATCAGCAGTGCCAAACACTACTTGGATTACAAACATTTTGAAATGCATGCACTGGATGATCATTTCCAAGATGCTCGTGCAGGTAAAAGTCGTCAACTTGCCGAGCAAGCACTTAAAAGAGGTCGCCGCCGCCATTTACGTGAGCAGCAGGATCTAGCTCAAGCAGAAACACTGTTGGCAGCTAAAGATTTGAGCAACCAACTTCAACAAACTGCTGAAAAGATTGCCAAAATGAGCGTGGAAGATCTCATGCCCTTGGTAGATGTCATGCGCGAACAGTTTGGACCCGAGGCAGCACAGGGATTTAACGATGTTGTAAAAGCAAGTTTGGAAAATCTGTTAAGCACTACATCAGACACAAAATATCAAGTTGACACAAGCATTGAAACCCTACAACAAGGTGGAATACCCGGTCAACAAGAACAGGGGCTGGCCCCTGATGTTGAATTAGCTGGCGAAGAAATCCCTGGTGACGATGAACTAGGCGAACCCCCTGTGGAAGAACCTGGGGCTGAAGCACCACTAGGACGTAGCAAAAAGAGTGACTTGGCAGAAACATGGGACGATGATTGGGGCAGTGATCAAGAAACTGCTGACGATGCTTATGAAATAGGCTATCAAGCAGGAGTTAATAATAAACCCTCCTCGGCTAATCCCTTCCAGGGCAAGGACTCCCAGAAAGCAACTAAATGGCAGGACGGTCATCGCGATGGTCGCCAGGAACCGGGGTTGATGGAAGCAAAACATGGAAAAACCCCGTTGGAAAAAAGCAAGTCAATAAAAAAACCCCATGGCAAGTGGGATAGCCACACACTATCACAGCTCAAAGCTGCCAAAAAGAAACTCATGGATAAAGAATCACGTAGCAAACAAGAACATAAAGACGTAAAAGAAATCAACGCTGCAATCCAAGCCAAAAGTAAGCCAGCAAAAGTGGATGAAAACATCATGGGCATGGATGCTCAAACTCGTTATGATGTTATGAGCCGTGAACGTCTAGACACCATGGCCAAACAAGGTGACAGCCGCGCACGTCAAGAACTCAGCAAGCGTGGACCCGCACCTGCTCCTAGCTTGGCCATGAAGCCTTCAGTTACTGGTGTAAGTGATCCTTATGAACTTGCAAGTGATGACAGGTTGCGCAGCATGACTGCTCGTGGAGACCAAAAAGCCAAAGCCGAGATGGACAAGCGTCGTCAACCAGTTAAAGAAGTAGCCCCTCCTGGCGAAAAAGCTGAACGCTTTATACGTCAGAACAAAGAAAAGTTCAGCCAGCAATACGGTGATCGTGCTGAGGAAGTCTTATATGCAACAGCTTGGAAACAGTTTGGCATCAAGCAAGAAAGCTATAAGAAAAATCAAACTCGTTTGGAATCCACCAAACAATACATTCGTGGTTTGGAAAAACTCCTCCAAGAACATCGGGGTAGTTGGAAACAACAACTAGCCGAAGGCACAGTGGTTGATCCACTTAATACCGGTTATGGGCTGGAGGGTGAAATTGTTGCAGGTAAACTTAGTAAGGCCCGGGCTCAAAAAACGCAACTGGAAACTTGGTTGGCAGCCAGTCGCAACCAAGGCATTCACCAACTACAAGAACAAGTTGCCACTGTGCAGAAAATACGCAAACTCACACAAGCTCGAGCAAAACAACCTTGGGGTGTGGCTTTTATTGATCAAAATGGGCAACAACATCAAAAGTTTTTTGAAAGCCAAGACAATGCCAAGCTTTGGCGTGACCTAAACGCCAAAGACATAAAGGTGTTGCAGATGTTTGGTCCCCGTGATTTTGATAAAAAAGTTGCACAACTGCGAGGAACCCTGTAACGTGCGAATTCATGATATTCTGTGCGAGGACATTGAAACTGAAGTCGCACAAAGTTTGAAACAGATGTTCATACCTTACCTTGCTAATAAAACCAGCAAGGTAAGCATGGACATGGTTCTCAAACACATGAAAGAACTGCACGGGCAATATTACGACGTGAGTTCACAATGGGTCATGAACACTCTTACAGGCAGTGACTTTGTCAAGAGAGTTACACCTGATCATGTGTATCTAGACGTTGACACACCTGAATCTGTTACAAGTACTGATGAATCTGAAAAAGCTCAAGATCACGTAGCTAAAATGGCCAAAAGATCTCGCAAGATTTAGCATGTGACTTTTCATAAAGCATGTAGTAAGCTAGTTCATGCAACTTAATCCTGTCTATTCCTACAGCAAACTTGAACGTGGCACAAATGACCAAGGACAACGGCGTTATCTAACGCCCGATGGCAATAAACTTGCTAGTGTAACAACTATTCTTGAGGCAACCAAACCCCTGGAAGCTCGACAAGCCCTTGCTGCTTGGAAACGCCGCATGGGTGCTCAAAAAGCACAAGCTATTACCACCGAAGCAGCCGCCAGAGGGACCATCATGCACAGCTATCTGGAAAAAACTCTGCTAGGTGAAAATCCCCATTCAGGCACAAACATCTACCACAAACAAGGTTGGACCATGGCACAAACTTTGATTGAACACTATCTCCAGCCCAACCTTGAAGAGGTTTGGGGTTTGGAAGCCAACTTGTATTATCCCGAGCTTTACGCTGGCACTACCGATTGCTGCGGAAGCTGGGCTGGCCAACCCAGCATTGTGGACTTCAAACAAAGCAACCGCCCCAAAACCAACGAGCGGGTTTTTGATTACAAGCTACAGTTAGTAGCATATGCGCATTGTCATAATGCCATGTTTGGCACTGACATTCGCCAGGGTGTAATTGTCATGTGTACACCTCAGCTAGAGCACCAGTGTTGGGTGCTAAAAGATCAAGAGTTTGAAGATTTCACCCAACGGTGGTGGCAGCGTGTGGCTGAGTTTTATCAGATCTAGCTCAAGCCGCCACAAGCTTTTGGGCTTGAGCTACATGTCTGCAAGCCCGATTGAACTGCCCTGCCACGCAGGTGCAGCGCCAGTTGTCACGAACCTTGCTCACAGTGTAGGTTGCACCGCGGCTGCCTGCAATCTGCCATTCCTGTGGCTTGGTGGTAACCTCAGCAGACACAGCTAGCTTTTCGGTGCGACCGTTTTGTGTGATGCTAACTACATTGCTCCAACGGATCACACGCATAGCTACCCATCGCGAGCCAGTCATACAAAAGCTGTGCTCGGGAACCCAAGCCGGGCTTGACATGATCTTGCCCTGAAGTTCGTCTGTAGCAGGCCTCCAAACTAGCATGCCCTGCATGCGATTTTTGACCACAACGGTGACCGTGTCACCAACGCTGACCTGGGGTTTCTTGCTCATGTGTCCATGATAGCACAGCTAGCCAATATGTCAACCAAAAAAATGCAACGCCCATTTGATACAAAAAACCCCATGCATGCCAGGATCATAGCAGACTTGTTGTTAATGTCAAACCGGGACCCGCCAACCTTTAATAAATACCCAACACGGAGAACCCACCAGCATGACTATTACAGTTACAAGCAGAATTCAGCACCGTAGAGGTTTGCAAAGTGATTTGCCAGTTCAACTTAGCGAAGGTGAACTGGGATGGTGTTTAGACACCCGCCAGTTGTTTATTGGCAACAGCGACGGCTTTGGTGAGAACACCGAGATTATCACACAATTCAGCCAAGATGTCCTTAGCAATGTCAATGTGTTAGCAACCAATACCACGTTTGCGCGTGTGCTTGCAGCTAGATTTGCAGATGTGTTTAATGTAAAAGATTTTGGTGCGACAGGAAGTTTGGCACAAGATGCTACAACGGCTGTACAAGCTGCTGTTAACGCAGCTTTGGCTGCGGGGAGAGCCACAGTGTATTTTCCATCGGGGCAGTATAAGGTAGGGCCCATCACTATTGGTCCTAAAATCACTATAGTGGGTGATGGAACTGGTGTAAGTGAAGTTTATGCTAGAGACTCTGGTCAAGATATATTCACATACACAGAAACCACAGCAACAACAACAGATATAAACATCAGCAACCTATCGTTTGTCAGTCTAAATGCCGGGGCTGGAACAGCCGTGTATATATCAGGCACAGATGCCGCAATCCGCGTTGTTTATATCAGAATAACTGATTGCTTTTTTGGTTTATTAGACAAAGCTGTGCATTTGCGGTTTGCTGCAAATATTTGGTTGAACAATCTTCAAGCGCAAAATTGCACTACTCCCTATTACATTGATACATGTGGTGACGTGAACTTCAACAGTTGTCATGCACAAAACGGCACAGGATATGGATATACCTTTATTCAAAGTGAGTCGCCTAGGGGACCTTCCAGTGAAGGTCAACGATTGATTAACTGTGAAACAAATGGTCAAAAAGGCATCTATGCCGACGAAGTTCACTGGGCAAATGTCATTGGCGGCAGCTTTACCAGTGGATTCCCCTCGGGCACATCCCCTGCACTTACATCAGCTGCCATGGTTGATTTGGTGAACTGTGCAAACTGGAGATTCCAAGGCACTGACATTTCATTTGCAGGAGCAGGTGGATACTGGGGACACGGATTTCACACTGACAGCGATTGCGAACGAATACAACTTACTGGATGCTTTGTTGCATTAAACACTTACGCTGCAAACATTGATGGTCGTTGGAATACTGTTACAGGGTGTGTGTTCAGTCCCAATGGCGCCCAGGATATCACAGTCCTAGGCAAGTACACTACCATAACTGGAAACACCTGTGCAAGTGCTATAGCATCTAACATTCAAGAAACAGCAGGGGCAGACTATAATAACTTTGCTGGTAACATATGCAACAGCGGATTGGTTACCACAGGTGCAAATACTATAACAGGAACCAACATAACTTCGCATCCTAACACTTAACGTGCCTAATGCAATGCAGTTTGTAAAACCTCCCACAGCCCAGGCCCTTTACGTAAAGTAATAAATCTCCATGTGTGTAGCTAGCAACAGTTTCTGGAGTCATATAGACTTCATACAAGGAAGCGAACATAGATTGGCATCTTGGAAAAGTCTAAGACGCCAGTTAACTCAAGATCTTGACCAGGTAACCTGGATCAATAAAGTTGTGGCATTTTGGAGTTTGGCTCCTTTAAACTCACGTGTGTTGGATTATACGCAACTGTCAACTTGGCCTAATCCCTGGCAACTGTTGGACCACGGTGATTTTGATGAAAACTCCGTGAGTTTGGGTATGTTTTATACTTGTGCTTTGGCACAAGATGCACGCTGGCTGAACCAAGATCTTGAGTTAGTGTTGTTACATGATCTACATCAGCATCGCAAACAGCTGGCTGTGTGTGTTGCTAATGCTTGGCTGATAGGGTGGGAGTATCAAACAATGAAATCTTGGCAAACACAGCGAAATCAAGTTATTGTACAAAATCGTTGGCGCTGTGATTTAGAAAAATACCTACCTGTGCCAGTTTAAATCTTGGAACTCAAGTGCCTTGCGCAAGCAAGGCACAACTGTCTATAATCTATTGTGAAAGAGGCATCACCTGTTATGACGTCAACAAAACAAATACATGTTATTAAAAGAAGCGGAACACGAGAACCCCTATTAATTGAAAAATGGCAAGGGCAAATTAGCAAAATCTGTCGTGGGATAAGTGATGTCAGCCAAAGCATGATTGAAATTCGTGCACAGCCACAGTTTTACGACGGGATAACCACCAAGGAAATTGACGAGGTCACGCTGCGTGCAATAGTCAACTTGATTGACGTGGAACAAGATCCTAACTTGGCACATGTGAACTATCAGTATGTTGCTGGCAAACACCGAGTAAGCATGTTGAGAAAAGACGTGTATGGTGGTTATGAACCTCCACACCTTGTGGAAATTGTCAGGAAAAACATAGCTCTTGGTCTCTATACCCCGGAACTTCTGGAATGGTATAGTCAAGACGACTGGGACAAAATGAACGACATGCTGGATCACAGCAAGGATGAAAGCTACAGTTATGCTGCCATTGAACAACTCGTCGACAAATATCTAGTGCGCAATCGCGCAACCCGGCAAGTTTACGAAACACCGCAAGTTCGTTACATAATTGCCGCTGCAACTGTGTTTCATCGCGAAGGTCCAGAAAACGCACGTTTGCGATATATTCGTGAATATTACAACGGTGCAAGCGATGGCTTGTTTACTTTAGCAACACCTGTGCTGGCAGGATTGGGTACACCTACCAAACAGTTTAGCAGTTGTGTGCTAATTCGCAGCGACGACAATCTCGACAGCATCTTTGCCAGTGGCGAAATGATGGCCAAATACGCCAGCAAGCGTGCAGGCATTGGTCTAGAAATGGGACGTATGCGACCTTTGGGCAGCGAGATCCGTGGTGGCGAAATCATGCATACTGGCGTTGTGCCTTTTCTCAAGAAATGGTTTGGTGACCTGCGTAGTTGCTGCGTGACTCCTGATACACGGGTGGAAGTAGAAGATGAAAAAACCAAAAAGATTCAAATTAAAGATTTAAGCGTTGGAATGAAAATAAAGACCAAAAACGATTTAGGTGAAATCGTGTTTAAAACTGTAACCAATAAATGGATCACAGAGGTTAACCCACAAGACCAAGTTCGTCTGGAGTTTGAAAAGGGCGTAGTTTTGCATTGTTCAATAAATCATCCTATTATGGTGCTGAGTAAATCAGGGGCTTTCCAAGAAAAGAAACCACAAGAACTCACTGCCCATGATCAAGTTCTTACAGAAGGCGGTTTCACGAGACTTTTAACAGCTGACTTTGGGCAAGAAAACGATACTGCTTATATTGATATTACCGTAGAGGATACCCAAACATTTTTTGCCAGTGCTAGTGACCAAGGACCCATGGTACTAACCCATAATAGCCAAGGAGGAATCCGCAACGCCAGCGCAACTATCTTTTATCCCATCTGGCACTATCAGTTTGATGACATGATTGTGTTGAAAAACAATCAAGGCACTGAAGAGACTCGTGTGCGTCACATGGACTACGGTGTTGTGCTAAGTGCCTTCTTTTGGCGTAGGTTTCGTGAAAACAAAGACATTACTTTCTTCGATCCCAACCAAGTGCCAGATCTATATGAAGCATTTTATCGTGACAGCGATGAGTTTGAAAAGCTTTATGTGGAATATGAATCACGCACTGACTTGCGCAAGAAAGTCATGAGTGCTGATGAAGTGTTCCGTGGTGGAATTCTCAAAGAACGCACTGATACTGGCAGGATTTATCTTGCATATATTGATAATGTGCAAAAGCAAGGTCCGTTTGATACTCGTGTTGATCCTATATATCAGTCAAACTTGTGCTGCCTAGCCGGCGATACAGAAATAGAAATATGTTACGACGGTACACCTATGAAGACAAATATAGCCGACTTTACAGAACGCTGGACTATGGGATTTTATGGCAACGAAGTATTAGTTAAATCTTGGGATGGAACTCAAATAGTTTGGAAAACCATCTCAAATGCTATGTTGACTAAAGAGACTAACGACTTAGTGGAGATTGAGACCGAATCTGGACAGATCATCCGTTGTACGCCGGATCACAAAATATTCACTACGAACAGAGGATGGGTCGAGGCACAGGATTTAGAGGAAACCGACGATTTACTGATAAAATAATTCACAGTTATCTACGGAAATACTATTACTGACATAAATAATAGTATGGAGATAACATTATGAATTACAGAAAAGTGTACCAAAATATTATGAATCGTGCTAAATTAGAGAACAGGACTAAAGGCGGAAAGATATGCTATGAATTGCATCATATTTTACCAAACTTTATGTTTAAAGATCGTAAAGGTAGAACTGGCCCAAAAGGGCACTTAGATGGAGATTGTAACGACAAGAATAACTTAGTTCTACTAACAATTCGTGAACACTTCCTAGCCCATGTATTACTAACAAAAATCTACGCTGGAACACGCTACGAGCCTTCAACAAAGAAATCGTTAGTATGGTTCTTTACTGTATTAGAAAAGTCGTCTCATCCACGTGATGAATGGTACAACTTATCACGCTCAAAGAAGTATGAAAAATATC
>TARA_R110000868_G_scaffold80881_4_pt1 | contig 10349 bp, 11 predicted proteins | sample TARA_R110000868 | Tara Oceans TARA_R110000868 (sample SAMEA4397489) | marine metagenome | biome: Polar Biome; feature: [SRF] surface water layer (ENVO:00010504); material: water (ENVO:00002006), including particulate matter (ENVO:01000060) such as... | depth 5 m | reverse complement strand
CATCGCCTGGGAAGGCCGTCACCTGGTGATCGGCTTTGCCGCCGGGCCTATCCCGAAACTCCCGCTCAACCTGCCGCTCCTCAAGGGCGCGTCAGTGGTCGGTGTGTTCTGGGGCGCCTGGGCCATGCGCGATCCGGCGGCGCATTACGCCAATATGGACGAGCTGTTCGAGATGTTCGAGGCCGGCAAGATCAAGCCGCATGTTGCCGGGCGCTACAAGCTCGACGATTTCCTCGCCGCCTTTGGCGAGCTATCCGGCCGCAAGGCGATCGGCAAAGTGGTTTTGGTTCCCTAGGGACTGGCTGCGGCCTATTCGGGTTTGGGGACGGCGTCGGTGCTCACCGGCGCCGTTTCTGTTTTCGCCCGGATCAGCGGCCAGATCAGCTGTTCGCCAATTGTGGTCGGCGGCAAATTCTCGACGCCAATCTTGTCGGGATAGCGCCGCGTGATCTTGGCGGTGCCGAACAAGACGTCCCAGAAGAAGAGTAGATTGCCGAAATTGCCCTTGTAATTGGTGATGCCGTCATCGGCATGCTTGCCGTGATGGGCGCTATGGGTGGCGGGCGTCGAGATGGTGCGCTCGACGACCCACATCAGCGGTGAGAGCCATTTGATCTTGTAGAGCGGTTCGTCCCAGCGCACGTCGGAATGGGCGGCGAAAATCACGCTCATCTTGACCACGAGATAGGCGGCATAGACCCAGCCAAGGCCGAGCCAGATCAGCGCGCCGGACAGCCACAGGCCGGGCATCATCATGTAATAGAACAGGTTATTGCGGTAGGAGACGCGGATCGAGAGGTATTCGGCATTATGGTGCGGCCGGTGCAGCTTGTAGAGCCAGGGGAAGGTGTGCGAGGCGCGGTGCCACCAGTATTGCGACAGATCGTCGAAGATCAGCAGCAGACCGAGCTGGGCCAGAACCGGCCAGGTTGAAAGCATGCCCTGGGCTTGCGGCGCGACCAGGCTGGCGATTACACCGCCGCCAAACACCGCCATTGGCTGGATCAGCAGGACCAGACCGAAACCCGCGATCAGCTCGACCCAGGCATCATCGCGGGTCTGACCCGGCTTGCGGAAGAAGCCGGTCAGCGCGATCTCGAGCGCGACGAAGGTGAAGAAGACGGCGAGGACGGCGAGATATTCCGGTTTCATGGCGCGGGTCCGTGCATTGAGGGTGTCAGCCAGGCTGACACTGTTGAACTAGGCCGTCATTCGCCGTTAGAATGCCAATAAGTTTGCAATTGAGGTGGGCATGTCTGATCTGCTCGATTTTGGCATGCCGGCGCTGGGCGATTTGCTGACGCCGCGACTGGCCGGACTATTGCGCGCGCGTGGCACGCCGGTGCGCTATGGCGATGGCAGTTTGATCCATGCCCGTGGCGACATCAGACCCGGCCTGTCCATGGTGCGCTCCGGCGCGGTCCGATTCGGCAATCCCGGCAGCGATGGCTCTTATCTCGTCATAACCGTGATGGGGCCGGGCCAGTGCTTCGGCGAGTTCTCCCTGTTTGCCGATCTGCCGCGCACCCATGACGCCGTTGCGGTCGGCGAGACCGTGGTTGATCAGATCAGCCGCACGGCGTTCGACGCGATCCTGAAGGACGAGCCCGAGCTCAGCCGCATCATGCTCACGGCGGTGACGGGGCGTCTGCATGCGGCGATGGAATTGCTCGATGATATGCGCCGCCTGCCACTGCCGGTGCGCGCAGCAAAACTGATCTGGCAGATGGCGAGACAGTCGGGGCGGCCGGATCTGGTGCGCTGCACCCAGACCGAGCTGGCCTTCGCCCTCGGCGTCTCGCGTGTCTCCAGCGGCAAGGCGCTGGGCCGGTTGAAGGCGCTGGGTCTGGTCGAGCCAGGCTATGGCCAGATCGCTATCCCGGACAGCAAACGGCTGGCGACCTGGATCACGGACCATGCGGAGCTGGCGCCGCTGTCGCTGAGCTCTGACAAGCGGGCATGAAAAGCCCCGCGGATCGGGTGATCCGCGGGGTTGGTTCCGGTCGCCGGGACCGTCTTATTTCTTGGCGAGGAGGTCACGGATTTCCGTGAGCAGGACTTGCTCAGCCGGCGGCGCGGCAGGTGCTGCCGGTGCAGCCTCTTCCTTCTTCTTCATCGAATTAATGCCCTTGATGATCAGGAACAGGGCGAAGGCGACGATTATGAAGCTGATCACATTGTCGATGAAGATGCCGTAATTGATCGTCGCCGCGCCGGCTTCCTGGGCGGCTTCGAGGGTGGCATAGGTCTCATTGTTGAGCGAGATGAAGAGGCCGGAGAAATTGACGCCGCCCATCAGCATCCCGATGATTGGCATCAGGATATCGGTGACCAGAGATTTGACGATGGTCGAGAACGCGCCACCGAGAATGAAGCCGACGGCGAGGTCGACAACATTGCCACGCATGGCGAAGTCTTTGAATTCTTTGAGCATGATGGCTCTCCCATTTAATTTGATTAATTAATTTTAACCATGCGAGCGTTTTGGCCTTCAAGTCAAATGGTTGCTTCACAGCGCCAGGATGCAAGGGCGGCGTCAGAGCGCCCGGTGGATGCGGGTTTGAGCCAAAGAAAAGCCCCGGTCGCGCGAGGCGACCGGGGCTCGAATACCTGCTGGAAACCGCGGCTTCTAGCGAGCGATAACCGTATAGGTCACGGTCGCGCCGGTGGCTGGATTGGTGCCTTCCCAGCTATCGCCGAGGGCGAGGCTTTCGGCGACGGGCTGGCAGCCGCTTTCGCCGGTGCTGCGCACAACGCACATTTCACCATCGGCCAGCGTCCAGGTGCCGGTGATGCCGACATCGGTGGTGTAGGTGCCGTCAGCTTCGAAAAACGTGGTGTAGGTCACAGGGCCAGCCTGGATCTGAAGCGCGTTCGCGACCAGGGTTTCTGCCGGTGTGGACAGCAGGGCGAAGGCTGCTGCAATCATCGTCAATGTCATCAAGTATCTCCCCCGAACTGGCGCGTCCGGGATGGCGCGCCATGGGCGTTAACTCTATCGCGGCCTTGGCTGCCTCTCAAGAGAATAGGTGGGGTCTATTCGCGCCGGACGCGAAAATTGGCACCTTGTGTCAGTCCTGGTCGGTGCAGGTCTGCGCCATGCCGGCGATCCATTCGGTCAGCAGGGCAAGGCCCTCATCATGGCTCACGGCGCGGCCGAGTTCCGGCATTAGCGAGCCGGGATCGGTGATCTCCATCCGGTAGAGCAGGATCGACTGATCCGGCTGCCCCGGCGTGATCGCATAGGGCCGGTCGCCGGTGCCGCCGCCCGCCGCGATTGGCGGCTTGCAGAAACCCAGATTCGGTCCGTCAGGCGTGTCATGGCGCAGGTGCAGACCAGAGGTGTCGGCCGGACCGGCGGGGTTGTGGCAATGGGCGCAATTGATGTCGAGATAGCTGCGGGCGCGATCATCGAGATTGGCCGATGGATCGAGGTAATCGGCTGCGCGCGGCGTTTCGGCCGGGCCGGGCCAGGCGCCGAGATAGCCGGCGGCGGCGAGATGGACGAGCTGGTTTTCGGTGCCGCCCGCATAGTCGAAATCGCGGTTGAGATGGCGCGGTGCCGGGCCGATCGGCTCGATCTCACGTGTCGTGTTGTTGATCGCATGGCAGCCGGCGCATTGATTGCTGGTCGGCACTGCATAGGCGAAGTCCTCGCGGCCACCATCGGCTGCCACCAGGGTCAGGCGCTGGATATCGCCGGCGCGGGCGAGGCGGGCCTCGGTCTGCTCGGGATTCCAGACATAGGGCAGGGCGGTCCAGCCCGCTTCACGGCGAACCAGGATACGCGTTTCCACCAGCCGGATTGCATCGAGGTCGAGCCCGTCAGCGCGCCAGCCCGGCGCCCGATCCAGCGAGCGCAGGACCTCGGTCTCGCCGGGCCCGCGCGGATAATAGAAAGTCTTGGTGATCACCGTCCCGACCGGGAAGTCGAGCACCCGGTCCTCGCGATAGCTCGCGCTGACGCCCTCGGGCATCCAGATGGTGCGCTGCTTGTGGGCATAATCGCTGAATAGCGGCGTGACGAGATCATAGGATTCGACGCCGGCCGAGAGGGTGAGGCTGCGACCGTTCGAATGCATCATCCCCCAATCGCTCAGCAGCGGGGGATTGCCCTCAGCGATGAAATGCGGCGATGACGGCGCCGGCCCTCCACACGCCGCCAGAGCGGAGGAGAGGGCCAGCGCCGCGATCATGGACAGGACAGATCGCATCGACATCACAGGCCTCATTGGGCCGAGGCGAGCTCGATCACCGGCAGGCGCGGCAGGGTGCAGCGGTGCTGGTCGGTCGTCAGGGCCGGGTTGGCGTACTCATGCGGCCCGTCAGCATTGACCAGCTCGGAGGCGCCATTGTCGAGGCAGATGCGCAAATTGTCCGGCATCACGCCATCGACCAGTTTGGCATCATCCTGATAGCCATCCCACAACACGTCCGGCATGCGGCCGAGCGGTCCGGCGATGAGAAGTTTCAGGCCTTGCAGTTCAAGCCCGTCCGGATTGTCACCGCCGCCGGTGAAGCGATTGCCATGGATGAAAATCCCCTCCGGATACGGATCGAAATCATCCTGCACCGAATAGCTCGAATAGCCCGTCGAGTGCAGGCTGGAGATGATGATATTGGCGGTGCGATTGTCAGAGATGTCATTGTCGAAAATCTCGACCAGATCATTGGAATTCACCACCACGCCCGAGCCGGCCGGGATGCTGGCGACCGGTGTGCCGGCATGGCCGAAATTGCCGGTATTATTGCCGAACACGTGATTATTATAGACCCGCGTCTGCGAGCCGGGCTGCGGCAGGTTGGGCATGTTGAAGACGAGGATGCCGCCGGTATTTTCCGTCGCGACATTGTCATAGACGTCGGCGCCGATTGTGTTCTCGACCTCGATGCCGGCGACATTGCGCTCGGCGCGATTGCGGCGGATCACGACATTGCGCGACTGACCGACATAAATCCCGGCATCGGAGGCGCCGATGGCGATCGAATCCTCGATCAGCACATTGGTCGTCTGCACCGGATAGATGCCGTAGGCGCCATTCTCGGTGCGTGGACCGGCGGTCCATTCGACGCGGACACCACGGATGATGATGTTGTCGCCTTCATTGATTTTGAGGCCGTCGCCGACCGTGTCCTCGATGGCGAGGTTTTCGATCGTGAAATCGCTGGCGGTAACCAGCAGGCCCTCGGCGCCCTGCACCTGGTCCTGGAAGCTCAAAATGGTGCGATCCGGGCCCTGGCCGCGCAGGGTCACGCCATCAACCGTCAGGCTGAGCGAGCGGTCGAAGGCGAATACGCCCTCGGGAATTTCGATCACATCGCCGGGCTGGGCGTCGATCAGGCGTTCGATCAATTGATTCTGGTAGTCGCGGTCAGCGGCGGCGAGATCGCGCTCCTGCGGTCCGCCACAGGCGGCAAGACTGGCAGCCAGCGTCACCGCGGCAACAGCGTTCAGTATATGGCTCATGTATCATCCCCTCCCGGATCCTGTTTCCAGAATAGCGGGTGAACAGCGTTCATGTCGATGATTTCCATGCACACGCCGCGAATGGCTAGCGGCGACCATCACTGCTGGCCATCAGGACCGGCGCTTCGGCTTCCGCTTTGGGGCCGACATCATGGTGTGAAACGGGCTCGCCACTGGCATTCGACACGGTCATCGGGGCCAGTCGCTCGCCGGTGCGGGTGTCGACCAGTTCGAGTGGCATTTGCTCGGAACCATAAACCCAGCAATCGCCCCATTGCTGCATGGCGATCAGGATCGGGAACAGGGCTTCGCCGCGCTCGGTCAGGATATATTCCTGCCGGTGACCGCGGACGCCAACTTCCTCGCGCGCCATGATCTTGTTTTCGACCAGCTTGTTGAGACGATCCGTCAGAATATTCTTGGCGATGCCGGTGCTGTCGTGAAAATCGCTGAATCGCCGCGCGCCCTTCATGGCGTCCCTGACGATCAGTAGTGTCCACCAATCCCCAACCTGGTTGAGCGTTTGCGCGATTGCGCAGGGCATTTCATCGAAACGTTTGCGTCCCATAGACAGTCCCCCAAAGACCGTAGCATTCCGTGCTCGCATCAATTGCACAGCAGACGACCCCACCGATCAGGATCGGCAGGAAAGCGGCAATTGGCCCGTACCGACGAGATTGCCCCTCGTCATTGGCCGGGCTGCAGGCCGGATGCGCGGGGACGATAGGGGACACGTGCGGGCTTGGCGACCTTTTTTGTGTGCATTGTGGGCAGCGAAAGCGGTGTTCCGCTGGGCTGGGCGTTTGCCCGCTCGCGGTTTCCCTGCACACTGGCCATTCAAGCGGGGCGGGGACATCAAAGTGGATGCTGTGGCGATCGACGACCTTCGGGTTGTGCTCAACGGGGAAATTCGCGCCGCGATCGCTCTGATCCTGGTGGGCATGATGTTCACGGTCGCGCTGTCCCTGCGACTGGAGGATTTCCACGCCGTGCGGCGGCAACCGGTTCGCATTCTTGGCGGCGTGGTGGCGCAGATCATCGGCCTGCCATTGGTGACGATGGGGCTGATCCTGATTATTTCACCACCGGCCAGTGTGGCGCTCGGCATGATCATTGTCGCCAGCTGCCCCGGCGGCAATGTCTCCAATATCCTGACCCATTTCGCGCGCGGCAATACCGCCTATTCGGTCTCTCTGACGGCGATTTCCAGCGTCACCTCCGCGATCGCGACGCCGGTTTCGATCCTGTTCTGGTCGAGTCTGTATCCGCCGACCGCCGCGCTGGTCCACACGCTCGAAGTCGACCCGCTGCCCTTCCTCACCCAGACCCTGTCATTGCTGGCCCTGCCGCTCGCCGTCGGCATGCTGGTGGCTGCCAAATTCCCCGGGGCTGCGGCCGCGATGCGCAAGGTGCTCTCGCCGCTCTCGCTGATTTCTCTGGCGGTTCTGGTCGCGGTCGGGGTGCAGCAGAACTGGAATGTGATCCTGGTCGCCGGCATGGTCGTGGTGCCGATCGCCATCATTCACAATACCAGCGCCTTCGTGCTCGGAGCGGGCACAGCGCGGCTGTTGCGTCTCGATATCGCGCGCCGCCGGGCCCTGACTTTCGAGGTCGGGATCCAGAATAGCGGGCTGGGCCTGCTCATCCTGCTGAGCCAGTTTGACGGGATTGGCGGCGCTGCCGCGATCACCGCGATGTGGAGTATCTGGCACCTGATCTCCGGCGGGGCCCTTGTGGGCTTGTTCCGGACGCTTGATTGGGTGCACAAGGGTGACAAACAAAAAGCGATATAATCGACGCGGTCAGAAGCAAGTGGGAGATGAAGTGATGTTTGATCTGAAAATCGAGGGTGGTCTGGTATTCGACGGCACGGGCGGACCCGCCGTGTGGACCGATATCGGTATCGCTGACGGGCGCATCGCCGCCATTGGCAATGATATCGGCGAGGCCAAACGCACGATCGATGCCCGGGGCCAGATCGTCACGCCCGGCTTTATCGACGTCCACACCCATTATGATGGCCAGGCCAGCTGGGATGGCGATCTGCGCCCCTCGATCGATCATGGCGTCACCACCGCCGTGATGGGCAATTGCGGCGTTGGCTTTGCGCCCGTGCGCGAAGCCGATCACGACAAGCTGATCAAGTTGATGGAAGGCGTCGAGGATATTCCCGGCACCGCGCTCGCCGAAGGCCTGACCTGGAATTGGGAAAGCTTCCCCGATTATCTCGACGCGCTGGCCGCCGTTCCACGCACCATCGATATCGCCGCCATGCTGCCGCACGACCCGCTGCGGGTTTATGTGATGGGCGATCGGGCGATCCATTCCGAACCCGCCAACGACGCCGACATCGCCGAAATGCGCCGCCTGACGCGTGAGGCGCTGGAAGCGGGCGCCATCGGTTTCGCCACTGGCCGCTCCGATGTCCACAAGAGCGCCGATGGCGACTGGACACCGTCATCGGAAGCCACGCGCGCCGAACTGACCGGCATTGCGAAAGCCTTCAACGGCCTCGATTACGGCGTGTTGCAGGCGGTCAGCGATTTCAATCTGGAACGCGGCGAAGCCGATTTTGACGAGGAATGGTCGATCATCGCCGATTACGCCAAGGCCTCGGGCCGGCCTTTCTCCTTCTCGCTGATGCAGCGTGATTTCGCGCCCGATCAATGGCTCAAACTGATCGCACGCACCGAGAAGCTCAAAGAAGAGGGCGTCGATGCCCGCATGCAGGTTGCGCCGCGCGCGATCGGCGTCTTCCTCGGCTTCAATTGTACCTTCCACCCATTCATGGGTTATCCGAGCTACAAGACGATCGCCGATCTGCCGCTCGCCGAACGTGTCAAGCGGATGAAGGATCCTGCCTTCAAGGCCAAAATCCTCGCCGAGAAGACCGAGAAGCTGGCCGGTCCCGGCTCTTCCGTACCGCCTCTGGCCGATATGCTGATGGAGCATATCGACTACGTCGCCGAGAAATTCTTCCAGCTCGGAAATCCGCCCGATTATGAGCAGGCCGCCGAGAGCTCACTCGCTGCCAAGGCCCGCACCAGGGGCGTCTCCCTGATGGAGATGATCTATGACACCCTGCTCGAGCGCGACGGGTATGAGCTGATCTATCTGCCGCTGTATAATTACACCGAGCTCAATTACGACAATGTCCTCAAGATGATGCAGCATCCCCAGGCGCTCTATGGCCTGTCCGATGGCGGCGCCCATGTCGGCACGGTCTGCGATGCTTCCATGCCGACCTATATGCTCACCCACTGGACCCGCGACCGCAAACGCGGCGAAAAACTCTCACTGCCGCGCGTCGTGCGCATGCTGACCGGCGCCCAGGCCGATTATATGAGCATGTCCGATCGCGGCTATGTCCGTGAGGGCCTGAAAGCCGATCTCAACATCATCGATCTCGACAATCTCCAGATGGAACCGCCTCACATGGTGCGCGACCTGCCCGCCGGCGGGCAGCGCCTGTTGCAGGGCGCGACGGGGTATACCGCGACGATTGTCGCTGGTGAGGTGGTGATCGAGGACGGCAAGCTGACGGGCGCCAAGCCGGGGACGGTTTATCGCGCCGGGCGGGTGTTGGCGGCGGCGGAGTAGGGGATGTGTTGGTTCGCCTTGCGTGGAAGTGGGCGTTGGGAGTTGTCTACCTCATCCTTGGCATTGCGGCCTTTCCCGCGGTGATCATTATCTGGAACGAGGGCTGGCCAGAGTTTCTGGTACTGCTCGGGGATGCCGCACCATCTCTCGGACTCATGGCGCTTGCTCTATGGGCGTTGGGCATGATCGGCGGCTTTGTCTACAGAGTGTTGGATGCGCTGGAAACGCGGCGGATCAACGCGATCGACCGGACGATTGGGGATGAAGTTCGACCGATCAAGCGGCCCTTCAAGGAATGAGTTCAGGCTGATTGAAGGTTTGCCCGCACCGGGCAGACCCGCCCCTAAACTCCTTGCCAAGCAGGGCGCCAGACTGGACTTGTCGCGTCAAGGGCGCGTGAGCGCCGCTTCGCGGTTTCACCCTTGACGCGACAAGTCCAGTCTGGCCGGATCCCGGCATGGGTTTCAAGGGGAGGTGTGGCCGCTGGCCACTTCTCCACCAAACACATCATACCCCTTCCCCCGGATTTATTCCGGGGTCTGCCGGAGGGGAATCCAGCCAGGCTGCCAACGCGTGGCAGGCCCCGGAATTCGCTGCGCTCCTCCGGGGGAAGATGGGTTGTATGGGTGGAGCGGGAAGCGGGCTGACGCTCGCCCGGCGTCTCTAGCGCTTGCGCTTCTTGCGCGCCGCATAGCGCGCATCGCGCTCGGCCTTCTTGGCGGCCTCTTCGGCGATATGGCGCTCGAGCTCGAGCTTTTCCTCGGCTTCGCGAGCTGCGGCCTCGGCGATTTCAGCGGCGAGGGCGGCCTCGGCCTTGGCGGCTTCTTCAGCGATCTTTCGGGCTTTGGTTTCGGCTTTCACGCGCTCGCGCTCAAGGCGGCGTTCTTCGCGAGCCTTGGCAATGGCTTCGCGTTCCGCGCGCTTGGCAGCGAGTTCCGGGTCGTCGAGTTTCGGCGCTGTCTTGAATTTTTCCAGAAGCTTTTTCTTGGCCTCCGCAGCATGCTGTTTGCGGTCGGCGAAGGTCGGGTGTGCGGGGTTTTTCAAGCTGTATTCGTCCCTGGTTTGGTTGAACGCCGGTATGGCGGGCCGCGATTGGCGGCGTTGGGGGCCCTGTCTGCCCTTGCCTGCGCGCCAGCACAACCCCGTGCGGGTTCATCTTGCATGAGTTTTATGGCGCAATGTCGCGTTTATCCCCCACCGCTGACAATTATCCCACGTCATCCTGACGCAAGTGAGGACCTCGACGGGTCAAGGTCGGAGCCTATGAAATCGAGGTCCTGAA
>TARA_R110000868_G_scaffold398_2_pt1 | contig 10351 bp, 2 predicted proteins | sample TARA_R110000868 | Tara Oceans TARA_R110000868 (sample SAMEA4397489) | marine metagenome | biome: Polar Biome; feature: [SRF] surface water layer (ENVO:00010504); material: water (ENVO:00002006), including particulate matter (ENVO:01000060) such as... | depth 5 m | reverse complement strand
TATTGTATCAGCGGAAGAGTTTGCTGCCCTTATTCTTTTGTCAGTTATTTTATCATCATCTTCATCACCTAAAAGCGAAGCAAATAAAGCATTTTGTAAACTAGTAAATATTAAATTTTGAATAGCTGTGTAATAAATTATTTTACTAATATTAGTTTTATCATCACCTCTTCTATTTATTAAATCTAACAAAGCTTTTTTACTTAACCTCATATACTGCATAGGTGTATTTTGAAAAGCTAATATAACTCTACCTAAAGGACCAGCTTGCTGTTGTGATATAAGGTCTGGTCTTGATGACTGTTGAGTTTCTTCAGCTATTTCTTGAAAATCTGTAAAAGCTTTTGTTTCAGCATCAGCTTTAGACATACCTTGCTTTATGTATGTTTTAATTCTATTTCTATACATAGAAGCTCCACCAGTTGCTATAGCAAAACTATCAGCAAGTTGTGTTGGTAAAAAACCTTTTTTAAGTAAATAAGAAATAAGAGCCTTAGCTTTGTTCTTACTGTTTGCTACAGCACTAGCTATTTCAGCTTCGTTTATATCACTTTGTAATCCTGATCTTCTTTGTTTTAGATAATCAGAGTTCCATAGTTTAGAAAAATCTGTCCAAAATTGTTTTTGATTTGCAAATGCGGAAGCCGCAGCAATAATACTATTGTCAGACCAATTTATAAAGTTAGTCATAGATAGCTGCTGTAATAATGCAGAACGCGTGTTAAAAAACATAATTGCTCCAACAGAGTTGTTGATCCAATCCATAAAGCCGTTTACTAACCTTCCACCTCCTTGGCTTCTGTTAGTTCCATATTCCATCCTATACAATATATCTTCTAATGCTTCTCTAAAATTAGAACCATATAAAGCTTCTATTTTGTTTAGGTTTTTATCACTAAACATTTCATTTTTATTTTCAATCCAATCTGCTAAAAACTTTTTTCTTGAAACTTTGTTCGTAATATCATTAATATCCGAAGCTATATTACCCACTTGCCAATCAGCATCTGGAGATAGCCATTCTGATGTTATTTTAGGTACTAAGTTTAATTTATCAGCAAAAGCTTTTAATTCAGGATTGTTTTTTACTTCGTTATATAATTCTTTTTGATCAGCTTTAGATAATCCAGGTATTTCAACACCACTTTTTGTCCATAAATAAACTCTTACAGCACTATCGTAAGTGAACCCACCTGTTGGAATTTCTTTACCTAATAATTTTTTTATAGCTGGATATTGTTTTTTTAATGCTTGAAAATCATTTGTAATACTTTGTTTTAAATTGTTTATATTACCTATGGCTTTAGCAAAGGGTCTAAACAAATTGTCTTTAAACATTTTCAACTGCTTGTCGCCAATCTTTCCTTTAGCTAAAAAAGAATATATTAAACCTTTAAAATCTTCCGCGGAAGGTGGTATAAAAAACTTCCATTTACCTATTCTTTGCCCCAACGCTTGAGCTTTGGCTTTTGAATACGTATATTTTTCGTTAATACCTTTTGTTTCTTGTAAAACTTTATTTAGTTCATCACTTAGATTTAAAGGTATTGATGCTTTCACCTCTGATCTTTGTTGCTCTACTTGGTTGTCTAATTCTTTTAAATCATTAATAATAGTGTTAGTAGATAAAGGAATACTAGATTTAGTAGTATTAGAAGTGTCTAATATTTCCGTATTCTGTTGTTGTGCTTCTTTAACTTCTTGACTGTTTTCTAATTGAGTAGTTAATTCTACAGCAGTAGCTTGAGAATTGCTATTGTCTGTTTCGTTGTAAACTTCTGTAGCTGTTTCAGATATAAGCGTATTATATGTTTCTCTTATGCTAGGATTAGATATTACTTTTGATTTATTATCTTTAACAACTTGTAAGCTCTTAGGACTTATACTTACTTTCAAAGCTGTAACTAATTTTTTAACTAAATCTTTATTGTTTAAAATTTCTTTTGATGCTAGCTTGTTTAATATAACTTGATCCAAAGTTGTACCGTACTCAAACATAAAAATGTCTTTAGCTATACCAGGTATAACTTCTGTAAATCTAATCTCAGGCATCATACCAAAATAGTAATCAGGCGAATTACCTGTTTTACCCCATTCACTATCGATAAGCATTCTGTCGTTTTCATTTAACAAAGTTTGACTGTAATATCTAGCTATATCATCATATTTACTATCAAAATTACCATCATTCATTAATTTAAAAACATTTGTAGTAAATAACATTAAAGCTATATCATGCTCTCCATGAAACTCTTTAGCAACCCCCATTAATTTCTTAACATTAGCTTCTAATTTTTTTAATTCTTTTTCTGAATACCTTGCTTCTAAACCTGCTTTTATACCTTTTTTTGTAACTCCAGCAGCTCTTGAAGATTTAGAAAGTTGTGAACTTGGATTATTTAAATATTTTGTTTCATCTGAAGTAATACCTAATCTTTTTGATACTTGAGTTCTTAATGCAGGGCTACCTGTTTTAAAAGTAGTTTTGCTAGGTGTTAAAGACATTGACTCAAATTGAGCAGCTCCTCTAAATATTCCACCACTAAAATTTGTTTGCATCCTTAACCATGTGGTAATAAACTTACCAGCTTCTATGCTTTTATTGTTTTCATTATAAAAAGTATTCATACTGTTTATAATATATTTTAAAGCTTTTTTAGTTTCTTTAATATCTATTTCTTTTGTGCCTTTTCTATTAGGTTTTAAAATTAATTTATAAGCCGCTACTAATTGTTTGTTACTCATTGGCTTTTTTAAGTTTTCATTACTTAATTCGGCTAGTTTTTTAGCAACTCTATCAGAAAAATTAACTTTATCCCAGTTTATACCTGATGATTTAGGGGATGTTTTTCTAGATTCTTTTACTTTTTTAATAACATTTTTAATTTCATCAATATTTGCGTAAAAAGATCCGGTTGCGGTAGAATTTTGAAAAGATTGCAAAAACATTTGATTATCTAAAACTTCATCAGGTAATTTCTCTAAATAAGAAACTAAACTTTTTTCAAATTTAGCTTTACTTTCGTTTCTTAATTTAATGTCTTTTTCATTATAACTATAAGAACTGTATTTTTTTAAACCAGTCCTTTCTAAAAATTTGGTCCAATCCTTATCATAATCTAATTGTTGATCTTTATTAACACCTTCTTGATCAGCTATTTGTTTAAAAGCTTTAGGATTTATTTGTAAACTAAATGGAGCTAAAACTTTGTTTATTAAACCAGCTATACCTTGTAGTTTTTCTTCAGCTACATTATATTTAGAAGACATTAAAACAGCCGCAGCTTCTGGAGCAATACCAGATTTTACAGCGTCTAACATGTCAGGAAGTAATGCGTCGATTTCAGCCTTACTTAAAGAACTTACTAAAGGTATCGTAGCTTTTACAACATCAAATTTTCTTTGTTCATTACTATTAGGATCTATAGAAGTCTTTATTTGATCAAATAAGTTTTCTAAAGCAATAGCTTCGTTGACTTTCATGTCTTTAGTTAATGTTGTAACATTTTCTTCTATATAAGTATCTACAGCCTCCGCTGTTAAGCCTGTTGCTATCTCTTTAGCTAATGATGTTTGTCTTTCTATTAAAGTGTTTTGACCCATGTCAGGTCTTTGAATAGTGTGATATGAACCAAACGCTCCTTTTTTAGGTAGTGTAACGTTAAATATACCTGTTCCTGGATATGTAACCTTACCAGTTTCTTTATTAACTTTTTTATCTTTTTCTCTACCTGTTTTTTCTACTTTAAATAAAGTTTTGTATTTTCTTTTAGCTGATGATAAAGGTATAGCTTCTACAATTTCTTTAAAATTATCATCTAAATAACTTTTATATTCAGGGCTAACAGTAACTACACCTCCTGGTTTAGATATTTTACCCATGCCTTCTTTTATAACTTTAAAAAGTTTTTTATTAATAACTTCTTTAAGTTTAGCCGTAACATTTGTAGCATTTAATTTAGAAACAGGAATAGATCCTATAACGCTTTTAACCTCTGATTTAACAGCTGAAATTATATCGTTATTAATGCTTTTTAAATTAGAAAAAGGTTTTGCTTTTCTAACCTTAGCATCAGGTTGTGTTGGAGTTGGCTCGCTATCGTCTGCTATTTGGCTGGCTCTTTCATCATCTATACTAGTTGTTTGAGCTTTGTCTCCTATTTCTTCTTGATAAAACTTTTGTCTTTTAGGTTTTATATTACTATATACAAACGTAGAAAACTCTTTATTAGGATCATATCTTCTTATTATACCAGGAAAATATTGATTAACAAATGAAATAGCCTCTTCTCTATTAACAGTTCCTTTACCTTTTTGAAACCCTAAAGCTTCTAAAGCTAAAAGCTCATATTGATTTTTAAGATCAGAGCTTTCTAAATTACCTGATTGCTTTGCTTCAGCAGCTAAAGCATTTAATTGCATTGAAGACTTAGCTTTTGACGAAACTGATTTTAAATTTCTAGATTTAATTTGGCCTTTGTTAAAGCTTTTAGAGTAAGTTTTTAAAAAATTAAAAGCATCTTCCCCTGTTTTTATTTCAAAAGAAGTTATTTCATCTTCAGTTAAACCAAACGCATAAAGCGTGTCTTTTATTTTTTCGGCAATACCATTCCAAAATCCCTTGTTTTGATTATCCCATTGTATAGCTCCTGATGCCATTTCATCACTTAATATATTTAAATATTCTTCAGCTTGTATGGCAGCACTTTTATCATTATACTTAGCCATTCTTTTATCTATTCTACTTTTGACACGACCAGATATAATACCAGATCCGCTTTCAACCTGTGCATTTACATATTCTTGTAAATTTGTAGAAATTTCTTGTATTTCTTTAGTGTCAAATTTATTAGCTAAAACTGTGTGAAGTATTTCATGAGAAAAACTAGTAAGAGCAGATGTGTCTCCTGTTTCTAAATAAATTGCTCTAGCGTTTTTTTGTGCTTCTAAATTCAAAATCATTTTACCATCTGAATTTACAGCTACAGCACCCGCTCTAAGCTGTTTTAAGGCATCCTGACTGATTCCTTTTGTATTTTCTGCATCAAGATTTTCTATTGGTTGAAATGTCAGCCCAGCACCATCTTGACCAAGTATTCGTTTTCCTATTTCAAATTGTCTAAAATTTAAAGCATCTAAATCACCTTTAGTTCTATAGCTATCTTCTATATTTTCTATGCTTCCAGTTCTTTGTATAGTGTTTAATTCTTGAGATATTTGTTTTAAAGCGTTGTTAAGAACACTTGCGTCACCACCATTTTTCTTTATTTTTTCTTTAGATTTTGTTAACTCTCTTTGTTCTTCAATTAAACTAGATAATCTAGATTTTATTTGTTTATTTTTTCTACCGTTTTTAATAGTGTTTAATGCTCTAGCAGGTAAAGACATATCACCTCTCATATTATCAAAAGCTTGATTTGCTTGATCAGCTACAGCGGCATTATTTTTTATATTACTATAAGTGTCTTCATCAATAAGTTTTTGATCTAACATTTGTTTAGCCCAGCTGTTTACTCTTTGTGGACTTTGATTTTGATCTACAACAAAATTTAAATTAGTCGCTAATTTATTTGCTAAACTTTTTTTATAAGCATTGGTACTATTATAAAATACTTTTCCAGCGAGTTGAGGTGTTTTAGATCCTAAACCACCCAATGCTTCCATTGTTATTTCATTTAAGTTTATTTCTTTTCCAGCAACAACATAAGCAGAACCTTGAGCAGCTGCTTCACCTAAAGCTTCTATTCCAGGCTGCAATATAGTGCTTTCAGCTAATATAGCAGCTGTTCTTCTGCCTGTACTAGCCAAAGGATTTACTAAATCACCAGCAAACTTACCACCTAAGTAATCAACTAACATAATAGGAATCGCTCTTGATATACCTATTTTTCTACCTTCTGCCCAAACTTCAGTATCACCTAACGCTCTTTCTACATCTTGAGGATTTTCTAAATCATAACCTTTCTGCCTTATAGCTTCAAAAATTGAATTACCGTATTCAACAGCACCATTAGTTAGTGCCATACCTATGTTTAAACCAGCTAGTCCTCCGCCTAAGGTACCTACAGCACTACCCGCTGGGCCAAATGAGCTACCTAAAACAAATCCTTTTGTGCTACCCGCAGCTATAGCTGATGGAATTATATATCTTCCTGTAGAAACCATTTGAGATAAGCTATTACCCACAAGTGAGGCCATTATTTCTGGACCAGCAGAAGAACTCATAAGTAGGCTAAACTGCTCAGTAGACAAAAACTCATCAGAGTTTCCAGCTGATGTGAAAGCGGCAAATTCTTTACTGTTTAATAATCCTTTTTGAAATTTAGTTTCTCTAACTATAGTGCTTATAACTTCTTTTGTATCATTAAGATCGTTTGTATTTAAAGGTCTACCTAAATCATAAGAAATTAAAGCAGTGTTTAATTTACCGTTACTCCATCCAAGTTTTAATTCGTTTGAAACCCCTTCCCAGCCTTCAGCATAAGCCGCTTGAGCGTTTTTATTCTCTATGTTACTATAAAAAGTTTTAAGAGAATTTATATCTTTATCAAAAGATTGTAAAATATTATAACTAGCTCCAGCGTCTTTAATCAGCTTATTAGCTTGATCAACTTCTTCTTGATTAGAAAATTCATAATTACTAAGATCTGCTAGTCCTCGGCCAAAAAGTCTTTTTGAGATTGAATTTAATTCTTTTAGTTCGTCATTGACTACAGTAGCGCTATAGGATAATTCCTTTTCACCTTGATCTAATTTAGCTATAACTGCTGAATCATAACTTTCATTTATTTCTTTTACTGTTCTATATAACGGATTATCAAGCAAACTTGTTTCTTGTTTTTCTAAATCAGCTTCTATTATTTTTATTTCTTGCTCTGTTTTCAAAGCACCATCTTCGTTGAAATATTCTGGAAAATCTAATCTTTCTTGCTCTGTGCTTTCGTAGTCTGGCGTAAATATTCCTGTTGCAGTATAAGCTAAGTTTTCTTTTTGGCTAATTCTTGTCTCTGTTCCTTGAAAAAATTTTCTTAATTGGTTTTCTTTACTTTCTACAGCATCTATGCTAGCGTCGATTTCAGATATTTCATCATAGTCTACTTGCATTATTTCAGATCTTTTTCTTTTGTAAAGTTCTTCTGCTTTAGCTTTATTTTTATTTAAATCTTCTATTTTTTGATTTTTAAATTCTATAGATGAATCCAAAGAAGTATCTTCCAAATTGGAATCCGTATCGGATGCTGTCTCTTCTCCTGCAGTCGCATCCATTGCTACAGGTGTTGTCTTTACTGGTTCACTTGATTTCTCTACAGCATCTTTGTATTTTTCAAAAAAACTAGTTTTTTCTTCGGGGGTAAATTTAGAAATATCTACTTCTATACCATTAACAATATAAATTTCCATTTAAATAATTTTATTTCTTTAGTTCTTCTAACCTCTTATTGAGTGCATTTATTTTATCTATATATTCTAGTGTTAGAACAGCTGTGCTTTTTCTTTCACCACTTAATCCTTTTGCTTTTTCATTATTAATATAATTAGCTTGTGAGCCAATTTGTTTTATCTCTTGATTAATAGTTTTTACCTCTTGTTTTGCTTTATACTCTGGAGTCTTTTGTCTATCTCTTTCTCTCATATCACCTTCACCTCTAGCTTTATTTAAATCTTTAGGATCCATATTAGAAAAAGCTGGAACATCTTGAATCAGCGCGGCATAAGCTTCTTCTTTATCTAAAAACTCAAGAGGTCTGTCTTCGTTAACAGATATAAAATTAGAATCAGGATTTTTAGCAATTTCATCATCTATAAAATCATAGTTTCCTTTTGAATTATAAGATTCATTTGGAAATAATGTAGCAAAATCTTTTTTATCTAATCTTCCAACCCATTCTTTGTATTGAGTTACAGGTATTAAATCTTTTTCAAAATTCTTTCTATCAAAAACCCCGTAATCTAAATTTTGAGCATTTTCTGGATCCGTCATGTAATCATACATAGCTAAATCAGGATCTTTATCGCTTTGTATAACTGTATCAATAACTCCTGCTAATTTTTGATCTAATTCTAACTGTTTTTGTTGGCTTTTTAAAGCTTTTCTGTCTGCTATACCAAGTGTTTTAGGTTTTTCTGCTGCAATACCAGGCATTTGCTTTTGAAGTTCTATAAATTTTTGAGCTGTTAAAGCTTTTTTGTAAAGATCTAACGAATCTTTATCTAAAATAGTACCCTGTTCTTCGCCAATTTGTAAAGAAATTTCTTCTGGATAAACACCTACTTTATCTTTAAACATTTCTTTATCTGAATCACTCATTTCTTCTAGCTCATCATCTATATAGGATTGCATAGTCTGTAAACCAAGAGAAGAGTCTCCTCCACTTACACTACCCTCGCTTGTGTAACCTTTTATTGTAGCTTGAAAAGTAGGATCTAATGCGTTGTACATTTTATTAAAATCTAATGATTCGTATCTTATTTCATTTCCATTAGCATCAAAACCTTTTGTATATTCTACGACTCCTTTTTCGTTTGTAGCTATAAAATCCTTAAATCCTTGAGAATTAGTGTTTAATTTATTTCCAGCAATGTATCCAGATTTTTGTAAAACATCAACAACTCCATCTTGCATATCAGGTATTGTAATCAAACTATTGTTTAAATTAGACATGTCATATTTTCCTCCGCCATCAAAACCTGCGGTTAAGCTTAGTGGTGAATATTGACCATCTTCGCCTAATTGTCCACCCATTCCAGTTATAGATATAGCTTTTCCACCATTACCCTTACCCATTCCCATGAAATCTTTATAAACTTGATGATTCATAGATGACAAAGATAATCCTCCTACATCCCCAGCCTTACCAGGTCCACCATTAGTTTGTATTGCATTTTTTAATTCAGCAAAACTTTCTAAATTATTTACCATACCTCCACCTAAAAAAAACTTATCATAAACAGCTATTTGAGCCCCTAGTTTTCTTCTTTCTTCTGGATCGTCAGATCTATCACGTCTTGCTTTTAATTCAGCGCCTTCATCAGCCCATTTATTAAAGGTAGCTGTTACCTGAGGGCTTATATCATACCCAGCATCTTCTTTAAACTGATCAGAAGCCATCCAAGATTTCTGTTGATATTCTTCGTTGTATTTAGTTTGAGCATTTAAAAACTCTTTGTTAGCTTTTTTATTTTCTTTAGCTTCTTGCCTTTGTCTTTGACCTAAAGCAGTTATAGCTCCACCTACACTTTGACCAAAGCTTGCCATTCCTGCTGCTCTAATTTTAGCGCTTTCTGTATCAACTACTGTTATTGGATTTTCGTATGACATATTTATATTTTTATTATAACGTACCCACGTACGAGCCGGCTATATTACCTAAACCACTCATCATTCCTGCTTGAGCAGAGGCTTGAGCCTGTTGAGCGGCTACTTGTTGTTGTTGTGCACCTGTTATCTGTGAAGACACTCTATTTAGTTGTTGCATTTCCCTATTTTCTTTTTGACCAAACACAAATTGCTTACCTGCCACTTCGCTCTGCTGCATTCTTTGAGCCTCACTCATTTGTATATTCTGTATTCTTCCAGCCTCACCCATTCTTATTTGTTCTAACTGAGCTTTTCCATCTGCTTTAAGTTTTTCATTAGCAACCTCTTGTTGCTCTATACTAGCACTAATACCTTTTTTACTTTGTAATGCGGCTTGAGCTAAAGCAGTAGCACCACCAGCGCTGGCACCTGTAGCTCTTAAAGTATCTAATGTATTTGCTAAAGCAATATCAGTTTGCTCTATTTGCATATCAGCAGCTTGAGTTGCCACACCTAGATTAGCGTATGGATTCGAAACCATACCACTAAGATCTTTAGCCATACTAGAAATGTCTTTTACACCAGCATAGGGATTAACTATAGCTTGTCTATTTTTTTCTAATTGGCCAAGCTTAGCCTCTAGTCTAGCAGCTTTTTGAGCAGCTTGCTTTTCAGCACGCCTTCTTTTTCCGCCTCCAAATAATCCTCCAATTAATTGTATACCAGCGCCTATGCCGGCAACAGCAAGTGCACTTAAAGGTTCTGGCATAATATATTTTTTAAATTGTTAAACATAATGTAATTTTAATATGATGATTCTATTGTATCTGATGACACTGAAAATAATTCTATTTTAGTTGCTGGATAACTTAAATTATTTAATTTCATTTTTACAGTTGAGTAAAAACCTTTTATACCAGACATGTCCGCACCAAATAATATTTCACCACTAGTTGCAGGCGAGTTATTTATAAGATTTGCAAAATATTTATCTTCTTTTCTTTTAAACGTATTAGACCATATCTGATTCTCTAAGCTAGCTAAATTTTCTTG
>TARA_R110000868_G_scaffold36571_1_pt1 | contig 10352 bp, 7 predicted proteins | sample TARA_R110000868 | Tara Oceans TARA_R110000868 (sample SAMEA4397489) | marine metagenome | biome: Polar Biome; feature: [SRF] surface water layer (ENVO:00010504); material: water (ENVO:00002006), including particulate matter (ENVO:01000060) such as... | depth 5 m | reverse complement strand
TGCTACTGCTTATGACTTTGATCCAAGTGTAGATTCCAAGAGCGATAACCCGGAAACATGGAAAAGCTATAGACTTGTTTGCACATACAGAAACAGGCCAGGAACTACAGATGATTTTTATGATGACGTATTATTAGAAATTGTTTACTTTAATTCTTGGCTTTATCCCGAAATAAACATTCCTGACATTATAAGATTTATGCAAGAAAAAGGTTTTGCAGGATATTTTTTATACGATTTTGATTGGAAAACAGGAAGACTTAGAAATACTCCAGGGTTTAGTTCACAAGGTTCGGAGAAGCAAAATCTATTTAATACGACCAGAAATTACATTCAAATTCATGGTCATAAAGAACGTCACGCAGATTTCTTAAAAGAGTGTAAAGACATACAGAGCATGGAGGAAATGACCGATTACGATTTGTTTACAGCAGGTGCTGGAGCATTAAAAGGATGCATGTCAGTTATGTCGCAAAGACAACAAAATAATAACGTAGTTGTTAAGCGACCAAATTTATTAAAAAAGAGAACTTATGCAAATTAAAATTAATTTTGTAATTTTGAAGAAATATATAAAATAATGGCTAATAGTAATTCATACTCAAAGTATTCAGGAGAAACAGGCAAAAGTGCTACAGAAGCAGTTGCAGATAATACTAAAGAAGAATACGCAGAAGGTTATTTTTTCCCTAGCGATGACATTGATCCAAAACTTAAAAATGGAGTATGGAGTCGCAAGTGGTCGGAAGCAATTTGGAGTCTATTCCTAAGAGGAAATCTAATGAATAGCATTGACTTAATAAACGAAATGCGATGGTTAAGGATGTATGGTGCAGGTTCGCAGCCTAAGCAATTGTACATGGATTTGCTTGATGTAGATAACAGAGAAGGATACCTTGCAACCAATTGGGATATTTTTAGCCCAATGTCAAAATACAAAAGAATAATTCAAGGTAAATTTGAGGCTCTTGAATTTGATTATAGTGCAAGTGCAATTGATCCAACCTCGTTACAAGAAAAAGAAGAAGCACAATGGGAAGTGTGGTATAAATCTCAGTTCGGACAGAGAGAAAGAGAAATCCAAGCAATGATTGGATTACCACCAGAAAAACAAGTTGAATACATAGCAGAAAGCTTGGAAGAACTTGATATGTTCAGAGAGATGGGAGGCTTTAAAATAAAGGCAGAGGCGGAAGCCGAAGTAGTATTAGAAGCAACAGATTATTTGTCTGACATAAAAACTATAAAAAGAAAAATTCTAAATGATTTGGTAGATTTAAATAGAGCAGCATTTAGAGATTTTTACGATCCAATTTCTAAAACTTGTAAATACGAATACGTTGATTGGGAAAATTTAATTATTGATTATTCAAACGAAACAGATTTCTTAGATATTCGTTTCTGGGGATACTTAAAATTTGAAACAATAAACAACGTAAGAGCAGAAACAGGATTAAGCGAAAACGAATTACTATCAATGGTTAAACCATGGTTAGGTTATTTTGGAAACTACGGAACGCAACAGTTCGCAAAATACCAAATGAACAACTATAAAACCGAGAATGGCGATATAGTTTATAATATGTTTAGAGTACCCATTCTAATTTCGGAATGGATTAGTACAGACACAGAATATACTACCATGAAGAATGGTAAGAGATACGAACAAGAGTACGGAAAAATCTACAACACAGACAAAAAGAAAACCAAAATATTTACTAAGAATAAAGTTTATTCAGCCACTTGGATTGTAGGTAGTAAGTATGTTTATAATGATGGCCCCCAATTAGCAGGAAGCGGTGACAAACCAAGATTAAGTATTCATGCAATAAGACTCCCAGGAAAATCAATTGTTCAAACAATTATTCCTAACCTTGATCAAATACAATTAACTAAAATCAGATTAGAAAGTGCCATAGCAACAGCTAAACCAAATGGATTAGAAATAGAAGTAGGCTCGTTAAGTAATATTGATTTAGGAGATGGAGAATTAGCACCATTAGAATTAATAAGAATAGCAAGGCAGACTGGAGATATTCTTTATAAAGCTACTACGCACGCAGGCGATAGAGGAACACCAAATAGACCAATTAGCCATTCGGAAGGCGGAGTAGGTAATCTATTTAATGAATGTGTTAAAAACTTTGAGATAAACTTTAATTTTATTTCGGAACTAACAGGTATTGATAGAGTAAGCGCAGCAAGCCCAAGAGGAGGAGAAAACACAGCAACAGAAACAAGGGCTGCGGTATCAGCAACAAGCGATGCGTTGCAACCAATTTTTACCAGCTACATTCAATTAAAAGAGTGGGCAGCACGTTCGGTACTCCCTAAGATTCAAAGAGCCATAAAGAGATTCCCAGAGGTCAAGAAAACCTATGAAAATATTATGGGAACAGCAGGAGTTAAAATACTTGAAATCGGAGAAGATGTTGGGTATAGACAAATGGGCATAAAAATAGAAATCAAACCTACTCAAGAAATGAAGCAGAACATATTGCAAGGTGCAATGGAAGCTTTAAAAGCAGGTAGAGATGGTGCTACTATTAATATATCAGATTGGTTATTTATCGTTAGCCTCGTTGAAAAAGGAAGACTAAAACAAGCACAAGCAATCATCAGCTATAGAGTGAACGAAGCACACGATAAAGCAATGAAAATGCAAGAAGAAAACATGAAGATGAATGCTCAAAATGCTCAACAAACAGAAATGCTGAAAGCACAAAATCAGTTGGCATTAATAAAAGCACAGGAAGAAAGCGATATAAGAATAGAAGCAGCCAAAGCATTATTTTCTATGGAAACAGTAAAGGATACAGCATTACTTGAATTGCAGAAAGGACTAATTATGAGTACTTTAATGCCACAACAAGAAGGGCAACAACAAGGACAACCACAACAACAAGACCCACTAGGAATTAGATAATGCTAACAGATTATTTTCATAAAAATTTTTATTCTGATTTGCCAATAGAAGATGTGCATAATGCTATTCATACTAACGATGAATCGTATAACAAAGCTGTTGATTTTATTCACAAAAAACATTATTCAGACTTAGATCCAAAAGATATAAAAAATAATTTATTTAATCGAACATTTAGAGATAATAGATTAATGAAGCAAGAAATTTTAAATGAAAATCCTGCTTTAAAAGATGTAATGTCTTTAGATAATATGAATATTAATTTCGCAAAAGGAAATCAACAAAGATTGTTAGAAGAAGCTGGTCACAATCCAGAATATTTTGATAAAGATAATAATAAAAATGGTATATTAGATAATCAAAATGATATAGATAGTGGACTACCTTATTATGGGGATATAACTTTAGAAAACGGAATAATTAAAAATCCAAATTCAGGTGAATTTACTACTTTAATTAATAAAAAAGGATTAAATAGAGCGCAAATAAAAGATATTGCTACTAATGATTTTATTAGTCATTCCTTGCATTATTCTCCAAAGTATGAAGAATATAGCAAAATGTTAGGGCAAGAATTACTTAAAAAATACTCTCCAGAAATGATAGAAAAAAATGGAGGTGTTGATGCTTATATAAGAGGCATAATATCTAATGATGAAGCTTATAAGCCATATAGAGATGAAATGAATCATATTGAACCTTCTTTAATAAATAATATTAAATCTTATATTAAAGAAGGCAGTAAAAAATAATAATTTGCATTTAACCAAACTATTATTATAAATTTGTACCCAATGGAAGTAAACACAGATAACGCACAAGTTTTAGCAGACTTAGGACTAGATTTCAATAATGATTCTGGAAATAATGATGGCTCAAACTCGAATGGTGGACAAGGTAGTTCATCGTCAAGTGCAAATGCACCAACCCCTTCGGAGTTGTTCGGAGATGGAGTTAATGATTGGGAATCGGCAAAAGCTGAAAACTCAAAAAGAATGCAAGATTACCATGACTTGAGAACCAAGTATGATGAAATTGCCTCAAAACCAAATAATGATTTTGCTGATGATGAAGTAGCAGAGTACAATTCTTTTGTTAAAAACACAGGAATAAAAGACTTTAATACTTTCAAACAAGTAAAAGGAGCAGACGATAATTTAGATGCAATTGAAGCATTCGTTCTAAAAAAGGTTATTGAAAATCCAGACCTAAGAGGTAAGGAAGATTTAGTAAGAAGAAAAATAATAAAAGATTTTGGGTTAGATGAGGATTTAAATTCCCCAGACGACATTGAAATGAACCAGATTACCCTTAAAGAAAAGTCAAAAGAAGTTTACGATTGGCTAAAGGATATGAAGGGAAAACTTAATGTACCCAAGACAGATAAAGAAGCATTAAATAAGGCCGTTCTTGAAAAAGAAAGCAAGTGGCTCGAAGCTGCCGAGAAAGTAATAAATGGAGTATCTAAGTTACAGATACCCACTTATAGTAATGGTAAAGTTGAAATCTTAACTGATTTTGATGTAAAACCTGAAATCGCAGCCGAGTACAAAACCGCATTTGCGAAAGCATTTTCGGGGTATGATTTGAACGAACAAAACGTTCAAGCAATGGAATCTGAGTTTAGGGACAAGTTTGTGGCCCGAAATCTTCCTCACATCGTATCACATGCTTTAGCGATTCAAGAGGCAAAACTAAGACAAGAGTTCGAAGATAAATACGATGGCCCTATGTCAAGACCAAAGCCCCCCGGAGGCGGAGGAACGACAAGTGGGGACATTTTAGATGATATTTTGAATGCATTGGATTAATATTTAATAAAAACCAAAAAATCAAAAAAACTAAAATTTAAAAAACAAATGAAAAAAGTAACTAATATACTATTTATTATAGTATCAATTCTAAGCATCGCTTTTGGAATGCCCGAAATCGCTTTCGGTATTTCATTAGCAGCAGTCAATGGCTCTGTAGCAGCTACTATGGACAACGCATTCGTTGGAAGCTTTGACTTAAATCTTCGTAAAGTTTACCCTCAATTGGTTGCACGTTATGGTGATCAAGGAGCAGAATTCATCGGTATGTTAATGGCTATGGGCTGGGATGCTACATTAGACGTAACAAGCATTCAACATTTTGAAGACCAATGGATTTGGGACAGCTTTAAAGTAAATGCACAAGCAGGTGGTGCAAATGGCGCAACAGTAAATTTAGTAGTAAATGCACAAAGTATTGACACTAGCGGATATTTCTTCCCAGTTGTTAAAGACATCATTGAATTTCCTCGTACTGCTGGTTCAGCAGATCCAGTTTGGGGTTACATTGAGTCAATTACAGGAACAACTTTATCAGTTAAACCTTTAAAAACAACTTATGCTATTCCTGCAACTTTAGCAGGTCAAGAATTAATCATTGTTACTAATGGTAACTCTGAAGGTTCTGGACAACCAAATCCAAAGGCTCGTGGTGCTTATTTGTATGAAAACAGATTCGCAATTGGTAAAGCATCTATCGAAGCAACAGGTTCGGAGATGACAACTAAAACATGGGTTAATGAGTACAATGGTAAAAAAATCGGTGCTTGGTATGACGTAGCATTATCGTTCGATTTGGACTACAGAATGATGCAAAACATCCAAGGCTGGTTCTTAGGTGGTCAAGAAATTGACAATAACGTATTAGATCCAGATAACAACAAAGAAGTTAAATGGACTAAAGGTTTATTCCCTACAATGAACGAAGTGTCAATTCAACATCCTTACATTACTTTTGGTATCGAAGATTTCGACCAAATTGAAAGAGGTTTAAGTAAAGTTTATGCTGGTACTTATACTGCTTGTATGTTAGGTTTAGAGGCAGACATCGAAATCGAAAATGCTTTAAAAACATACATGAACTTTACAAATATTGATTACATTACTAAACAAGGTAATGAGTCTATATTCAAAGGTGATGCAGGTTTAGCATTAGCAGTAGGATTTAGCTATTTTGAAAAAGCAAAACGTAAATACGCAATGAAACGTTTCAGTTCTTTCAATAACCCTAAAACTTACAACGCAAGCGGATACGATTATGTAACTCGTGCAATGATGTTCCCATTACGTTCTAACAACGTAGTATCATTACAAAACGGCACAAAATCTACAATCCCTGCAATGCGTGTAGTTTACAAAGCATTAGGTTCTTACAATCGTAAGATGGAAATGTTCCAGACTGGATCTTCTGATGCAGCACGTTGGGGCGTTACTAATGACGTTGATACAAGATTATGGCATCAACGTTGCGAATTCGGTGCAGAATTCTTCGCAGCTAACCAATTTGTAAATATTTTCAAAGCTAACGGCTAGTAAATAAATTAAAATAAAAGGGGACAGTCGAAAGGTTGTCCCCTTTATTTAAGTAAACCATGGTGGTAATTTTATCGTCAAAATAATAAAAAAAATGATCTACAGAAACGATGAGCCATATTCGCTCACAGCAAAAGACAAAAAAGCAGTCTATGATTTTCTAGGCTGGAAAAACACATCTGGTATCTTAGAAGATGCTAAGAAAACAAGACCTGCGGTAATAGCATTTACCGAAACAATGTACACTTACGACAGAGCAAACAAAAGGAAAGTAAGACCATCAATGGTAAACTTACCTTTAGAGTCTGTAATATTTGACGAAGTGGAAGGTTCAATTAAGTGGAATTATTCGGAAAGACCAGTACAAAAAAGTAAAGATGGTGTAATGTCATATAGAAAATATTATTCTATGACAGGAACATTTAGTTTATCGTATGATAAAATTGACTTTTTATTTTTCTTGGTTTCTAAAAGTAATTTAAGAGAATTGAGCGATAAAGAAAAAGCAGACAATTTAGAGCAATTAGCAAGACCATTCTATAGAGTAGAAAACAAAGAAGCAGAAGCTAAAGCTAAACTTGAAAAACAACGTAGAAAATACGAGATACAAGGTTATATCAACGGCCCAGATGGTGTTCGTTGGGAAACAGATAAAGTTCGTATGACAGCAGTTGTATTCGGATTGGCAAATGCCCATGAAATGGAAGACTACGAATTAAGATCAACCTTATTAGGAAGACTTGAAGGAGAAATAAATGGTTGGGAGAGATTCTACGAACTTACTGACATGCAAGTAGAAACTAATATGCGTTATCAAATAGAAATTTGCAAGAACAATAAAACTATTATGTATAATGGCAAAGCAAGAAAATGGTATTGGTTAGAAAATCAGAAAGATAAAGGAGCAGAAATTTGCGCCATGAACTCTAGTTTCGTAACCCCAGAAGAAGCTTTACTAAAGGCAATGCAATTGGATGATACAATAAGATTGAACATTCAAAATTGTGTTGATATTCCAACAGAGTAGTTTTTAAATATTTACAAAAAAAGTCTTATTTTAAAGTAAGACTTTTTTTGTTTTATAAAATGTTGTAATTTTGAATAATTAAAAATCAAAAAAATGATACTAACATTCACAACATCTTTTAACCTAGCGGATAAAAAAGTTAGGATTACAGATACCACAGATTATTCTGGAGTTACTACACCTCCTATATATGGCAACGTAACAGCAAGAATAGGTAACACTATTTTTTATCAGAATACAAATTTTGATGAATCGGCAGATATAGTTATTGGTACTAATAGTTATGTTGAATTTGATTTACCATTAAATGCAGATGGCACAGTAAGACAAACAACTTATTCTTTTACATACGAAGTAAAAATATTCGACCAGCTTTTACAGGAGTCGGATGTTGTTACACCGGAAGATGGAGTTTTTAATAGTTTAGTGATATTCCCTGCAAGTTCAGTTATTATTAATTCTATAGCAGCAGCAATAGCAAGTGGGCAAGTTTGTAGAGCATATTTTGGCTCTCCAGAATTTCCTAACGGAGTAATAATAACATCAACAACAGGAGATGATACTATTAATTTTGATACAGTTGTTGATCCTGATTGGTTTGACATCACACATGTAGTAGTAAGAACCGCATCAACATCTGAATTAACAAATATTTATGATTTTTGTGATAAATCTCCAATTGCAGATTTATGTGTAACATCAGATTGTTTTTTTGCAACTTTAGAAGCAATAGATTCAACTGCTTATTTAGCTATACAAACAATAGTAGATAGAGTATTAACTATTAACTGGCCAAGATTAGCCAATGGGAATGCAGTACAACCACCAACAATAACAGATCAAGCAAGTCAAGTAGTGGGGCCAAATCTTTACACAGGAGATTTCTTGGTAACACTAAGTACAGACATTACATGGACACAAATTGATGGATTAATAATAACCAATACTATTGCAGCAAGAAGTGATTTCAATGTAACTTGTGATGGTGGAATATGTGAAGCATACGCATGTATAAAAGCATACGCAGTACAATACCAAGAAGCAGTAGCACAAGGTTCAAGACAAATTTCACAGTTCCAACAACAGAACTTTCAAATATTAATTTATTGTAATTTATATAACCTTGCAGTAGAGTGCCAACATACAACAGAAGCAAGAGCAATTTTAGTTGCTTTATCTGAATATATGAACACTAATGGAGTTACTGTAATGGGATGTAGCTGTGGTTGTGGAAACACAAGTAATAACAGCACAGAGCCTACAGTAATTTATCCTTTGTATAACACAGCAGTTTATAATAGTGCAACAGAAATTGCAGAAGGTATTATCCAGTTAGCAACACAAGCAGAAACAGATGCTGGATTAAATGATACTAAAGCCATTACACCATTAAAGCTTGCAAACTACATAGGATTTTTATTACCTATTGCTTCGGAAACAATAGCAGGTATAATTGAAATTGCAACACAATTAGAAACTATTACAGGTACAGACGACACAAAAGCTATTACTCCGTTAAAACTCAAGCAAGGAATAGCTAGCACAATAGCTACTACTACATCAGCAGGAATAGCAGAAATAGCCGACCAAACCGAGTCTGAATATGCAGCAAGTGCAGTATTAGCAGTACAAGCAGATAATACCAAAATATTAACACCAAGAGGCTGGAGATACGCATGGGACAAAGCTAAATTATTAGCACAAAGCTTTAATGGTTTAGTGGCCTTCCAAAAAGGAATTCAATTAGGTCTTAACAGCACTCCAATAAACGAAGGAGAGTTATGGTATCAAGACTTTTCGTTTAAAGGATATATTGAAGGACCTGGACCAGTAACTTTAGTAACAGATTTATCGTTGTTTGATCCTACCAATACAGCAACATCAGCAAGTAATATTACTTTAAACGAAAAAAACGGAACATTGGTTTATACTTTTATACTTGCAACAAATACAGCAGCTACTTTTATACTACAAAACACTTTAATTACAGTTGATTCGGTTATACTTTATAGTGTTCATTACGAAAATACAAATCAAGCAGTTATAATAGTTCCTACATATAGCATATTTTCAGACGGAGTGCTTTATTTTAACGTAAAAAACATTGGCAACCAAACAAGCACAGGTACAATAAAAATAAACTTCACAATATTAAATCCATAACTAAATGATTAACATATATGAAATATGGGAATACGTTATGTTCAAAGCAAATAAAGAACAGTCTGGGAATACATTCACCCCAGACATGTTCAATTTGACTTGTAAGTATGTAAATTTGGAATACCTAAAATTAAAAATAGGTCTTCCAGAAGCATATAGACCAGGACTTCCGTTTCCACCACAAGCATACCAAGTTAGTCAGAAGATGACTGATGACGTAAGGCAATTCATAACATGGTTAGGAGGCCCGGATTATCCGTTGTTAAATATTGACCAATACGGAGTAGCACAAGTACCTTTAGACTACGTTGCTTATTCAAGTTGCTATTATGATTTTGTTGTAGGTTCGGATTGTGATACAGAAGAATACATTACTCCAAAAGAAGTTGAATTTTTAACAGATTCAAACTGGTCAGACAGATTAAATAGCAGTATAGATTATCCAGACAAAGAATTTCCAGTAGCAAAATGGTTAGGTAATAATAAGATTCAGTTCGCTCCCAAAAATTTAAAGCAAGTGAATTTTACTTATGTAAGAGAACCTGCAACACCAATATTAGGATATACTTATGATTTAAATAACGATATAGTTTACGATCCATTAACATCCGTTCAGTTTGAATGGCCAGCTATATGTATCACAGACATTGCAAATATGATTTATAGTGTAATGGCAGGAAACTTAAAGTCACAATTAGATATTCAGATAGCAAACCAAAGAAAGGCGGAGGGAACAGAATAGTATGACAAGAGATGAATTTGTAGAATTAGTAAGAAGAAACTTACAAGGATCGGATGCACCTGCTGCTATAAGAGGAAAGTATTCTGATAGAGAGATAAGATTATATGTAAGCATGGCTTATGATGATATTATCGGAGAATTTGCAAGAGA
>TARA_R110000868_G_scaffold249898_4_pt1 | contig 10352 bp, 15 predicted proteins | sample TARA_R110000868 | Tara Oceans TARA_R110000868 (sample SAMEA4397489) | marine metagenome | biome: Polar Biome; feature: [SRF] surface water layer (ENVO:00010504); material: water (ENVO:00002006), including particulate matter (ENVO:01000060) such as... | depth 5 m | reverse complement strand
GCGCTGCCGGACGACGATTCCAGCGTTCAATGGCTGTTGCCGCGTCAATGTTTATCGAACCGTCCGTCGCGCCGCACGTTTCAAGCGCATCGCACTGCACGAAAAACTTAACAGACGCGGCAGAGCCGCAGAACGGGCAAGGCAGCGGTGGTAAATTGACATTCTTCATGTTTTATCCTTCCCTGGATAACCGTTAATAATTGGAATAATCAGTGGTTCAGGCCAATGCCTTGACCGTCGATGCGGCACTGGCTTTTAAGCCTGACGAAATTTCATCCGGTCCCCATTTATCGCTGTAATGCTTGGCATCGCTCCGCAGCCACTCGATCTGCGCATCTGTGCCTGCGATCAGCACTCGACTGCTAGACCGAGAAACTTCCTGGGGCATGGCGGTTTCCGGGTCGCCGTCACAGGGGCCGCGGTCTGAAAAATCGTCCCAGAACTTGGCGGGCACTTTGTACCGCTTCACGGTTGGCACCTCGATTGGCTTGACCGCACGCACCTTGCGCTTGGCGATCTTTGCCGCTGCCGTTCTGATGTCGTCGTGCCGGTCAGGGGGGGCGAAGATGCCGCGAACCTCGGTTACCTCGGCAGCAGCTTTGCGCGCTCTGAATGCCGCTTGCCGTTCGGCGCTGGTCTTGGCAGTTGTCACTGTTCCCTCCCAATGACGGCTGTTGTGGTCATGTCATTCTCCGGTTGGTGTGCCTCTATTATGCACTACGTTACGCGTAACGCAAGCCCTTTCTGTTGATAAGAAAGCTAATACTTTGATATGAGGTTATTTGCGCCAAATTGCAATAAAGTCTGCGCTGCCGTTTCCCGCCCTGGAATAGAGCCACGGCGGCGTAATTTTTTCATGCGGAAATGCCCATATTGATTTTTTAGCATGAACAGATTCATTGCCAATAAAAACATAGGCATCACAAGCCGAGATAATGTCTTCTTCAGTCACTCCAAATTGATTGCCGCCCGCTTCAGATCGGTCAGGATTATATCGGTGCGTTACCCACGATGCAATTACCACTTTTGGTTTGTATTTATTTAATGCTTCTAAAGCATTTAACTTTTCAACGTGTCGTCCGTATGTAATAACAGGCTGACCAAGCGCAGCATAAAATGCTTTTATTTCTCTATCTTCTTGCATTCGATTATCGGTTGCAGGAATATTTAAAGCTTTAGCTAACCCACCATATCCCGATCCAATTTCAATTGCAGTTTTTGTTCCGATAATGTCTTGCAAAAATGCGATTAGCTCTTCTGTTAAAAAACCGTAAACAGCGTGACGCACTCCAAAAAGACATCTTTCCTCGCGTGTTGTATTTTCTAATATTGACGCTGGCACCACTTTTAACTCATTCTTAGGGTCTAATAGTAATGGCGCAATGTCGCGAATTGCAAATGGATCAATCGCAATAGCCTGTATAAAATTTGTCATTTTCTATGCATGTTTGTATAGAGATGTATAGCGTTGTATAGCGCTTTGACCTTATACATTTTTACGATTGCGCCGAGATCCGATTGCGCCATCGCCAAGTTGAAGTGTTCCGGTTGCCTCTGCTTCTGCAAGCCTAGTTGCTTCTTTTTTGATTTCTTCAAATACTTTTGCTTCGACAATTTGTCTAGCCCGGTCAGCACCATGCGTTTGACAAGATCGTTGAATAGCTTTCATTTTTGCTACGCCGTTTTCTGTTGACATCCAATAGCCTCGAATTGATGTGCCAGAAGGTGTCACAATTTCATAAATAGGCACAATGCACCCAGATTCTTTGCGTTTTGTCGTCAAGCGCAATCTGGCGTGCAACGGCATATCTGCTGCGGTGTAAGCATCATCACGATAATATATTGATTCAAGTAATGCCGCTTGTTTGCCGCCGTAATCTGAATCGTTAAAGTATTGCTGTCGGCCACCTAATCCTTTGGGCAGCGCAACTCGCCACGTTTTAAAATCTTCCATTCTTGAGATACAAAGCATCGACTGCGCACTGATAGTCATGCCGACATCCACTCTGCAAAACCGCCCGTAGGCTCGATTTCATCCCAGTTGGCCCGGTAGTAAGCTTGACCGCCTGGCGCGTCTCTAGCGCCTCCCAGCCCCTGCACGTAGCCCTGGGCACCAAACGTTTTTTGTTCGGTCACTATCAGCAGGCATCCGGCAAACGCTCGATTTTTCACTTTTTCCGGGTTGAGTTGTAGGATTTGTCCTAATTTTAGATCAGATGGGGCCAATGTCGTCTCCGATGAAAGCACAATGCTACATTACTTTAGCATTAATCCAAGAGGTGAAAATGTTAGATTGTTATACGCTAAACGGCAAAATTGCTGTATTGGAACTCGATCTGATGGCCTGGCAGCACTGGTTTGCGCACGCAGATCGTCTTGTCTGCTGCACCAAATGGGCAGAAGATGAAAAAGCTAATCAAAAAGAAATTATTGTTTTCACAGTTTTCCTAGGTGTTAATCACAATTGGCGTGACAACGGAGCGCCACTACTGTTTGAGACAATGATTTTTGGAGGGGCAATGGATGGATCTTGCAGTCGAGTTGCGACATGGGAGGAGGCTGAAAAACAGCATCAAAAAACTTGCTTTTTAGTTCGTTTAGCATTAATCAATTAGCAAGTTTTTTATTCAACGGAGTAATAAATATGGCTTTAGTAAATCGTGTTATTTGGGACGAAAACGATAAACAATTGATAGTTTCTGAAGCAGCAAGAATGTATGTGACAAAAGAGGAATCTGCAAAGACGCCTGCTTTAATTGCTGCAATGAAAAAAATGCTGCCAGCAGATAAGCAACGTCATCCAATTGGGCTAATTAGCAATGTAAAAACTTGGTTTCATAAAAACTTTAATGCTGAAGTTGACCGATTAAACAAATCCGGTTTGGTAGTTGTTAATCAAAACGGTAAACAAACTCGAAAAGAAAGGATTATCTGGAGTGGATTAGAAAAGAAATTTTTGGCTGAAAATTGTGCCAAATTTATGAACGATTGGACGGCAAAAACTCTTAGTCAAGCACTCTTTATGTCTCAATCGCTTTTGCCAGAGAATCGCAGGCGAGGTGATTCAGCAGCTGGAAATTCATCTTGGTTGCTTCCTGCAGTCAATGCTGAACGCAAAAAACAATTAAGTGAAGAGATATCATCCGACAAAAAAGAATTATTTAGCGCAGCAGCAGCGCTCGATGCAGAGATTGCAGCGCATCACGAAAACGTACAGACATCGCCAGCATTGGCCCTGCCAGCGCCTGCATTTGTGCCGCCTGCAAACAACTTAACAGCAACGCTATTGACTCTGCGTGAGCAAATTGTTGATGTCATGGTTGGGATATTCTCGGACGCACTGCTAAAAGCGGTTGCGCAAACAACCTCGTCGTTGACCAGGCCAGCGGTCGATTTAATGCCGCAGCCGATAGACAAACCGACTAAGGCGCACGACCCCAGAATGCACTCAGAACCGCGTCCATTGATGCTGTCTGTGCTGGTAGTCGGGTGTAAAGGAACTCAGCCCGAAATGCTTAAACGCGAGTTCGGACACAAGCTGAACCTAAATTTCTACAGCAGCGACCAAAGCAAATATGAACTGCGGGCGAAGGTGGACGCTGCCGACAAAGTTCTGGTCTGGGCCTCGTTTGTGTCTCACTCGCACACAGATGTAATCAACGCACGCAAAAAAGACGCTGTTGTAGTCGTTCACGGCGGCATGGACGGCCTGCGCACTCAACTACATATCATGATTGCTAACGCACCGTAACAACTTCTGTGTTACGATGACGTAACATGCGCGTGTTGCGTTGTGTTACGTCAACTTAACAGAGGTTATATGAACATAATAGTTGTAGCAGGTCGAAAAGGTGGTTGCGGTAAAACGACGGGTGCGACTAATCTAGCAGTTTGGTTTGCATCGCAGGGTTGGAGCGTGGCAATGCTAGATACTGACCCAGAACGTCAAGCGCAGATGTGGCATAACTTGCGCCTTGCGAGCGATATTGCACCAAAGATTCATTTGGAGCATGTGACCGGCGATGTGCGTCGATCAATCCTAAGCATTTCTCAAGAATTTGATTGGGTAATTGTTGACACGCCTGGGTTGGATAGCCTAGAGACAAAGCGCGCAATTGCAGTAGCGACTATCGCAGTGTTTCCGTTTAAAACATCAATCTTTGACTTAAAGACGCTTGCCTTAGCCAATATGCTGGCTGAGGAGATAAAAACGTTTCGGCCCGATGCGGTTGCATTAGCGTATGCATCCGAAACTGATACCGGACAATCTGGCAAGGCCGACCGCGCGTCTGCAAAAGAAACGTTGGTTGAGTGCAAATCTTTGACGCTGCTAGAAGGTTTTACAGCAGGACGCAAAGCCTACCGACACTGTGTTAATGCAGGTATGGGCATTACGGAATGGTCAGATATAAAAGCCGCTGCTGAATTTGACGCGCTGGCTACGGAGATTTGCAGCTATGGCAACTAAACCTAAAGGGTTCCCCACCTTAGCGCAATTGGCCGAAATGGACGCGATGATTGTTGCCAAGGGAGCGCACTTTGTGTCATCAAATGTTGCGTTAGTAAGTGATACAGCATCACAAAATAACGCAAAGAATGATAACGTGCCGCACTTAGCAATACCAACTGTTAAGACAACAGAGCTTGCGGTAACGCAGAGTGCGTTACCCACTACGCACGGCAAGCGCACGCGAGTGACGGGCTACATCGACCCAGGCGATGCTTACCGGGTCCATGAGCTGATGGCGGCGCTGGATCGCTCGGAGTCTTGGGTGGTTGGCGCGCTAGTGGCTGAAGCCATTGCTGCCAGGCTTGCAAAAGGCATTTAAAGCCCCGTAGAGCGATCAAAAAGTGTGGCTGGCTACTACCCCACCACCACACTTGTGATCGGGCCTTGGCTGGCCTGTGGTGGCTTCTGTCGAGGTGGCTGATGCTCTTACGCCCCTCGGTTGGAAAATTTCCTGGTCAAAAGCCGGTTTTTTGGGCGTTTTGCAAAGTTATCCACAGGCGGCTTAGTGCCATGGATACGGTCTGGGTTGCTTATAAGAAGGATTACCTCTTTGTTAGGCGATATCCATGGCACTAAGCTTTTCGTATCCATGGCACTAAGCTTTACACGCCAAATATCCATGGCACTAAGGAAGTGTTTAGTGCCATGGATATGGGTCTTTTTGCTCTAAGATTCGTCTATGACACTCCCATCTGTGCTGGTGCTTCCGCAGTGGCTCGACGACCAACGAGGGATGCCCAACGCTCTTGTGCGAGCCGCGCTGTTCAACGTCGCAAGCGCTACGACCGGCAAGCGACAACTGCTGCAACAACGGCTACTTCATTCGGTGGACGGTCTTGCGGTGCGCTACACCGGCGCTGAGCTGCGGCAAGACGACCAAGATGTCTTCCTTCAGATCCTCCATCTGGCGAGGTCGCAAGAGCTTGGCGAGACCGTGCGGTTCACCTGCAATTCAATGCTCAAAGCGCTTGGCTGGACGATCAACAAAGAGTCCTACGCTCGACTCGACACCACCATAGCCATTTTGACGGCAACCGCTTTATCGGTAACCTTTTCAGCGCTCGGAAAAAGCGTCACATATGGTGGTTCTCTGGTGCGCAACTACAAAGCTTTTGACAACGATAAAGTAATGCTCAAGAGATGGGAGGTCCAGCTTGAGCCGGAGATTTTAGTTTTATTTGGAGCTACTACATATACGCGAATTAATTGGGAAATGCGTCTGGCACTATCGCCACTAGGCAAGGGGTTATATGCGTTTTACAGCACTCACCACATTCCAATGTCATATTCGGTGATCAAACTGCATGAATTACTAGGCAGTAAAACTAAATCAATACCCTCGTTCCGCCAAAAACTAAAAATTGCCCTGCAAACTTTGGTAGACAAAAGCTTTTTGGTTAGTTTTAACGTCAATCCCAAGACTGATGTGGTGAATGTCGTCAGGCAGGGTTCCCAGCATTGACAATCATTTCTTTGCGCTTCAGCCCAGCGGCTTTGATTGCGTCGTAAGCGGATCTATCCCCAACATCTTTTGCCTCGGCCAGCCCGGCCCTCACTTGCTGCTCCAGTTCGGCCAGCGCAAACATATCGTCCAGGGACGCAATCCAATCGGCTAGGACGCTCGGACTCATGCCGGTAGCTGGATCAGGCAGCACAAGCGGCTTAATCGTCTGCAGCACCTTTTTGCCGCGTGTCGCAGTCAGTGCCAGGACAAGGTTTTTTGTGATGCCTGTGACATGGCTAACCCGGATGCCGCCGACCTCCGCGCCCCCATACCTGATGCTTGGGTCGTGAAAGAGCGTCATGGCCTGGCCGACCCACTTGCGACCGTCATCGCCCCAAGCATGAATCAGGATCTTGCGAACCGTTTTGCAAGGTTTGTAAGGTCGACCATCGTCATTTTCGTAATGCACGATAAGCGGCTGGTCGTCGCTGCCCATGCTGACATTTGTCACGCGCACGGTAATTGGATTGTCAATTAACTGTTCGGCGTTGAGTTGATCAGATTTCGGCAGGATTGTTGCTCGCAAATTGCTGATGTCATTACTCATCGCGCACCTCAATTTCGTTGCTGCGGCTCGCCCATTTCGGCAAAGAGATATATTTGCGACCGCTGCCGTACGCGGGCCAGATGCCGGTTTTCATGCATTCCGCGTGCAGTGCAAGTAATTCGGCGACTTCTTCCCAGCCTTGCACCGACGCTTCAATGTCAAGCACATAAGGCACGGCAATAAACGGATATGCGTTGCTCACCGCTGCAAATACAAATTCGTCAACGATGAGTCCGTTTGCTTCTAACCCGGCGACGTAGTGGGCTTGCTGGCGGTGATAACCGTATGTCGCAATCGACTTTGCAAACCCGTCAGGCGAGACATCAACAGCGGTTTTGAGATCGATGCAGATGACATGTCCGTTACTACGAGTGTGTATCCAATCCGGCCTGCAACGACAATGCTGACCCGTTTTTTCGTCTGTCCAGAACGCTGAAACCTCTGCATGACCGCTGCTAAACAAATGCGCAAGTTCAGGCACTGCCAGCACTGCTTCCCGTTGCGCGTGTGCTGTCTGCAATTGCTGCTCCGAAACAATTTTCATGTTTGGCGCCAGGCTTGCTAACCACGCTTTGCCAGCCACAGTCCGACCATCGTAGTTTTCTGGCTTGACGACGTACCGATTAAGCACCGTGTGCGGCTCAAGAATCATGCAGTGTGCAAGCGTGCCGGCAAACATTGCTGGGGTCGAGAACTGGCGCGGTCGCTCGTCGGCGTAATGCAGCGCATAACAGTGTCTCGGCGATTTAGCCATATGCGTCAGCATTGTGTTGCTGACCTCGTTTTCAATGCCGCCATTGTGATATTCGTCAGCGTCTAGGCCGAATATTAGAGCGTTGCGAATGTTATCTGTCATTACGCTACCTTTTGTTATCTTAATGCTATTTTGAATAACTTACGTTACGTTGCGTCAAAATGCGTTATGACAGCTTATTGCAATTGAAAATAAAATAACGTAATTGCCATGACCGCAATCAATGCAACGGCAATCAGCACATTGACAACGGCAGAGATGTAAGTGGGATTGCGCCGCATGGGGTCGAGTTGATTGCGAGAGTGCGGGCCGAATGCAGAGTCAATAGTGCGGTGGGTCCGACCATGCCAATTGCTATTAGACATTAGCTCACATCCCTTTTGCTTTTAATACTGTATTCAAGCGCGTCAACTAAATCCATCACAACCATATTCCATTGTTTTGCTACGAGATTAGAAAAAAACTCGACATTGCACACAATTGCGTCAAGCGTGATACCTGTATCTAGCCACCCTTTGTCAGTCATCATCCATACACGAACCTCCTCAACTTGAACTTCAGAAGGTTCTTCAGGATACCCAGGATCACCGTTGTCCATACTCCTACGACCCGGTTCACCTTTTTCAAAATTGTAGGTAATGACTAATTTGCCGCCTCGGTTTAGAGGGTAATCCAGTGTATACAGGCTCACAGTTTTGTTTCCTTTGCTGGCTGAACTAAATTCTGCGGGATGTCGATTTTTAAATCGGGATCGTTTAGAAACATTGTCAAACAAAATTCTGACCCGTCTGCGTCTGTGCCGGTTACATCAATCCAGCAATAATCTTTGCCCTTATGCCGCCTGATGTTAATAGCGGTCATGCGATGCGCGGATATTGTGAAATGACTCATCGTTTACCCCAAAGCAGCACAGATGTGTAACAAGCAAACAGTTTTTTTAGGACTGCGTTGCGTTTAGTTGATCATTGTCATTTTTTTGATCACTGATTGTCGCAAAGTTGTCACAGGCAAGCACTGTCAGTATTAAAGACAGCATGCTTGTGTGTCAATGTTCATACGCTTCTAAAAATTGACAATTGTGGTCCGTTTAATTAATCCTATGCAGTATCACAAAAGCATTTGTATGCGTTACAACTGCCATCAAATAAACACATTCGTGATACTTTTTCTAAAACACTCATTTGTCAATTGCCAAAGCGCTAAGGTTGAGATAAATTCATTTTTTTAACTTAACGGAGATTGAAATGCTGTGGAAATCGATGATTGACGACATGCTTGCGGCGAAATATACCCAGAAGCGCATCGCTGACGAAATTGGCTGTTGCCAGGCAGCGATCAGCGAGATGGTGCGCAAGCCTGAACGCCAGCCGCGCTGGGACCGGGGTGAAAAATTGCGAAAGTTGCATAGCGAGGTGATGGCATTGCAGGCAACTTCGATTGCTGAAAATATTGCGAATTTGCAATCTCAGCTTATCAAAATCGTGCCTGCTGTGGATTTTCACGACGCCGCGGCTGACGCAACTTAAATCGTGGTGACGTCGCTGTCGAGCGGCGTGTCGGCCTGGATCTCGTGCCGCACGCCGCCTCTTGTCGACCGGCCAGGTTGGTACGACGTGCGATATGGGCCTAGCAAGCATTTGCCTCGATCTTTGAACAGGCGTGTGCGGCGTGTGTATTGGACCGGGCGGGCTTGGCAATCGGGCTGGGTGGTGGCTTGTCTTGACGATGTCTGGAGGGGCTTGACGACCCCGACTGCAGCTAAGGATCAACGTGGCCGGTGACTGGATCAAGATCAAACACAACACCATGGACGGCATCGAGGTGCAGACCTTGGCCCACACACTCGGCATCAAATCAGCAGAAGCGCTGGGCTATTTATGCCTTTTTTGGCGCTGGTTTGATGTCAATACTGTAGACGGTCGTGTAGACGGTGATGTAGACGGTCATGTAGTCGAGGGTGTTCTTCAAATGATCGACTCGCAAATCGCAATGCGAGGGTTTTGCGATGCGATGCAAAAAATGCGATGGTTGGCAATTGATGAGTTAGGAATATCAATTCCAAACTTTTTAATAAATAACGGTCATTCTGCAAAGGAAAGATCGCAAAAAACTGCTAGGCAAGCAAAATATCGTGCAAAAGTAGACGCTGCTGTAGACGGTCATGTAGACGCTGCTGTAGACGGTGTCGCAACTACATCAGCGTCGACTAGAGAAGAGAAGAGAAGAATTAAAGACAAACCCCCTTACCCCCTTCGCATCGCATCGATGCTTGCGCCCGACTTGACATCGCAAACCTTCGCAAGTTTTTGGGATGCGTACCCGAAACGCAAGGATCGCAAAAACGCTGAGAAAGCCTGGGCCAGGCTGGCGCCCGACGCCACCCTCCAAGCCAAGATCCTTGCTGCGGTGCAGCACGAGGCGCAGACGGACGACTGGCAAAAACAAAATCACAAATATGTTCCGCTTGCCGCAACTTGGCTCAACGCCAGGCGCTGGGAGGACGAAACCAGCCCGGCAACCGCCGACATTTTTTCGAGAGCGATTTGAAGGGCCTACAAGCGCTAATTCAGGCTCGTCTAGGGGGTAGTAGCCAACGCACGATTTGGATCGCTTCTAGCCCCATTTGCTGGCTTGCAAACGGCATTGGCAATGTGCCGGGAGATCAACCCTGGCTAGATCTTGAGATCGAGGCTTGCGACAGACCGGAGTTGCTCGATTTGCGATGCGTGGTCGGGATGATCGTGATCGCATCGGGATTCCATTCAAAGCGTATTGATGAAATAGTTTCTGCTTGTTTAGCTCACGGCGCTCGGAGAGTATTCGGCATTGTGTTCAAAGCCGGACCTGAGCATTTTGAAATCGTCGACGTTTACGATTCTTGGGAGAATACAGATGGCGAATGTCATTCCTGACGATATCGACTTTTCCGAATATCTGCGAGAAACGTCGGTACGAGTTAAAGTTCGCAAGGCTTCGATATATAAAACATCGCTGCTAAATTATTTTTTTCCGCCAATCGATGCAGAAAAGCCCAAGG
>TARA_R110000868_G_scaffold195851_2_pt1 | contig 10352 bp, 12 predicted proteins | sample TARA_R110000868 | Tara Oceans TARA_R110000868 (sample SAMEA4397489) | marine metagenome | biome: Polar Biome; feature: [SRF] surface water layer (ENVO:00010504); material: water (ENVO:00002006), including particulate matter (ENVO:01000060) such as... | depth 5 m | reverse complement strand
GGGTACTACCGGAGCACAAGGTAATCAAGGACCGACTGGCTTACAAGGAAATCAAGGACCGACAGGAGTTCAAGGTACAGTAGGTACACAAGGAACAACAGGTGCAAGTGCGGGAATAACATCATACACAAATCCTGCCGACAATAGAGTATTAACATCAGTATCTTCTACAACAATAAATGCAGAAGAAAATTTAACATTTGATGGTAGCGTTCTAACTGTTACGGGAACTATAACAGAAACATCATCAGAAAAAGTAAAAGAGAATGTAGAAAACATAATAAATGCATTAGATACTATAAAAAAGTTGCGAGGAGTACAATACAATAAAATAGGAAACAATAATAAAGAAATAGGTGTTATAGCAGAAGAGGTAGAGGAGATACTACCTCAAATAGTTACAAGAGATGAAGAGGGAAATCCAAAATCAGTATCTTATGGTAGGTTAACTGCCTTATTAATAGAAGCGGTAAAAGAATTAGATAACAAATTAAATAAACTAAAATGAAAAAGTATTATCAGGTAGAGAACTACGGAAATGGTTTTATAACTCATCAGGAGAATGAAACGGCACATGTTGCAGGATATCCAGGAAACATTTGGGTGACCGAAAACATCACATGGGCTCAAAGAGTAAATGCTGTCGAGAAGACAAAAGAAGAAGCACAGACTATCGTTGATGCTGCTGTGGCTGCTTCCTATGTTCCACCCAATAGCACAACCCCTCCCCAAATTGTATTACCTTAAAAACTAATTATGAAACAAGAGTTGCAGATTACAGAAGATTTACGAGAGATTGTAAATGTTTTAAATGAAGAAGATGCTAATACTATTTTATCTATAAGAGATGAACTAGTTGATAATTGGCAAAAAAAGCAGATTTTTAGGACAGAGACAGAAATGAGAGTCTCTGTTCTAAATGACGCTAAACACCCTACTAATGCTTCTAAATATTGGCAATCAGTAAGAGAGATGTCAGCACATTTTGATGCATTGATGAATTTAACTTTTGATTTAAGAAAGAATACGGTAGATAAGTTAAGACTTGATAAGAAGATTCAAGATTTAGGTAAGGACAAACAAGATAATCAGTTCGATATCATGGAAGCTAAGATAGACATTGATAGAAATTTGTATGATAGGTCTTGCATGTTACAGGTTGCTAGAGATAGAGTAAGGGAATTAAGTTTATGGAGTAGAATTAAGAAAGAGTTAGATGATAGTTCTTTTGATACTAAGGACGTAAATGTTCACCAAGCGGAATCTTTGCATAGGTATTTTGAGAATAGGGTTAAGTCGTTGAATGACGCATCCGCTCCCGGGGAAATCATGAATGCCATGGGCCCGTACCTATCCTTCAACCGTATGAAAAATGAGGAAGGAAAGTTATTAAATTTTTTGGGAGAAGTACCCGAAGAAACTAAAAAGAAGTTAAACTAGTTTTATGACTAATTTCATTTATGCTAAAAAAAATGCTATATCAATTAATACATGTTACAATCTGATAAAAGCATTTGAAGAATCTGATTTAAAACAAGCAGGAGTCTTATACGGCCCAAACGGTATATCCTCAGACAGTGATAAGAAATCTACAGACATTACATTTGACCCATCTTTCATGAATAAAGAACCATGGGCAATGTTATTAGAAGAAGTTATCGTATCAGTAAAAAATGCTGCATTAGATTATTTGAATAGACATTCCACAGCCATGACTAAAATGGATGCAATTGATTTGTACACCTATTTTAACATGCAGAAATATGAACCTAATGAAGGATTCTTTGGATGGCATTGTGAAAGAGCAGGAAAAAAACATTCAGATAGATTGTTAGTTTGGATGATATATCTAAATGATTTAACAGACAGAGGAGAGACGGAGTTCTTTTATCAGCAGCATTTTGAGACACCCGAAAGAGGAAAACTATTGATATGGCCCTCCGATTGGACTCATCTGCACAGAGGAGTTCCGTCTCAAACTCAAACAAAATATATATTAACAGGTTGGTTCACTCATGTAAATAACTAGGTTATGGAATTTAGCATCCATCAAGAAAATTGGTTTTCCACTCCAATATGGGAATCCGAAGTAAAGAATATAAACAATCAGGAAATTAAAGATTACTGTTTATATTTGAAAGACAATACTAAAGGCGTTAATATTTCAAATAGGGGGGGATGGCATAGTAGTGAGATATTACTTCCTATGCCACAAGATTTGAGAAGTTTGTTTAGCAATCTTGAAGTATTTGTAAATGAGCATTGTTTTAAAGAAATGGGAGTCCCTAATTTAAAGTTTGGTAATTTTTGGGTAAACGTAAACTACCCGGGGGCGTATAATCTTGCACACGACCATCAAAGTAGCATCTTATCAGGAGTATATTACGTTTCCGTACCTTTCGATAATATGGGAGATTTAATATTACATAGAGGTGACACGGCAGAGTATTTCCTAAAATCAGATGTACAGAGGGTTGGTACAAAAACAAATTCTATGGTGGCTATAAAAAAACCTATAGAGTCTGTATTTTACATATTTCCATCATGGGTTAAGCATCATGTGGAATCAAATAATTCGCAGGGAGACAGAATATCAATAGCATTTAACTTCATCCCCGAAAATAAATAAAGTTATGAATGCACAGGTATATCCTATATTCCCAATACCATTATATGTTGCAAACTATGATAAAGATTTAAAAGATGTCATAGAATATTTTGATAATTGTGAAATGCAAGATACTAAAGCAGGATACGGAATGATATCAAATAATAGTTACATCTTAGATAATCCTATATGTAATGAAATAAACGAATTCCTTATGTCATGTTTTAAAGATTTTGCAACAAACATCATGAGATATAGATATGAAGAATTACAATTTGCACAATCATGGTTAACATATAAGAATCCCAACCAAATTCATAAAGCACATACTCATCCAAATACATTATTGGCAGGAGTATTCTATTATGATGCACATGAGGATGATGCTGCTATATGTTTTTCAAAAGATGTCAAATCATTTAATAGGTCATATTTTGAACCATCTTTACATGAGGATTATCAAAACCATGTATTCTCACAGGAAGAGATTTACTACATGCCAAAGAAAAATGATTTCCTCATATTTCCATCATGGTTGACACATGGAGTACCCCCGAATAGAACAAACCGGGTAAGAAAAGCTTTGGGAGTAAATGCATTAACGAAAGGGACATTAGGAGATAAAGAAACTATTTCGGAAATTATATTTGGAAGATATGCGTAAACAGAAGATATTTTTTAATTCCACATTGCCTAGAAGTGGAAGTACATTATTGCAAAACATAATGGGACAAAATCCTGAATTTCATGTAACACCAACATCAGGTCTTATTGATTTAATGTTAGGAGCTAGGATAGGATATAATCAGAACCATGAGTCAAAGGCAGGTGATACAGAAATGTGGAAAGAGGGATTCTATAAATTTTGCGGGGAAGGAATAAAAGCATATATAGCATCTCAGACATCTAAAACATATTACCTAGATAAAAATAGAGTATGGGCATTCTACTATAACCTATTATCAAACATGGTAGAAAATCCAAAAGTATTATACATGGTCAGAGATTTACCATCCATATTTGCATCCATGGAGAAGAAATTTAGATTAAATCCTGACAAAGATGATGGTACAATGGATAACATCAAATTAAAAGGGACAACAACACATAAGAGAGTTGAATTATGGGCACAAAGTCATCCAATAGGTTATTCATTAGAGAAATTACAGCAAACATTACTAGACGGTACAGCAAAGAACTTTTTATTCATTAGATACGAAGATTTATGCAACAATCCTGAAAATGTAATGAAAAGCATCTATCAATATTTAGAAGTAGATGATTTCAAACATGACTTCCAACATATAAGTCAAGTCACAGTGGAAAATGATAGTATACATGGGATATATGGAGACCACATCATAAGAAATAATTTAAACATGTTACCAAATGATTCAAGAGATGTGCTAGGTCAATACACAGTTGATTCCATAAAGACATCATATAAATGGTATAATGATTTCTTCGGTTATAAATGATAGGTTGTAGATATTTATAATAAAAGAATATGGCTAAATTACAGAGTACAGAGATAGTAGGAGTGGCAAATAGACCTGCAACAATATGTGTGGATACTGTTTGCTTATGGTTTGATACAACAAATTTGAAACCAATGGCATCATATTGTAGTAGAAGTGGTGCAGGTGTTTGGTCAGTGGGTGCAGCATTGCTTACTGTGCGTTATTCAGCAGGAATAGGTACACAGAATGAAGCACTTGTTTTTGCAAATAATTCTACAAACGAATACAATGGAACATCTTGGGCAGCAGGTGGTTTACTAATAACAGGAAGAGCTTGTTTAGGAGGAGCAGGTACACAAAATGTAGGACTTGGTTTTGGAGGTATTGCTGGTGTAGCTGTATCTTGCACAGAAGAATATAATGGCACATCTTGGTCAGCAGGGGGTGCATTGATAACAACAAGAAGATGCCCAGGAGGAGCAGGAACACAGAATGCAGGACTTGCATTTGGTGGATATGGCTCTATTTCATGCACAGAAGAATACAATGGTACATCATGGTCAGCAGGGGGTGCATTGATAACAGGAAGAAGAGCTTTAGCAGGAGCAGGAACACAAAATGCAGGACTTGCAGGAGGAGGTTTTCCTAATCCTAATGTCTCTTGCACAGAAGAATACAATGGCACATCTTGGTCAGCAGGTGGTGCAATGATAACAGCAAGAAGAGATTTACCAGGTGCAGGTACACAGAATGAAGGACTTGCTTTTGGAGGTAAAACTGATGTAGTTGTATCTTGCACAGAACTATACAATGGTACATCTTGGTCAGCAGGTGCTGCATTGATAACAGCAAGGACAGAATTAGCAGGAGCAGGAACTCAAAATTTAGGACTTGCTGTAGGGGGTCATATAAATAGTTGTTCTTCTTGTACTGAAGAATACACTCCAGCATTAGTACTAGTAGATTGTTTCTTATAAAATAAAAACACAAGTAAAAGTTATACTATGAATAAATACATTGTTTGGCACATACAAGGCGGACTAGGAAAGAATGTTGCAGCCACATCATTACCGAAGACAATAAAGGATGTATATAGTGATAGGCAACTTATAATGGTTGTGTCATATCCCGAAGTTTTTTTGAATAACCCTTACGTTGATAGAGTGTATCCGTTAGGTAATTGCCCCTACTTTTACGAGGATTATATAGAGAATAAGGATACACTTGTTTTTAGACATGAGCCTTACCACCAAACAGGACACATACATAAGGCAAAGCATTTAATAAGTAATTGGTGTGACTTGTTAAATATAGAATACAGTAATCAAACCCCGCAATTATATCCAAATTATGCGGAGAAGATTAATGCTAAGAAATGGTTTAGAGATAAGCCTGTCGTATTATTACAGACATCAGGTGGTTCGTTAGAATCAAATAGCACTTATTCTTGGTGTAGAGATATGCCACAAGAGATTGCACAGTTGATTGTTGATAAGTACAAGGATAGTCATCACATATTTCATGTATCAAGACAGGGTGGATATGCGTTAAATAATGTAGAAAGATTGGATACTAAGTTATCTAATATGGAGTTATTCGGCATGTTGACAGTTTCATCTAAGAGATTTTTGATAGATTCGTCTTTACAACATGCAGCAGTGGCTATTAATCTAAAGTCAACGGTGTTTTGGGTTGGTACATCTCCGAAAGTTTTTGGGTATGAACTACATAATAACATTGTTGCAAATGAGCCGAAGAATAAAAATCAATTAATTGGTTCATACATATTCGATTATCAGTTTGATTTTAATATTCATGAGTGTCCATATAGTATAATAGATGACATGTTTGATATGAATGTTGTACTAAATAATATATAGATGAAATTTTGCATAGCTACATTGACTCATAGATATGAATATAGAGATGTATATTTAAGAAAGACTATAGAAAGTTTTATTGATAATACAGACTTTGATGGAATGATTGATTGGTACATTCATTGTAATGGTCAATATGATTTAATGGATGTTGTCATTAAAGAGATGACTAGTAAATATTGGGATAAGATTAACTTTTACTATTCCTCATCTCCTGATAATATGGGAGTAGGTGTTGGCATCAATTATCTTAATTCATTGGTTAGAGAGTATGAGTATGTTTTATTTTTGGAAGGAGATTGGATTTGTTTACCCCACGATATTTCTGGCCACGAAGATTGGTTACGAGACTGCCTAAACTACTTGGATGGAAACAAAAACATCAGTCAAGTGTTACTAAGGAGATACATAAGTGATTTAGATGACAGACAGTATGGATATGGGTATTGGATAAGAGAGCAGAATATAAAAAAGGTGGGGAGATTAAAAAACAAATACATCCATTTACATAAGAAAGAATATACCAACAATCCATACATAAGAAGAAACAATGATTTTTATGATAAGAACATATTACCATTAAATGAATTCTATGATGAAAATGGATTACCTAATGAAATTAAAGGTTTACCCATGTGGGGACAAGCAGAGATACAAGCAGAATCGAAAGGATATGAAATAGAATCATGTTATCTAGCATTTGGAAACATGGTACATTGTGAAGCATGGAATTATTATAAAGAGTATGATAAATTGATTGAGGAAGATATGACATGTAAAAAGTATTTAGATGTTGGTAAAGCAGGGTGTAAATATGGATACTTCTTCCCCGCAAAAAAGTTCTGTGAAGTATGTGACCATTCTAAAAACTTCATGGATTTAGAAAGGCATGAACAGGAATATGAAAGTAAATTATAAAGCTATGACACATAAAAGTAATTTTGATAATGTTTTTTGGTATGTAGATAGTATGCGATTAATTAGCGACGATTTATACGAAGTAAGTGGTTGGATTTTTAGCACAGAAGGAAGCATTAAAAAAATAATTATAGGAGACGTAGAGTATGCGAATCTACAAAATGGATTGTACCCTAGAAAAGATGTTAAAGAAGTTTACCCGGATTTACCTAATGATCTGGTGGGTTGGACTTTTGTGGTTAAACCCTCTAATGTAAATGCTCCTATAGATATTGTTTTGGATAACGAAGTGCAGATTTTAAATATAGGCACTTTAGATTCCTGGCTTGTTTTTAATTCCGGCTTTAATCCCTATGCTTCTAAAGACATTGTTGTTGTGGATAACTTCTACATGCAACCGGACTTAGTCAGAAGCCATGCCATTCATAATCTAAAATATTCCGAATCTGATTACCATAGAGGGAAACGAAGCGATACCTCTTTTATACTAAATGGAACACTAGAAAGATTTGAGGAGATATTAGGAAGGCCTATCTATAATTGGAACCATCCGGAATATGCTAACGGGAGATTTCAATATTGTACTTCGACAGATCCTATTGTCTATCATGTGGATTCTCAAAAGTATGCTGCCATGGTTTACTTAACCCCGGATGCACCTTTGCAGAGTGGTACAGCGACTTACAAAAGTATTCACACGAACAAAATGAAGTTTGACGAAGCGCAGGGAGCAGAATATGAGAAAGCATTCAAAGGAAGAAGCAGTGGATTAAATTTTTACGACAAGACATCTTTTGAACTCGTAGATAATATTGCAAATGTGTACAATCGCTTAGTTTTATTTGATGCTAAAAATATACATGCTGCCGTAAATTACTTTGGTGACACTAAGGAAAATAGCAGATTTTTTCACTTATTCTTTTTTGATATATGAAGATTAGATTCCATGTTATAACCAGATGTACAAGACCTCAAAATCTTTTACAGATATATGATAGTTTTAATTACACAGAAAATGATCAATATTGTGTACTTTGGCATGTCTTATTCGATACTTCATCTTTGATTGATATTGACTCCAAATTGCTTTTAGATTTAAGTAAGTTAGACGCTCACTTACATTTTGTGGAAAGTGATGGTACAGATTATGTATATCCTCAAATAAGCGATGTTGTAAGTAATCTTAATACAGGATGGGTTTTAATTATGGATGATGATAATGTATGTTATCCTAATTATTTTGATGTCCTTAATGATGAAATAAGAGCTAGTAAAAAGGCGGCTTATGTATATGAACAAGAAGTTAATGGTAGAGATTTTACCGGTTTAGATATAAGGAAAGTCGGACCGGAGCACATGAAGTTAAAACATATTGATTCCGCACAATATATCATACATACAGATTTACATCAAAAATTAAAATATGAATCCGGATATTATGCTGACGGTAAATTCATAGAAAAATTATATGACGAACATCCTGATGAATTTGGCTTCATAGAAAAAACACTATGCTATTACAATGCTTTAACAAGTGATCCGAAAGCTAGAGTTCCTAAAGTATTATATTTAGGACCTGATAAACCCGAATTAAAAAGTGTAAAGTACGCGGATTATGAAGACGATTCTTTAAATGTGAAATATATTGAGAACGACGAAAAAATAAGTGAAGTTTTATCTTCTTTTAATCCGGACTCTATCATAAGCATTTCCGACGATTATTATGACCAATACAAGAATTTATGCAATCAGCCATCCTATGTTAGAAATAGATGGGTAAACTTATATCCTCACCATGATAAAGAAACAGGGACAGCTTATAATACGGGAGAGATAGCATATAATTGTGCAATGAATAGCATACTTAGGTCTGACTATGATGCTGTGGTTTCTTTCTTCACACCGATATATAATACAGGAGAAAAACTTTGGAGAACTTATACGTCAGTCAGGAATCAAACTTATCCGGATTGGGAGTGGGTTATAGTAAATGATTCTTCCGACGGAGGTAAAACTTTAAAGATTGCCTTAGAGATAGCTTCACAGGATTACAGAGTTAGAGTGTATGACTTCAGAGAAAAATCAGGTGGTATTATAGGTGAATCTAAATACAGGGCGGCTACGCTTACTAAAGGCAGATGGTTAGCAGAGTTAGACCATGATGATTACTTAATGCCGGATTGTGCTAAGTATATAATAGAAGCGGCCAATAAGTTTCCGGATGCAGGATTTATATATACGGATAGTGTAGAGCTAAATGAGAATAATACCTCAATGACATACCCAGACGGTTTTTGTTTTGGGTATGGGAAGTACAGGAAAGAGTATCACCACGATTATGAAAAAACTTGGGACGTAGTAGATACACCAAACATTAATCCAAAAACAATTAGACATATCGTAGGAGTACCCAATCACATAAGAACATGGAGGAGAGATGTATATTTTTCGGTGGGAGGACATAATAGAAATCTATCCATCGCAGATGATTATGAACTCATTGTCAGAACATTCCTAAAAACTAAATTTGTAAAAGTACCAAAATTAGGATATCTTCAATACATCTATAATAATTCAAATGGAAGAAATACACATGACTTAGCAAGAGCAGATATCCAGAGAAGAGTTAGATCAATCATGTATTTCTATAATGATGCAATAAATGAAAGATTTAAAGAATTAGGAGTGATTGATTATGCATATAAAGAAAATAAAGACAATCCTTTAAATGTAGAAAGTAGATTTGGAGAAGATGAAAATCATGTAAATTTCATATATAATGACTTATAGCGTAATCATTCCTACACTATGGAAATGCAATTTAGAAGACTTTTATAAGACCTTGCGAATTTTCTGCGGGGAACCTCAAATAAAAGAAATCATATTAATAGACAATGACATAACATTCAAACAAACAATAAAATCTAACATTCTAAATCTAAGTCCTAAAATAAAATACTGTCCACAAGATGAAAATATATATGTAAACCCGGCATGGAACTTAGGTGAATCAGAAGCCCGCGGGGAACACTTAATGATAGTAAATGATGACTTCCATATAACATCTAAAAAAACATTAAAGAATATAATAAAAACACATCAAGATAATAAAGACATCTTTACTAGCATCTATGGCATATCAACATCATGCTACATAGAAGAACCAACATCCAATAAAATATACTTAACAGACAATGAAGGTAGAGGAACCGGGTGGGGATGCTTCTTCATATTACATAGATATACATGGACAGACATCCCAAATGAATTAAAGATATGGTTCGGAGATGACTACCTAACAAAACATGTACTAGAAAATGGAGGAAAAGTCTATACATTCAAAAACATAAAAGCATCACCATTCTCACAAACATTATCATCATCGACATTTAATAACATCCTGGATAATGACACTAAAATATACATGGAGAAATATGACATTTAACTTTGTTACTGCATATTTATAAGTAATAACAAGTAAGTAAT
>TARA_R110000868_G_scaffold161850_2_pt1 | contig 10356 bp, 12 predicted proteins | sample TARA_R110000868 | Tara Oceans TARA_R110000868 (sample SAMEA4397489) | marine metagenome | biome: Polar Biome; feature: [SRF] surface water layer (ENVO:00010504); material: water (ENVO:00002006), including particulate matter (ENVO:01000060) such as... | depth 5 m | reverse complement strand
TACTGTTTCTTAAAAAATTAGTAGTTACAGATTGATTGTTAACTGTGCCAACTACTTGAGCAGTAGTCCCGTCAATTATCAGTGTACTATCATCAGCAAATATACTGCCATTAACATCTCCGGTATGTATTCCGGTAGTATTACCGATTACGTTACCTGTTACATCTCCTGTTAAGTTGCCAAAAAACTTATTATTTTGAGCGTCAACAAGTAATGCACTATCATCAGCAAACACACTACCTGTTAAATCACCAATAAACGGCCCGGCTATGCCTTCAACAGTAACTCCGGTTAACTGACTACCGTCACCAACAAACGATGGCGCAACTATAGTTCCGTCAATGTTAATATTACCAGTTCCTATAATATTGTAAGAATTAAGGTCTATGTTTGCCTCAAGTGATCCGCCAATTGCTGCTATTGCGCCCGTGATTAAGTTTCCGCCAACTGTTACTCCGTCGCCTGCATATAGTGCTTTAGTATCGGTTGTATAGATTATTTCGCCTTCTAGCGGAATAATTACTAATCTTTCGGCATTGGTACCACGTCTTAGTCTTAAAGCCATTTATAGAACTCCTGGAAATCTTTTATCATATGTATTTATGCCTTTTTAACTATTCCACCTGTGTAAGAAACTTGCACTGAATTTACAAAAGGTGTTTTAAATATTCTGTTTGGTCCACCATGGACACTATCTTGATCGTTCCAGTTGCTACTTGGAACACCTGTATCATACAACGCATTTTGTGTAGCATTGTTATGAATAAATGTTTTCATCTGCGCTGGTGTCATTCCTGGATTTGCTTCTAGTATAGTGGCAATCATTCCTGCTACATTAGGTGATGCCATACTAGTACCAGATATTTTCATTAACTTAAATGAACTGTTTAACGGACTATTAGCAGTTGTAGCACTAGAGATTGTACCGTCTGTTAAATCGCAACCGCCTGCTTTGTCTGTACTTGCTGCACTAGTAATACTTGTACCAGGAGCATATATATCAACACCAGGGCCTGTGCAACTTGACTCAGCTTTGTGTTCTAAACCTCCTTGATACGTTATATCAAGATTACCTACCATAAATGCATTAGTGCTGTACGGACTGCTACCTCTATGGTAAAACTCGCTGCCTAATCCTAAGTTAACTGTATTGTTGTAATCTTGATCACCGTTGACTGCAACATAATAATAACTATTACCCGCAGCAATACAAACATGTACTCCTTCAGCAATCAATTCTTCTAAATCAATATCAACTGATCCAACACGAACATTGAGTCTTCTAGTTAATCCGAGTACAGGAATAATACCCGCATTTGCCCAAACTTCATTTGATGTACTAAACCCAGGATCTCCGTATGTCCACGGTGTTCCTCTAAACGTTCCTGATACTATACTGCTTCTATTACCGCCATATCCCCAACTCATATTAACAACAGTAGGACGTTTAAATCCTGTTGTAGGATCTATAGGTTTGTTTCTGTGCCATAGTTTTACAACATCAAAACAGTTTGTAATACTAGTACCACTAGTATCTCCTGTACCTTCGAGCCCGTTAACTTTTAATGCGTATATATGTGCGTCTTTAGCCCAGCCCATGGTTTTACCAGCAATAGTACCGCCAACGTGCGATCCGTGCCCGTGATAATCTGTATAGTATACATTGTCAGCAGCTTGTGTACCAACAATTCCGCTTTCAGTATACCAGTTAACTAGTTTTACTCTACTGTTGCCATTTGCATCTGTATACTCTGGATGGTTAATACTTAACCCTGTATCGTGTATAACAATGTCAACACCTTTACCTGTAAGTGTATAAGGAAACTCTTTAACAATACTAGTAGTACCATTTCCCCACTGATCGTCGCCGTAAGCCCCGCGTATCATGCCCCAGTTTAAGTCTGTACTTCTCATGGTAGCGTCTTTTGTCCAAGTACCGCTTTGTATAGCATGATGACCAATTTCAATATCGTCACGCTGATCTGGTGGAATTTCTACACTGTATACTCTTGGATCATTTGCTAGTATTGCCGCCTCTTCGTCTGTTAACGCATAATGACAACTACGTAAACTACCCAGACGTTCATTAATAATGTCTACACGTCTAGTAGGAACAAAACCGTCGCCGTCACTTGCATTTTCAATTTGTTCCCAAAATGCATCATAGTCAATATCTTTATTTAAACTGACAATATATTCTTTTTCAGACATGTAAGCTACCTTAAATTAAGTTAGCCCAAGCACCATTTTCGTAGCCTTGGAATTTGTTATCAGTTGTGTTATAGATTAAATCACCATTCTGTGCTGCTAATGCATCACGTTCGGTTGTGGTAAAACTTGCTAATCTTAATACACTACTAGTAATGCGTACTGCATTACCTGCTGTTAAATCTAAATTTGTTGCTGCTTCAATGGAAGGTGTACCAGTAGCAGTGCTTTCAAATCTTTCAGCATATACTGTATTTGTCACAGTTAAATTGTTTTCAACTGTTAAGTCACTGCTTACTGTAACTGCTGGAGTTATAGTAATACCGCTACTATCACTGCTATCTAGCACACTACCTGTAAAAGTAAAGTTACCCAAATCAGTAGACAGTACTGCATCAGTAATACCGTATCCTGATAATGTTGTAGGTGTGCTACTTAAACTACTAAATGCACCATCAAACGAATCAGTAATACCGTATCCTGATAATGTTGTAGGTGTGCTACTTAAACTACTAAATGCACCATCAAATAATGTAGGAGTATTTGTAAAGTTATTATAATCTAAATAGAATGATGGAAGTTGATTTCCAAGTTGTTGAGAATTTACAACATCACCACCTGATGCTGCTAATGCTGCCGCCCATTCGCTTCCGTTCCAAGTTAATACTTCTCCAATTGCAGTTCCGTTATTTGGAATATTTACCCAACTACCTGCTTGAAATATTTCTACTCTGTCAGAATCGGTATTATAAAATATTACTCCATCTAATAAATTACTATCAGTACCAAACTCATCTCTTGTAACAGTATCATAGCTTCCTAGTTTTAGGAATGTAGTAAGCTCTGTTCCTCCTGAGTCTACTCCTTCGCCGAGTATCTTAGTCCATTGACCCCCTGTAAAAAGATAAAGTCTTCCGTCGTCAGTATTGTCAAATAGTATAGTGCCAGTATCAGGAGTTAATGCTTCTCTTTCAACGGAAGTGTATATTCCAGCTTTAAAATATCCACTTGTTATAATATTTCCATCCGCTGTAACATTGTTAAAAGTAACATTGTCGGTTGTAGCAACTGCTTGCCCAATATCAATAGTAGGAGTTGCACCTTCGCCGGAGTTGTTGGTAATTGTAACGCCTGTACCTTGAGTAAGACTTGCAACATAATCACCGGTTGTGTCTGTACCTAGTGCAACCGGACTTGGATTATAAACTGTTGTTAATTCTACATTTCCTGTTCCGTCAAATGTTACAGCAGTTGCAGTAACATCACCGGTTAAGCTAAACGATCTTGCATCTGCAAGTGCAGTAGCAGTATCAGCATTACCTGTTAAATTACCTGTTACATTGCCATTAAATACTCCAAGAACAGAATCAACTAAAACGTTACTATCTGCGCCTACAACATCACCTTTAATACTAATGTTGTATTGTAGCCCTTCTATAATGCCAGTGCCACCGCCTTCTGAAACAGTCTCTGGAGCATTTGTCCAAAGTCCATCTACGTACTTTAATATGTCACCGTTACCTGGATCCATTAACAAAACATCTTCAAGCAGCTCAAGTAATATACCATTAATACCGCTACCATCTCCGATAAATGTCGAAGTAATAGTACCAGTACCTAATATATCGTAGCCGTTTAAATTTAAATCTTTAGTAAGAACAGCAGGAGAACCGGCAACATCGCCGGTAATTAGAATTCCGCCTAGGGTAATTCCGTCACCTGCGTAAAGTTCTTTGGTATCAGTAACGTAAATTAGTTCACCTTCATCAAGGACAAATGTTTGTCTTTGAAGGTTTGTTCCGCGTCTTAGTCGGAGTGCCATTAATTAATCTCCTAGAGTAATATACTTTAATATATTTATCACTCTAGGAGGTTATTCATTTATTTAATTTTAAAAAGCGATTTACTCTACGACTAAGATCGTGCTTTACACGAGGAAAGTCTAGTCTAAAATCAATACTTTCGATATGATCTTCATACTGTTCAAATAGTGTTTCGAGACTGTCTTCTATCTCATCTGATGATTGATTTTTACGACTATCTTTAACATCAATATCCCAAAGAGTTTTATCTTTGAATGTTATAATTATTTTATTGATGTACTCAATTGGGAGGATATCGATATTAATCGAATCAAATATTTCCTCCCAATATTCGTCATTAACAGAGTCTTTGCTAGACTTAATTTGCGATTTCTTTGGCACTTGCTTTTGTTGTTTTCTTTATTGTAGGAACAAGTTCTTCTGCTTGTTCTCTTAGACGCTTTGCTTCTTTAAACATTGCATCTGCATGACTGCGTAACTGTGTTGCCATGTCTTCTGGAGTTACAGGAGTAGGTGCAACTGCAACGTTTTCAATAAGCGGTAATTCAAACGGCATTTCTGAAACAACTTCAGGTTCTACCTTTTTTGCAACAGGCTGCGCATTAGTAGGCTTAACAGCAAGATCTTCAAGTGCTACACCTTTTTGTTGTGCAATAACTTGATTAAGATCCGAAAGCAAAATTGAACTTTGTTGATTTGGTGTCATTTCAATATCACTGGTAGGAACTTTTTTCAACTGTCCAGTTGTGTGAAATCCTGCAAGCATATTTCTACCATCGGGTAGATATGTACGTTGCATAGCCAGTGCTAATTCTTCTGCTTGCTGACCAGAAGGAGATTCAACTAGTTTAATTAGCGCATCGTGCTCGTCTGCAGGAAGACTTTCTGTTAAGATTACAAGAGCACTATAAGGATCGTTTGGTAGAGTGCGATACGCAATTATTGCACGTCTTTTATTTGTTTTAATTCTACCTATGTGTTTAATATTAGCCATTACTTTCCTCACTAGGTGCAGCCATTACTTCTTGTGCGGCTTTTGCTGTTTTTTGTTGTTCTTCGACTTGTTTTAGAAACAGTTCAAGTTTGTTGTAAACAATACCTACTGCCGCCATCTCGTTTGGTTTAAATGCATTGCGCTCGCTTGCAACATCAATAATACCCTTCATAGTAGCAAGATCTTGAATAGTAAGATCGTTTGGATTTGCTTTTTGTTCTTCGGCCATTTTATTTTTACTCCTTGTATAATAATTTATGCTTAGAAAATTATTTGTATTTCAAAAGTGGACAAGCCAGCATAAAATAACTCATCTCTTTACTGTTTTCAAACCCTATTTTAAGTTTGGTTACAATTTTATTATCACTATTTAATTCAACAGTAGGACCTATAAAAAATCTTCCTTTACAATTTTCGTTAATCCACTCAGACATTGCAGTATCTATGTTGTATGTCTTTTCAATAGTTATAATCTCAAAGTGAGGCGGGCAAAAACTTACCCGCCTTGCTTCAAACACGTTTAAAGGATTTATCCTTTTCTTCACTTAGACTCCTCGTAGTGTGCAGTAATACCAAACGGTGCCTCGAGATTTTTGTTAGGATGGCTATGAATGATAAAGATTGTTTCGCAGTAATCTGCATCACCCCAGCTATTCCACGGATATCCATCTGTAAACATAATAAACTTCTTAGGCTGAATATCGTTCTCTTTCATATATGCCCAGTTAGCATCAAAGTCAGTGCCGCCGCCGCCGGTGATTTTATACTCAGTTAGGTCTTCGCCGCTGTCAGCACTAAAGTCTTGTTCGTTATACACTTTAGTATCAAAGCACCAGATTTTAATACGATAGTCTTTGTATTCGTCCATAATGCCTTTGATTTCACTAACAAAGTCACCTGCTTGATCATCACCGATAGACCCACTCATATCCAAACCAACACAAATATCAATAGTGTCTTGGAACATCATGCCAGGCAAAATAGCACCACTCATTTGACTTTTACGGTTAGGACGCTGGAAACTAAAGTCACTTTTAATAGTGCTTTGGATTTGCTGACGCAAAAGATCACGCCAGTTCATCTTAGGCTCAGTGAGCTCTTTAATCATGCGAGCAATCTCACCTGGTACATTACCTGCACCTGCGCTCTGTGCCGCTTGAATCATAGCTTCTTTGATCTCGTCTTTAATCTGATCAAGTTCTGCCTTGCTATAACGAGGCCGACCTTTTTTGCCGTCTTTGTTATCGCCGTCATCGTCGTCACCGTTCATATCGAGATGTTCGTCAAGCATTTCGCCTAGTTGATCAAGATAGTCTTGTCCGTTTTTTTCCGCTTCTTTAAACAAATCGTCGTAAACATCTTCAGAGGTCCATCCACGATATTTAAAATCTTGGTAGCAATCTACAATTTTAGGAGTCTTACCAATTTTATCATCAACAAGCAAGTTGTTAACAATATAATCAGCAGCAATGTTGTATAGCTTAGGGTTACGGAATTCTCGACGACCTAAGTGATCAAACACGCAATGCAAAATCTCGTGTGCAATAACAAACTCAATTTCTTTATTAGACATTGCATTAAAGAATTGAGTGTTAAAATACAAATGACGACCGTCGGTTGCAGCAGTCATACACCAATCATCTGCTGCTTCGATACGTAAACGAGTAGCCATATTTCCAAAAAACGGATGGCGTAGCAATAGTCCTACTCGAGCAACAATAATGTTATCAGTCACTTCTGCTCGCATTGATTTCAATTCGCTTTCAGAAATATTAGGATTTGGTTCCCAACGTTTTAGTTTAGACTGAGTTTTTTTAGCAGACATGGATGATACCTCTTTTTCAGTGTCTATGCTTCAATATAACATATTTAACATAGAAGTCAACCTTTAAATAAAAAAGTGAGCGAGTTTCCCCGCTCACTTTTATGATTCACCGTATTAAGCCGATTGCGCAGCTTTAATATACTTGCCGTACTTATTGTGGAACTCGTCAAAGCATTCGACTGCATCTGGATCAATTGGCAGAGCATATTGTGTAAGAGCAAGTTTGATACCCATAACAATCAGTTCTGTTTCAAAATTATCCATTGCAAAACGCAAGAAGTTATTAACTTTATCGTCAAACTTTTTATCGTTTTTGTCAGCAGCATCTTTGAGTTCGTAGCAGAGCGAAACAGTCAAGGAATACATGGCACTGATTTCTTTTGTCTTCATCTCTTTTACCTTACCAGCGAGAATCTCGCTTGGATCAGGCATTGCACTGGCAACTTTACGGTGAGCCATAAACTTAACAGCAAGCCCTTCGCCAACAGCACCAGCAACAAGGTCAGTTGTGGTAACATCGTCTAGAGCATCTTCCAACAGTTCAGATACGAACGACCAGCTACGCGGAGTAGCAAACGCACGAGACCCAGCCTTTGGATCAAAGTCGTACAAGTCTTTCTTGCTAAAGTTCAAGAAACCAACTACGTCTTTGTGGATTTTGTTATTAACAGACCACTGGAACCAGTCGTCAAAGTCAACACGCAGTTCCAAGTGAACAAAGCGGTTAGCCAACGGAGCAGGCATACGATAAGTAACACCTTTGTCAGCTTCGCGGTTACCAGCTGCAACAATCACAACGTTGTCTGGCAACACATACTGCCCAACGCGACGGTTAAGAATCAGCTGATATGCAGCAGCTTGCACAGCAGGCGCAGCAGAGTTCATCTCGTCAAAGAAAACTACAATGCGCTTGTGTTTAGCAGCAAGTGCTTCGTCTGGAAGTTCGCTAGGAGCACCCCAAACCATTTTACCAATATTGGTATCAAAATAAGGAATACCTTTAATATCAGTAGGTTCCCAAAGAGACAAACGAATGTCAATCAAATGGGCTTCGATGCTGTCAGCAATTTGTGCTACAATATCGGATTTACCAATGCCTGGAGGGCCCCAAAGGAAGATTGGACGCTTTTTAAGCATTGCGTGGCGAATTGCATTTTTAGCCTTGTTTGGGCTAACGGTGCGAGTGTTATCAGACATGCTGTATTCCTTCTATTTTGTTCAGTGCCTATACTGTAATATAACACAACAACAACAGATGTCAACCACTATTCTAAATCTTTTGCCCTATTTAATGCTTTAGCAATGCCATATTTGCGCATATCTCCACTAAACAGTGTAAGCTCAACAGCTTTTTTTTCTTTAGTAACATATATGCTATTCTTTGTTAGGTAATACGGACAATCAATAAACTTGTCTAGAAAGATAATAACTTGTGTAGTTAGGGTCATATCGGGTGGAAATGGTATTTCGTATATGCTTATGTCAATTTCGTCTAGCATGTCAAAGCCTGCTTCGGTAAGTCTTAACCCACCTTCTTCTTTTTGACGAGTATTTTTCCACCATATTGGAAGATATTCAGTAATACTAGAGTCATTTGTTGTTTTACCTAGTTCTCTAAGAAAGACTTTGGTGTAAACTTCTTTATTCATTCTTCTACAACTTCACCGTCGGTTAATTTATAAACACTAAACTCGCTGCACTTAAACATACCATTCAGCTTTTTAGCTAAATTATGAGCATGTCCAGGATTACTAAAACTGGTTTTCTTATACTTTGGGCCAGGATAGCTTGTTAGTGCATTTGCACTTTTAAGGTTAAAAGGTTTTCCTTTATAGAACACAGCCCATATTGCATCTGATTCAAGAACTTGTTCATTTTTGTATGTTCTACCGTTTGTAAACTCTAATAGAACTTTTGGCTTTGGCCTACTCATATATACGTCTCCGTTATCTACGTATATATTTATCTTTGTTTACCAGTTTCCGCCGTCACTACCTACTTGAATAATAATATCATCTGTAGAAGATCCTGCATTTTCTTTAACAAATTTTTCTAAATCGCCTTGTAAACGACTCATAACAATGCCAAGTGTAAATGCAAGAGATTTAGAAGTTGCTATATCTATACGAATTTCGCGTTGATTACTTGCATCTGCACTTTGCACTTGCTTTATAAATTGTTGTATCGGTACTGTATTAATTGGTTCTATTGACATTGCTTAAAGTTGCTTTCATTTCTAATTCTGTTTTGAACGGACCTAAATATTCGTTGCGCTCGATAGTAATTAGCTTTGGACAAAAACTTTTAAGCCAGTTAACATTAAACTTAATTAGATAAAAGCCTGCGCAATAAACGCTTTTTGACTTTTCGCTTTTGGTAAACAATGGTAGCTTTCGGCTAATATCGTACATACTATTATAAGGAATACAGCGTGTAGAATAACCATGTACTGATCTATCAACTGTATTATCCGGAGTAGTGATCTTTGCTGTTAGAAAATTCTTTCCAAATTTACGAGAAAGCTGTTTCTCGTCTTTATAAAGAATTATTGTACCTTTTGAAGATAGCATATATGCATCATCTTCCTTGGTCAGTGTGCCTACCCGAACACCTTCGTCTTCTACAATCCAAAATTTATTCTCTAAAATTGGTTTAGCTTTAATTGTCATTTATTATACCTTGCTTGTAACGGTTCAGCATATTGCGCTGCTTGATCTGCAATACGTTGCATATCCCACTTAGCACAGAATTTCATAAGACGCATACCTACCTGAGATACATCTTTAGGTTCTACTTCTGCAATAGTGTTTTTAATTAGTTCTTTAATCTCTGCCGGCTGTGCAGTTAAGTCACATAATGTAACATTGCGATTATAATCATCTAATACACGATGCTCAACACCGTTATGATCAGTCCAACGCTGAAGCATGAGATTGTTCCATGCGTATCCTTTTGTTTCTTTATCTTCAAACGCTTCTGTAAGCCCAACTTTATTCTTAGTGCCTTTTACTCGCACACCAGGATAAGCAGAGAACACATTATCGCTTGTGTCACCACGCATACACTTCTCAAAAATTTGCCACTTAGGATTAGGAGCAGCTTTTGTTACACCAGTCTTTTTATCAACTACAGGCTTTCCTTTATCGTCATAGTATCCATTATGCGTAATAGTCATATTAGCAACACCGTTGTATTGACGAACACAAGGGCTAATCAGTTGTGCAAAGTCGCCATCTGTACTAATAATAATATGATTATCATCTGGATGTGCTTGCACCCATCCTGCAATCAAATCATCTGCTTCTAGTTGCGGATGACGCATGACAGTACAGTTAGTCTTTTCTGTAACAAAGTTTTTAAACTCGTCAAAGATTTCCCAAAATGCTTTGTCTTCTTCTGCGTCGCGCGGACTAAGTGCATCACGTGCAACTTGTCTGTTGCGCTTATAGGGTTCGTAAAAGTCTTTGCGCCAGCTGCGCCCCTCTAAACAGAACACAACATGATCC
>TARA_R110000868_G_scaffold243900_2_pt1 | contig 10363 bp, 10 predicted proteins | sample TARA_R110000868 | Tara Oceans TARA_R110000868 (sample SAMEA4397489) | marine metagenome | biome: Polar Biome; feature: [SRF] surface water layer (ENVO:00010504); material: water (ENVO:00002006), including particulate matter (ENVO:01000060) such as... | depth 5 m | reverse complement strand
AACTCGACTTGCCTGAAAAATGGATTGTTTCTCCAACATCAATTCCATTTAATTTAGACAAAAAAGGAACCGAAAAAATTGTTTACTTTGAAGTAACTCCTCCCAAAGAACCATCCGAAGTTATTGCAAAAAGTATAGCGGTAATTGACAATAAAATTTATAATACGGACCAAGTAATTATTGACTACAGTCACATCACCAAGCAGCAAGTATTAGCACCCGCAGAATCAAAATTCATTAAATTAGATTTAAAAATTAACAATCAAAAAATTGGATACATTATGGGTGCAGGTGATGAAATTCCTGAGAGTTTAACTCAAATGGGATATACCGTTACCTTATTGAATCCGGATGAAATTTCTCCTGAAAAACTAGCCCCTTTTGATGTTATTATTACTGGAATCCGTGCATATAATACTGTACAAGTACTGTCAAACAAGCAAAAAATTCTTTTTGATTTTGTAAAAGGAGGAAAAACAATGCTGGTACAATACAATACACCTGACCTAAATCCTGATTTAGAAATAGCTCCTTATCCATTAAAAATGTCTCGTGATCGCGTTACTGAAGAAGATGCTAAAGTAAAATTTCTAGCCCCAAATCACCCCATTTTAAATTATCCAAACAAAATCAGTACAACTGACTTCGAAGGATGGACGCAAGAGCAAGGTTTATATTACCCAAGTGAATATGATAAAGCCTTCACTCCTATCCTATCTTCAAATGATAAAGGAGAAACACCAAAAAATGGTGCATTACTCGTAGCTCCTTATGGAAAAGGATATTACATTTATACAGGCTTGAGTTTATTTAGAGAATTACCTTCAGGAGTATCAGGAGCGTATCGATTATTGTCCAATATGATTTCATTAAAAAATCCAACAACAATTCCTGATCAGAAAATAAAACCTTAATCAAATGGAAACAAAAAAAACAAAAAATTGGAAAAAAAATTATACTGGGGTGCTCGTCGCAAATGCCATTTATATTTTGATCTTTTATCTAATAATGAAATTATACTCTTAAAATATGCAACTATTCGATTGGATTGTACTTATTGTAACCCTATTATTTATAGTAATTTACGGAGCTTGGAAAACCAAAGGAAGTAAAAATGTGGAAGACTTTATTCTAGGTGGTAACGAGACCCCATGGTACACTGTAGGACTTTCGGTTATGGCTACACAAGCTAGTGCCATTACCTTTTTATCAACACCTGGGCAAGCGTATCATGACGGAATGGGATTTATACAGTTTTATTTTGGACTCCCGATTGCTATGATCGTAATTTGTCTCACTTTTATTCCTATTTACCATAAATACAAAGTTTATACCGCGTATGAATACCTAGAAAAAAGATTTGATTTAAAAACCCGTTCATTAGCCGCAATCCTTTTCTTATTTCAAAGAGGTTTAGGAACAGGACTTACTATCTATGCACCTGCCATCATCTTGTCGGCAATATTAGGGTGGAATCTTACTTATATGAATATTGTTATTGGTGTTCTAGTAATAATATACACTTTTTCGGGAGGTACAAAAGCAGTGAACGTAACCCAAAAACAACAAATGTTTGTTATTATGTCTGGTATGATAATTACCTTTTTTCTCATATTGCATTTTTTACCAAACGAAATGACTTTTAGTAATGCCTTGCATATTGCTGGCGCAAATGACAAAATGAATATCGTCAATTTTTCAACTGATCCAGAGGAAAAATATACTTTTTGGAGTGGAATAACTGGAGGTTTTTTCTTAGCTTTAGCTTATTTCGGGACTGATCAATCTCAGGTAGGACGCTATTTATCAGGAAAATCAGTCCGAGAAAGTCAGATGGGATTGATTATGAATGGCCTATTAAAAGTTCCTATGCAATTCTTCATTTTATTAACTGGAGTAATGGTTTTTGTCTTTTTCCAATTCAATCCAGTTCCTTTAAATTTTAATCCTAATAATAAAATAACGATTGAAAAATCGCAGTACAAAGAAGAATATCACGGTTTAGAAAAACAATTGGATGCGCTATCAGAAGATAAAAAAGTAATTAATCTATTATATATTGACCAACTCAACCAAGATTATGACAATCCAATTCTTAGAAAGGAATTAATAGCCTTATCCTCGAAGGAAAAAGATTTAAGAGAAAGAGCCAAAGAAATAATTTTAAAAGCAGATAGCCATAGTGAAACAAATGATAAAGATTATGTATTCTTTCATTTTATTCTAAATTACTTACCTAAAGGACTTATAGGACTGCTTTTAGCGGTAATCATATCTGCAGCTATGTCATCTACTGCTTCGGGATTAAACGCATTGGCATCTACTACAGCAATTGATATTTACAAGCGTAACATAAAAGAAGAAAAATCAGAAAAACATTATCTAAATGCCACTAAGTTCTTTACACTATTATGGGGAATAATAGCAATCCTTTTTGCTTGCATCGGGACTTTATTTGAAAATTTAATTCAGTTGGTCAACATAATTGGATCTATTTTCTATGGTACAGTATTAGGGATATTCCTTGTAGGTTTCTATATTAAACATGTACAAGCCAAAGCAATATTTTATAGCGCTTTAGTCAGTCAAATGACAATTTTTATAATCTATTATTTTGCCATTCATGTGTATCCAAGTGGTGAGGCCAAATTAGGTTATTTATGGCTTAACTTTATTGGTGCTATGTTGACTATTATTCTGTCATCATTACTGCAATGGACTGTTTGTAGAAAAGATAAAAAAGAAATTATAACTGAATAAAAAAAAATCCCGTTACACATACGTATGTGTAACGGGATTTTTTTAATAAATTAAAGTTTACTTACTCCAATCAGAAATACTGTCTTTATTCATTTTAACGTAATCTTGATTTCCAGCTTTCTCCGCTGCAACTAAAGATAATTTTGCCGTTTCAATTGCTCCTTTTTTATCACCTTGTTTGGCTTGAATCAATGATTTTAGACGTAAATAAAAGAACGGTTTTTCAGTGCTTAGTTCTAAAGCCTTATCCATATAAGTTCTAGACTTTACAATGTCACCATTCGATTGAAAAAGATATTGAGCGGATGCAAAATAATCACCTGCATTAGGTCCTGCTAAAGCTTTTTCTATACTTGCTGTGGCAATTTTTTGTGTAGGTACTTCAAATTTTAAAGCAGCATATGAATTTTCCCAATACATCTCTAAATACCCATAATTAGTATCTAAACCACTTAGTCCAATAGTGAAAGTCTCCGCTGTTTTTGGCATAGATTCTTCTTTTACAGTTGTTCTTAGTGCTACATTTGCTTCATTAAACTCTTGTGGAGTTCCCCAGTTATCAGTAGTTGAATAAAAAATCACATCCCAATTTTGGCTACTTGGAACTGTATATAACGCATATTTTCCCTTTTTCAAAGTTTTTCCGTCAATGACAACATCGTCACTAAAAGACACTGTTGTGTTTTCATTAGCGCCTGTTCTCCATAATTTACCAAAAGGAACTAAATTGCCAAAAACAGCTCTACCACGAGCCGATGGTCTTGAATATACAACCTCTACATTTGTCAATCCAACCATTTGGTTTATCGTAGCTTTAGGGCTTTGTTGTGGTGTTTGTACTTGCGCCTCAATTGTAAATTGAGTAATGATAATAGCTAATGCAATTAGTATTTTTTTCATATTTAATAAATTATAGTTTTTTCAAATTTACAAATTCAGGTATTTATAAATGTTAATTATTCCTTAATTCAATTTTTATATTGTGAAACCGTCTCAAAATTAATATCCGAAAAATGATTGATTACCACATCTGCTTCTGATAAATCTTGATCTTTGGAATGAAAGCTATTGTAAGCAACACAAAATATTCCTGCAGCCTTTGCTGCTTTAATTCCATTGGTACTATCCTCTATAACAATACAATTATCTTTAGGAGCTATTGATAATGAAGCGGCATGCTCAAAAATAGCAGGATGGGGTTTGGATTTTGGGAAGTCTTCCCCACTCACAATATGCGTAAAATAATCATGCAATTTGAATCGGTTAAAAACACGTTCAATTGTTACTTTTGAAGCCGAAGAAGCTAAAATTAATTGCATCCCTTTTTGATGAAAATCTTTAATTAAGTTTTCTACACCTACTAATAATTCTAAATCTTCCTTTTTATCAAATGCTTCATTAAAAATGGTGCGTTTTCTTTGAATCATATCTTCTACATCATTTTCTAGCTGAAAAATATCCTTTACCTTCTGAAACGTATTTCGGGTAGAATTTCCTGTAAATGAGGTAAACATTTCTTCGGTGACATCAATTTGCAATTCCCCAAATTGCTGAAAATAAGCATAACGGTGTACTGGTTCCGTGTCAACAATTACACCATCCATGTCAAAAATTACTGTTTGTATCATTTTATGAGTTTAAATTTATTGTTCTAATTTCTTAAAACAGCATATTATTTTTTTAGTAAATAACGAATTACAGTTTCAGCAGCATACAACCCAAATAATCCCGGCATATAACTATTAGTCCCATAAAATGATTTTTTATAATTAGAACCATCCGTCATTTTTAAACTTTCTTCATCTTGAATTTCTGAAGAGAAAACAACTTTTAGCTTGTCTATTTTATGTTCTTTTAATCGTCTTCGAATGGTTTTAGCTAAAAAGCAATTCTCTGTATTATTAATATCTGCAACTTTTACTTTTGCCGCTTCCATTTTTCCACCGGCCCCCATACTTGAAATAATTTTAACTCTTTTTCGTTTGGCACCAATGATCAAATTTAGTTTTGGCGTAACGCTATCAATACAATCTAATACATAATCAAACTCATCAGAAACAATTTCAAAAGCACGTTCAGGCGAAAGGAATTCTTGTACACGAGTTAATTGTAGTTCCGGATTAATATCTATCAATCGATCACCTACAATACTGATTTTTGGCAATCCTACCGTGGAATGCAATGCTGGTAATTGCCTGTTTATATTGGTAATATCAACCACGTCACCATCTACAATCGTCATTTTTCCAACTCCCGCTCTTGCTAAAAACTCAGCAGCAAAAGATCCAACACCACCTAATCCAACGACCAAAATATTGGCGTTTTGTAATTTATTTAATCCTTCTTTTTTAAATAAAAGTTCTGCTCTTTCTGTCCACTCTGCCATTATTTTTTGTTTAAAAGTTTAAGGTTTAAAGTTAAAAAAACTTCCCCTTTAAATATTTGTTACTTTAAGTCAAGTCTGTTTTAAAAACAACTCGAACATTATTTTTAATTGTTTGTTGTAATTCTTCAATAATCATTCCTTTATATTTTGCAGCCAAAGCATACACTTCATCAATCGTTTCCGCTACCGTATCTGTTTCTAAGAAAAAACGATCGTTTGGTATCGAATGAAAAACAGTTTCTAATTCAGGATTTCGCAATAAATATTTACCAAAAGAAATATAAAAACCATTATCAATTAATAACTTGGCTACATGTGCATTTTTAGAAAAGCCGTGGATAATCATAGGAACCGAAATTTGCAAGCGTTTTTTGGTTTCAATGACTTCTTGAAATGCAGCTACACAATGAAGTACAACTGGTTTATTGAACTCTTGAGCTAAAAGTAATTGTTTTTCAAAAACCGTTTGTTGCAATTCCATTGGAATTTCAATTCGTCTATCAAGTCCACATTCACCAATAGCAAGGCAATTGGGCTCTTGTAATTTACTTTTAATAATTCCTAAATCAGTTTCAAGGCGCTCCTCGTTAATAAACCAAGGATGTATTCCTATTGAATAAAATGGAATATTATTATCAAATTCCCAAGGATATTGATTGACCAACTCCAATACACCTGAATTATTAGTTGGATTATGAATATGCAAATTAAAAAATTCCATTAGTCGTGAAATTTTTTGACACCTGCTTTTATCTCTATATTCAAGTCATTTTCCAAAGGTACTTTTGGACAAGAATACTTATGACTATAGGCACAATAGGGATTGTATGAAGTATTAAAATCGATCGCAATCGTATTCCCTTTAGGAATTGTTAAATCTATATATTTTCCACCTATGTAACTCCCATTACCTGAAGTCAGATCTGAAAATGGTAAAAATAAAGACTTTTTATATTTTTTTTGTTTAGAGAGTTCGATATTTCTATACAGGTTCAGTTTAAACGATTTTCCATCAATTTGAAAAGTAGCTTCTCCATATTTTACATATATAGGCTTTCTGTCTGTAGAAGTTTTCATCTCAAAAGGTTTTTCTTTTGGAGTCCTAGTGAATTGAGCAATTACAGCGTACTTTTCATCAATAGGATAAAAGTCTAAAGTTTTAAAAATAGCTAAATCTTCAGTCATTAAAGGACTCGTTTTAGCATTGGCATATTCACTATTGATTTCCTTTTGGAATTTTTCAGCGAGACTCCTATCATATTTTTCTTGGGCAAAACTAAAATTCAACTGTAGTAGTAATACTAAGGATAAAAACGTTTTCATTATTTTTTGTTTTAGCAAAAATAGTTTAAAAGTTACAAAGCAACAAAGTCTCCACGTTACAAAGTTTTCTACCTTTGTTAAAAACTTACTATTTAATAATGCTTCTAACTGCTTTTCAACGTTACATCAATAATTTCAAGGGATTTTCGAGAGAAATTTGGATTCTTACACTCATCACGTTTATCAATAGAGCGGGAACGATGGTATTGCCCTTTTTATCTAAATATTTAAAGGAAGACTTACAATTTTCATATGGTGCAGTAGGTTGGATTATGGTCGCATTTGGCCTCGGTTCCATGTTGGGTTCTTGGCTAGGAGGAAAATTATCTGATAAAATTGGTTTTTATAAGGTAATGGTGTTTAGTTTATTTAGTAGTGGTGTTTTCTTTTTCGCTCTCCAATATATTACTAGTTTTTGGGGATTGTGTTTTGGGATGTTTAGTATTATGACTTTGGCTGATATGTTTAGACCAGCGATGTTTGTGTCCTTGGGAGCGTATGCAAAACCCGAAAATAGAACGCGTTCCTTAACATTAGTTCGATTGGCTGTAAATTTAGGTTTTGCTGCGGGACCAGCTTTGGGCGGTTTAATCATAATGGGAATAGGATATCAAGGCTTGTTCTGGGTAGATGGAGGATCATGTATTATTGCTATTTTAATTTTTGCCCTTTTAGTAAAAGAAAAGAAAAAATCCTCACACCATGATCCACATGCCACAATTCTAGAGGCAGCATCTGTATTTAAAGATACTATTTTTTGGGTTTTCTTATTTGTAAGCTTTGTTACGGCCATGATTTTCTTTCAATTGTTTACTACGCTACCTTTATATCATAGTGAAAAATTTGGTTTAAGTGAATTGCAAACTGGCTTATTGATGACCTTAAATGGTTTACTAATTTTTGCTTTAGAAATGCCTTTTGTGGGCTATTTTGAAAGAAAAAAAGTGCAGAAACTTAAAATTATACTTTGGGGTTCACTATTAATGGCAACTAGTTTCTATTTATTACTTATTAATATTTGGGCAGGAATACTTATTATAGCAATGGTTTTTATGTCTATTGGCGAAATATTTGCTTTTCCATTCTCTAATACCTTCGCCATGAGTAGAGCGCCTAAAGGGCATGAAGGACGTTATATGGCATTATACACTATGAGTTTCAGTTTGGCACATATTGTAAGTTCAAAGGTAGGACTAGAAATTATTGCCCGTTTTGGTTACCAAGTAAATTGGGTCATCATGGGAACTTTTGGTATTGCTGCTGCTTTTTGTTGTATTTGGATCCAAAAACTGTTGAAATTAGAAAATAAACTAGCCTAAATCTAAGTTTACTTTCATAACTCCTATTCCATATATTTCATTGCAATCGACATAAAAAGCTTCACTACCAATGTTTTACTACTGTATAACTATAAAAATAGTTTTAAAACTGCAATTTTAGTTGTAAAACTAAAAATATAGTTGTAAGTTTGAATTGCGTTAAGGATAGTAGGCGATATCCTCGTAGTGAAACGAAGAGATAAAGCCGAATAGCCTGCCCCGCTTTTTTTGCGGGGAACGCCCAAATAAAACTTGAGCTATGCAAAAACTGACAAACAAGGAAGAAGAGATTATGCACATTTTATGGAAGCTAAAAAAAGCATTTGTAAAAGAAGTGATGGAAGAAATCACAATTGATCCACCTCATTATAATACCTTATCTACTATTATTCGGAATTTGGAAGAAAAAGGATATGTATCTTATAATGCGTTTGGAAAAACACATCAATACTACCCTATTGTTACTATAGAAGAATACCGAAAAAAATTCATGAATACGGCTATTGATAATTATTTTAATAGTTCTTATAAAAACATGGTTTCCTTTTTTGCCAAAGAGGAAAAAATATCTGCAGCGGAGTTACGAGAGATTCTGGAAATGATTGAAAATAAAAAATAAAGTTATGGAAACGCTATTCATTTACCTCATCAAATCCAGTGGATTGCTTGCTTTGTTTTTTTTAAGCTATCATTTTATGTTGCGAAAAGAAACTTTTTTCACTAGTAACCGTTGGTTTTTATTGACTGGATTAATTACATCACTCGTATTACCTCTTGTTGTTTTTACAAAGATAATTTGGGTAGAGCCTGTTGTGACAAATACGAATTGGTCGAATATTCCCATATCGAATTATATTGAAAAAAAATCATTTGAAGACTATTTACCATTACTAACTATTTTGACTTACAGTCTTGGGATACTGTTATTACTAGCCAAATTTGCCTATGATTTTTATAGTTTACAAACGGTATTGAAAGGAAAACTAACTCAACAACAAGCTGATTTTAAACTTATTGACATAAAAGAAAATCTGGCACCCTTTTCATACTTTAATACTATTGTTTACAATTCAGCCTTGTACAGCCCTATCGAATTAGAAAACATCTTAGAACATGAAAAAATTCATAGCGAACAACATCATACTATTGATGTACTGATTTCGAGATTGTTTTGTATTGTTTTTTGGTTTAATCCATTCATTTGGTTGTATAAAAAAGCCATTTTGCAAAACCTTGAATTCATTGCTGACAGTGAAGCATTAAAAAAAATATCTGACAAAAAAGCCTATCAAATCACGCTTTTAAAAATAACAACACAGGACAATTGTGTTGCCATTACCAATCATTTTTATCAATCATTAATCAAAAAACGAATCGTTATGTTAAACAAAAATCAATCAAAAAAAAGGAATTCATGGAAGTACCTATCAATACTTCCTGCTCTAGTCGCCTTTATGTTTCTATTCCAAATTGAAGTAGTTGCACAGGAAAAAGTAAAAGAAAAGATGACTACGGTTAAAGAAAGTTCGGATAACGACTTAAAAACTGAACTAAACCAGAGTACTGCTGATTCCATCAAAAAAACGAGAACTATCACCGTACACACAACAAAAGAAGGCGATAATGAAGAAGTTAAAACTATCTATATTGATGGTAAAGAATCAAGTCAAGCCGAATTAGATGCTTTAGATCCCAATGTAATTAATACTATGGACGTTACTAAAAATGAAGAAAAATCAACCATTAAAATAATCACTAAAAATAGTATTGGTAATCCAGATGAGACCGAAATTTTTATAAACGGAAAAAAAATGAGTAAAAAGGAATTAGATGAATTGGATGCAAAGGAAATTGAAACTATGGATGTCAGAAAATCAGATTCAAAGAATTCTCCCAAAAACACAATTCGGGTAGTAACTAAAACGAGAACTCAATATTCAAATAATAAAGATCTTCCAGCACCTCCAACTCCTCCTACTCCACCAACTTTTGATTTTAAAGCACCAAAAGCTCCTAATTTCCCAAAAGCTCCTAAGGCACCAAAAGGAGATCCAATTACAGGTGATAAAAAGGCTTGGAAAGATTTTGATAAAAGAATGGAAGAGTTCAATAAAAAAATGGAACTATTAGCTCCTGAAATGGAAGAATTTGACAAGAAAATGGCTGAATTTGACAAGAAAATGGAACCATTCAATGAGCAAATGGAAGTTTTTGAGAAGAAAATGAAAGTGTACGAAAAGCAAATGGAAGAATACCAAACCAAGTTAAAAGAGAATAAATAGTATTAGACAAAAAGACGTTTCTAGCAAGAACGTCTTTTTTTATACCTTTGAAAAAAAATAAACCTCTATATGTTCAAAATTTTAGCTCAACTCAACAAACTCATCTTACCTAGTTTTACGAAACAAAGATTAGATTTGGCCAAAGCCAAAAAATGGCAAATGGCAATTATAGGATTTAGATATTATGTAACTACAAGAGCATTAGACTAGTGCAAATAACCTGAAATAAATTTTAATTTTATTTTAAAATTGACTTGCAAAACTAATAAGATTGCTTATATTTGCACCCGCAT
>TARA_R110000868_G_scaffold5669_4_pt1 | contig 10371 bp, 12 predicted proteins | sample TARA_R110000868 | Tara Oceans TARA_R110000868 (sample SAMEA4397489) | marine metagenome | biome: Polar Biome; feature: [SRF] surface water layer (ENVO:00010504); material: water (ENVO:00002006), including particulate matter (ENVO:01000060) such as... | depth 5 m | reverse complement strand
TGTTTGTTTTAATGTAGGTGATCCCATATACATTTATTTATGCAAGTAGCACGAAATACCTATCAAAAACAGCGTAGGATCGGTAAAAATTTATGCAATAAAGAACATTGGAGGATCTGCACTTCCTCCTGCTGCGGCTGCACCTTCATATAGCTGTTTCTCGAGGGTAGCTTTATCATTATTTGCTTCTCTTAGTGATGAAACGTCAAACACTTGACCACCAAACAATGGAACAGATCCAAATTTACCTCTAACATTCGCAAGAGTTAATTTACACAAAGCAAGTGCATATTGATACACCCAAAATTCTTTAATAATGTCTCGAATAGGTCTTTCTACATAACAGCAAATTACTCCATAGAATCTAGATGAACTAGTAGGCTGCGGATACATTCTTAAATATTGAGTCCTGTCATCAAATGAGTATGATCTCTTTGTGGCAAGCATCTTCTCCCGTGTTTTAAGCCAATCCTTCAATGTATACCAGCTTATTAAATCAAAACCATAGTTCCCCATTGCATAGCTAAAATATGTCTGCTGTGCTAATGTTTGCTCAATTGTAAATAATGTATTAATACCAGTACTTGAACCTTCTTCGAAATCAGTAACATCAATTACTTTTCTATAATCCATTGTATCATAATCGAACATGTTATTATATTTTGCAGCTGGCTCTTTAGTTACGCAATCACCACCTGTAGTCATACTTGGTAAATATGATTCATTAAAGTAGCTGGCTATTGGAGTACTAGATAAAGATATTGATGCTGCAAATGCTGATAAAATAGTATTATATGTTGCAGAGTCTAATATTTGATGAGAGAATAAACCTGCAGTTAAAATAGTGCTAATAGTAGATAATGTAGAAAAGAAGGATCCATTAATTGCTGAATTAGAAATATAAACAGATGTAGGTGCAACTACATAAGGAGCAGTATCTAAAGATTGTGTCTTATGATCGATTCTATTTGCTTGAGTTAATGTAGTATTAGAAAGAGTGTATAATAGATCCAATCTCATTCCAATATTTGGCTCGTATAGATTAGAATCGAAAATTAAATATTCCCGAGTATATCCTGCGAATCGAGTAAACATTTCACATGCAATAGAAATATTCTCATATAGTTGATCTTGATGTAACTCAACTGATACAAGAGGGGCTCCAAGCGTACGTACAATTCTATCTGCTAAGCGTCCAAAGCAATCTATCTTACTATTTAAGTTAGTGCTCTGAAAAGCAGATACTGGTGTGATTGTGCATGTTGACATATTTTTTTATTTATTTGCTAGGTGGCGCTTCAGGGGCTGCTGGTGCTTCTGGTTCAGGTGGCGGTGCTTCTGCTCCCCCTGTTGCTGCTTCTCCACCTGTAAATGCTGGTGGCATTCCTCCACCTCCTCCTCCTCCACCTCCACCACTACCACTAGGAGGCGCACCACCCTCAGGACCAGCTGCTCCTGCAGCCGCAGATGCTTGTGCTTCCATTTGACTTTGCCAATTTGGTCCCATACTTTCAATTTGAGCAAGTTCCCATTTAAATGCCTTATCATTACGTAAAAATTCTCGATTTGCCTTTATGTCAATTTCAGACCAACCTAACATTTTTTTCTGTAAATAAGATGGTGACATCGATTCTTGACTTGCGAGGTTTGTAAAATTTCCTACTTTACCTTCCATTCTCTGCGATTCTCTTAATTCGTAAAAATTTGTAGGTACATTAAAAGAAATATCAATATTTTGTTCTTTAAGTTCAGACTCCTTCAATATGCCCTTTAATTGTAAATGAGTAATAAACGCACTTTTAAGACCGGCTGCAAATATTTGCTGTAATCTAATAATAAAGCGCGCAAATTTTAATTCCTCACGAAGCATGTCAGCGCCATCTTTATATGCTGCTTCTGGTGATAATCTTGATGTAGGTACTTTAAGGGATTTAAAAAGTTTCTTTACAAAATAATCTAAGTCTTTTAATTCACCTAAATTAGCACCGCCAGGCAACTGCTTTACATCAGTTCCCTCGCTTCCGGTTCTTTTCGCAAACCAAAATGCATCAAGCATTGATTGTGGGTTAAATTTTTGTACTACTCCGCCTTGCTGATTATCGAATGTTTTTGATGACCAATAATTTTGTATTAATTTTCTTAAGTATGCTTCTGCTTTAGGTGCAGGCATATTTCCAACGTCAACATTAAATACTAAACGTTCAGGTGCTCTGACAAGTCTATAAATTACAACAGAGTCTTCTACTAAAGATAATTGTCTATATGAGCGTCTTGCATTTTCAATAAACGGCAAATGCATAGTTTTATTTTCATTCCATATTTCTGAATTTATATATGTTGCCTGATTCTTGTCAATTGGTATCATATCTGTACCAATTTGCTTTAAAGGATTATTAGGATCAAATACCGGTTTTCGATATAGAAATCCCTTTACCATTACATTTTGCACATTTGAATATACTGGATCAATTAGCTCTGAAGGCATTTGTATAATGCCTAATATGCCTTCTTCGGCATATTTTTCATGTATAATATGCTCAAAGTATATTTCACCTTCAACCAATAATTGTCTAAAGTATCCCCAACCCTTTCGCTCTAATTCATAAAAACTAATAAATTTTTGAAATTCTTTTAATATATTAGATTCGATATAATCCGGAACAGTAGCATTAACAATTTTTATTGTTACAATATCTCCATTTGAATTTTTATTAATTATTTCATCACAAATCTCATCAAGAGCCTCTGAGACTTCTGCAAATGCAGCCATTACCCTATAATCACGTATACGAGCAGGTTTATCCTTTTGGATATTTGCATACATTATTTCACTGAAACGCTTGTCACCTGCTATCTCACCTACTGCCTGATTATTAAAATCATATGATTGTGAAACAGAATATTTAGACAATACTTCTGCTCGACGAGTTCCAGTGTTTTGAAAATATCGATACTTAGGATTTATCTCATCTGTCGTCTGGACACTGTTTACACCAGAGTATGGTAACTTAGATGATATATATGTCATCAGCTCTTTACCAAATGTAGATGATCTACCGTCGTCTGTATGATTCATAATTTCTATTATTTATTTAAATATTGTTGTTTTTCCATCTGTATGTTTACACTTTTGTAAATGTTACATCAGCACTATTAGTACTAGCCCATCCGACCTTGTCAATAACAACAATATCAAATTTACCATTGGCTGTTAAAGCTGGTAAAGTAACTGTTATAACATTTGGCGATAATACCTCCCAATAATCCTGAGATAATATATAACCTGAGACTGTAGGAAAATATGTAAAATTAAATGATGTCAATGTTTGATAAAAATTACTTACATTACTACTCAATATTACATAATCAGTATATTGAAAACTTCTGCCCTCAATAGTAACTATACCCCCGCTTAGTCTACCTGAATTTACAGTATAATTATTATATAATTCAAAAATATTATTTCCTTTATTTGCATTTTTATAAAATACATTAGTAATTGATGGACTCCCAGATATACTTACTACCTCAGTATCAGAATATAGTCGGGAGCTTGCTGGATACGTTAATGTAAGTCCTGATAGACTTGCATAGTCATCATATGTAGTTAAAAAATTAGATGTAAAGCTATTTATATTATTAAAATTAGCATTTATAAAGAATATATTTTTTGAATAATCAGTTGGAGCTTTTTGAAATAACCAACCCTTTATAGTAAAATTAGTATCAGCTGTTATTCTCGGTTTTGTAGATCCATTCAACTCAATAGGATATCCCATTGAAAGACTACCATCCCAAAGTACTTCTGATCTTATTTCTTGCTCTGCACTAAGATTAAATGTACTAGGTATTTTCCACGAAATAATAATATAAGGGTTTGTATATGGAACGAAATTGGATAATATCTGATCCATATCAGTCTGATAATAAGTCATTATAGACATACTAATAGAGATATTAACAGGTGTTGGCATCCCAATATGCTGAGTAAATTTATCTGACTCATTTGACCGGTTAATAGGTACGTACAGACCTTCTAATTTGTTAAATACTCTTGACTCATCTCTAGCTATACTAGTAATAGTAACTGCTATAGCTGGTAATGTAATATTCTGAGCTTTATTAACAATATCAAACAGTACACGTTCTTTAGGAGCATACACATACTTTACTTGGATCTTTTCTTTTTCTTCTCTATCGTTATTAAATCTTTTTATAACAACATCATCGAACGCAGCAAGAAACTGCGTTAATATGTCTTTTATTTCCCAATTGTATGTTTGATTTTTGATATTATATAAATCTCCTAATCTATCAAGTATTTAGTTAAATCTACTTAAAAAGTATTTTGGTAGCTTATGTTTATTTCTCATCACTGCATCTAAGATATTACCATCTAGAATATATGTAACACATTTATCGCCTGTATGCCTTGAGCCACGTCCGCATGCTTGTATTAAATTATTAAGCATTTTATTCTGATACCAATTCGGATCTTCTTTAAATAGCCGCTTAATACGCTCATCACCTAAAGGTAAATAAGAAGCCTTTACAATAATTTGAAATCTTGCAAGATCATCTTTTAAATCTACTCCAAACGTTAATGACGGGCTAACAAGTACAGTATTTTCTGCAGACTCAAAATGCTGCGCTAGAATTTTATCATTACTAACACCTGGCTCGCGAAAAATATATCTATCTGATTTTAAATTATTCTTTAGATAGTCTGTAATTTGCATTGTATGAGTATGAATAACCCCTTTGTGCATTTTATGGACTTGACAAATCTTATTAATCTGCTCTGTTAAGTATGGTAACACCTCTTTAAGATTCTTATAATTAATCCGCACTTTATTCGAAATATAGATCGGCGAATTAGCAGGATTAAAAGTTGAGTCCACTTCAATATACTTATAGTCTGTAATACCTAGAGTCTTAGCAAAAGCTTTATGGTCAATAATAGTTGCTGACATTAATAGGATTTTATCTGCATATTTAAAAATATTACTCGCAATATCAGACACCCTCAATGGTTTTAAAGTCAGACCTTCCTTTTCTTTCTCAATTAAATACTCGCATTGATTCCAAGTATCTAATGTAGTTTGTAGAGATAAACACAATTGATTATAGATAGAGTATTTTTGTTTATCTGCTACAGCTACATTCTTACTCTTCTTAAACATTTTTAATAAGTCATCTACTTCTTGATTTAACTCAGCAACAAACCCACATAACCAAGTATGAAACTTTAAGTAATTATTAATTGGTATTGATGTAATACTATGCCCCATTTTCTTCAATAATTTATAATTTAAATTTCTTGAATACTTACTAACCAATTCATCTTCTAATTCTGATGCTTCATCACAAATCATATATTCTCTATACTTTACATGAGCCGGTAACGATAAAAACATACTATAGTTCAACACACCAAACTTATTTACGAGCGTCTTATTTCTTGCATTATAGTATGCACACTTATTTTCATTCTGACAATTACCTTTTAATTGCTTTAAATACAAACAAGGAGCCATGTCTGCATTAACAGAATTATCCACATCACAGATATAGTTCGACTTACCTTTTAAAATTCCGCTATCATCAAAAATACTCTTGTATTGGTCTTGTAGACTTTTAGTAATAGTCAAAGCAAATGCTCCGAATGGTGCATATGCTTCAGTATTAGTAAAATCACCGAATTGATTTTGCTCGTAAATACTGTAGTCGTTAACATCGCTAACGTACTTTGCGTCTGGCTCTTGACTTGAATTACTTATAGTCTTCGATAAGAAAGACTTACCAGATCCAGTTGGTGCGCAACATATAACATATTTATAACCTTCATTATACGCACTTTCTATGCTATTAAGTAACTCTACTTGTTGGGTTGTTGGAGTAAATGTAGCAGGGAAGTTTTCGATTAATTTCACATCATCATTTTACTATATTTCCTACCAAAAAAACAATTTCATTATCGAGCAATTTAGAGTTCTTTAATTTAGTATAATTTTTAATAATTTTTAGAATTTCCGGGTCATTGCCGACAATTTCTTTATTTTTGTAACTGAGTACAATTCTTTTATCTGTTTGAGTAGCTTTAAACGGATATGGAAATTCAAATACTTTATTTTCACCTTTACTATTTTTAATTATTAAATTTATGTAGTAATTATTAACAGAAAATAATACAAAAATACCTTGTCTAACTATTTTTTTATTAATCATAATAGTTAAGTACTGTTGTAAATTTCGCTCTAATATCTCCAATAAATTCATAAAAATGTTAACTATTCATATACAATATTTTTTCCGCAGTATTCATTATTAGTATATTTTTATTAAAGTATTCCCAAAAATTATCATTTGGCGGAAAGGTTTTTAACACTTCACAATTGTAAGTGCTCACACATCTAAAATTCTGCATTAAAATATCCCAAGTAATTACTATGTTATTTGATGCAGGATCAAATTTTGGGTACTTAGTTGGTACTCTATAATTTAAGACTTGACGCCCATTGAAGCTATCAAGAAGCTCTGTACTATTTGTACAGAGCATTCTCCGATAAGCAGATTTACCTTCTGCAGGTAATTTACGTAGAAATCTTATTTCGAGTACGTTTGTTAACAGTGTGCTTTTTAGTCGGCTTGTCTCCATTTTCTTTTACATTCTCTTTACAGATTCCAAACAGTCTCTGCTCATTTAAAAACATTCCCTTTCGAATAATACCTTGGCCCTCTACTTCAATATTTGAAACAGCTGCTCCCTTATCATTCGGGAACATAACAATGTCACCTACCTTTGCATAGGCGACATGAGGGCCAATTAACTTTACTTTACCTTTACGCCATGCTTTCGTTAAGACGTTAGTTGGAATAAAAATACCATTACGTTCAATTGCTTCGCCCATCCCATCAGAGATCTCATCGATCATTTCGACAAGAACAATATCATCAAAAATAAATGATAGGGTATACTCTTCGAGACCGAACATTGCACCTGAATGACCTTCTAAGTCAATAAGGCCTTTAACTGTCTTTAACTTATCTAAATGTGTAGGTATTTCCATTGCCATATAACTCTATTTACAGATGGGATTTTAATTATCAAGCAATAAACTCTAAATAACTAATAACTTCTTTTTTTGATAATTCATGACGCTTTGCTATTAATTCGATATCGCTATTTTTCTCAGTTACTTCTTTTACCTTTTTAATGTAATTGATTCTTGATCGTCTCATTTTAGGCAAAATACTATACATGAAATTATATTGATCGCTTTTTACTTGTAAGTTTGACCAGTATCTATTTGTCGATTCATTAATAATTTGAGCACAAATGCAAGAATGCATACTAATCCAGCGATTAGCCATATACATTGTGAATTGGTTTTCTTCATCGGGGACATCAGTAATTTTCTTTTTTGTAAAGATTAAGGAGTCAATATATGTAAAAATAGTATTCTCACTCATCTTAAACAATTACTTTAGTAGTAGCAATAAACATATCCTGTAAATTATTATAAAAAATTTCCTGAATATCTACCATAAATGACTCTACATCTGCATCACTTAGATTAGTGCTAAATGCAAATCCTGGAGCAGATCTGCCCGCTACAATATTAATTCCAGTATGACCGAGAGCAACATTATTTTTTGAATACGTAATACTAACTGAGCATTTACCAACATTATATTCTTTATTATCAGACCCAGTGAACCGATGATGTACCATTAAATCATCACCATCTACTTCAATTGGCTTATTAAGATATTGAGTAGATAGAATATTAGCAATCTGCACATTAAACAATCTCTGAAAGGCTACTGCACCAAGCGGGCATAAGTTTGGAATTTCCCAGATGATATTAATAGCATCATAGCTATTGATATAGTCGTTATTCAAGAGATCCTCTTGATCTACTAAGTTTTCCTTGACATTCATATTACCTCTGAAGATAACAACGTCCCCAAGGGGTCCCACGTTTTTTCGAAGGTACCTATAAGCGAATCGTTGATGCAAATCTGACCCATCGTAGTTCTGTACAGTTTTAATAATCATATAATATATTTTATCTTCTTTCCTTTTATAACCAAGCTAAATCCTAAACTTTCTTTCCCATTTATAAAAATCAATATCTCTTATTTTTTTTATAAATTTAAACACATTTTTAATTACCCGATTGTATTTTTGATATATGTGTCTGTATAAGAATGTGTTTTCAAATTCAACTCTTTTTACGTGTATCTCATTGAGTCTTGCAAGTCGCTGTTTACGCTCTTTATTGCTTGTTGACTCATATTTAATAAGATTAATACTAGTTAAGAAACCATCAAAGAATACTGCTTTATAATCAATACTATAATCATAGTTATCGCTTTCGTAGTAATTATAAAACTCAACCGTATTGGTTATATTAGTAGGCTCCCATTGTTTAGTTTTAAAAGAAAACAATAATAATTGTTTGTTGCTATCAATCTTATATTCAAACAGGCAGCATTCAAGATCTTTTGTTTGAAAGATCCTAGACGGCAATGGTACTTTCATTTCTTTTGGTAGCGGTAGCCCGTCAAACTCTACTGTAATTGTATCAAACATTCCCATAATATTATAATGTGTATTTTTTAGTTGAATTGTACTCGAAAAGCTCATTCATGGCAATGCATTGAGCAAAGACATTTTCTTTTTGTTCTTTTAAGTGTTTATGGAAGTGACCATAAAATATTTCTGTAACACCAGTACTTAATGCAATGTCTGACATTACTTGTCGTTGTTCTGCAGAATCTTGCATTAGCTTACTATCTTTTTTAGTGTAAAATTCATAAGCTGTGAGTAATGAGCTAGTTGGGTTATTAAAATGCTCGCAAGTGTCATGTGAAAACATTACTTCGCAGTAATCAGGATATTTCCCAATTTCTTGCGTTTTTTCATCTTCCCACCAATCAACATCCTTTTTACGTTTGCAGCGATCGAGTGATATTCCACCACCAATCATTATTGCTCTCTTAAAGCTTGGAAAGATTCCATGTGCAGCATTTTTAATAAAAAAGATACCAGGTAAATTAAGATTCCAAAATTTATCATCTGTCGAATCATGATTGCCTCTAATAATATAAAGATTGTAATTATTTTTTGCGCAGATTCTACTAAAATAATCTAATTCCATTAATGTATGTTTGTGTAGCTGATTCTTATCAAAACCGATTCCACCGTCACCCAGGTGAATGACATCTGATCCTTGTGGAATATTACCACCTTTGAGGATTTCTCGAGTTTTAACTAGGTCATGTGTATCACCAATAAGGATAACACTTTCGTTTCTAAAGTTGTACGTTTTCATTTAACTTATTTTAAATGATTTCCTTTGACTCTTTCAGTAATTTTTTAAATTCATCTAGTGCTTGATCTTCAGTAATATCATAATGCATCCCAATTTTTTTTATTACCTCAGTGTCCTGCATACGGTTTAGATTTCTTTTATTTTTATTAGATCTATAATCATATGAAATATTTTTATAGTGAAGACACTTTAGCTCACTATCAGTGTATGGTCTTAGTACTTCATCGTTTATAGAAGTAAATTTAGCAGTGTGGGCACCTATACTATAGTGACATCTCTTAATATCTCTTGGTGAGAACAAGCATGGTTTACTATACATTGGATCCGCTGTACCTGTTTTAATTTGATCAGTAATTAATTTATTATACTCAGGAAATTTTTCTGACACCATTTGATATCCAACTGGACAATATAATGCTTGCTTTGTTGTAGTTAAAAATTCTACTAGATTAGGATGATATATAAACTCATCGCAGTCCACTACAATAGTATAATCGCTATTTGAATCTTTCCAGCATTTATTTTTTATATCTCTGTGGATATAATCATTCATACTATTTTCGCTATGAAATGATATGACTTCAGTTTCGCATTTTTTATAATTATTGACTATTGAGACAGTATTATCTGTTGATTCGTTATCATATATTGTAATCTTACTTACAAACTGGCTATAGTAGTCGAGAAAAAACGGTATAATTTTCTCTTCATTAAAAGCAACAGCATAAACTGATAGATTCATATTATCATTTAATATATATAATATAATTAGTAAATCAATTAAATATTAAAAGATGAAAAACTTCTATAAATTTTTTAACGAGGGTGCAGACTACAATATTGAGGATTTTTCAAGTAAGTGGGATAAGGCCGTCTCTGCATCTGAAGAATTACGAGTGGGTCTTGAGCTAATGAATAAGATTATAAAATTAAACCCATCTGGAGAAATATACATAGTTGGGGGAGTACCAAGAGACCTATTAATGGGCAACGAAATTGATGATGTAGATATGGCTACTAATATTCCATT
>TARA_R110000868_G_scaffold124433_1_pt1 | contig 10377 bp, 7 predicted proteins | sample TARA_R110000868 | Tara Oceans TARA_R110000868 (sample SAMEA4397489) | marine metagenome | biome: Polar Biome; feature: [SRF] surface water layer (ENVO:00010504); material: water (ENVO:00002006), including particulate matter (ENVO:01000060) such as... | depth 5 m | reverse complement strand
ACGCTGGTAGGCAAGAGCTAACACTTCCCGGGCAGGCGAAGAATAGTTTTGGCCGGTGATAGCGGCTATTGCCCTGCCCCGATGTTGAGGCATATTTTGAGCAAAATATTGCCGTTACTCAGACAAGCTCTACATCCAAAAACATTCACGCCTTGATCGCATATTTTGACTGACCGGCACCGCGGCACATTTGTTTGGAAACACGCGTCTCCTCACCGTCGATAATCGCCACGTCGGTAATGGTGAGGCATTTGCGGCCGTTTGGCTCGGTGTTCAGCGCGGTGATGGTTGAAGACCCTGACACATCGCCGCGGGTCGGGCTTTGCCAGTTTGCAACCGCTCCGACTTCTTCCTTTTCGACAACGGCAAGAGTCGCCTCAGCTGCTTTTTCCTGTTCATCCTCACTCAATTTGCAGGCAATTTCGCCGACAAGCAACGCGCCGGCGGCACCGGCGATCAAGGTGCCGACCTTGTCCAGTCCGGCCACCGATCCCAGCACGCCGCCAAAAACACCGCCGAGAAGACGACCGCGCCCGCGCGATTTCTTGCAGCCTTTGTCGCCGCCAGACTTGCTTCCCTCTGCACTTTTCTTCTGCTTGGCCGGTTTGCTACTGGTCTGTTCCACATAGGTAAAACCGTAGTTTTCCGGCACGGGATATCCGCCGCAACCGGTATTGTAACAATAGCGATCACTCAGATAGTCGCGATCCGCTTGGTAGAGCTCCACCGCGGCCCGATAGACCGCCATATTTTTACCGTCGGGGTCGGAATTCGCATGCTCCTGCATCATGTCCTTGTAGAATCGGTCTCTGCTGGCGGCAGAATATTCCATTCTTCCCGCCACTTTCTCGGTGTAAATCCGGGAAAGCTCATCCTGATATTCGTTCATTCGCTTGCGATATTCGGTCAGCACGCCACTATAATAAGTGTCCAGCCGGGTCGTACATTCATTGATGTTCTTCGCCTTGTCGAGCGGATCGGGAAGATGCAGATGATCCTCCCGGCAGTCCGGATAATCCCCCTGCAGGAGCACCGGCATCGTGGGTAGCTCCGGCAAGGGCGGTTCTGTCTGCACAGGCGGCACATAAGCCTTGTCTTCCAATGACTGTACCGCCGGTGCTTCCGGATCGGCTGCGCCATCCGGATCTTCTGTTTGCGCTTGCTTGGTCAGGCCTTGCAAAAGCCCGAAACCGAGCAAACCCTCTTTCCGGGGAACGGACGGATCAAAATAGCAATCGGTGCAATCGGCATCTGCATTCAACAGGATGGCGACATTGGCTTCCAGCGGGCTGGGGGATATGAACAGTGCGCCGATCGCCAATGCCCCTATCGATCCCGCGGCCGTCACGGCAAGCGCTGCTTGAACCTTGCTCACATATTCCTCCTGTTTCACGCCCCTGATCAACCGAGAGTCCCTGCCCTAGCCAATTAGGCCAGCCGAATCCAATTTTCTTCGGCTTGGGTCGCTCTCTGTTCCAGATTGCCCCGTCCGATATGTTTCTGACCCTAAGCCGTCAAAAATTGATCAAACATTGTCGTTTTGCGTTGTGCTGCCCACCCGCACCTATGCCACCAAAATCGAATAGTGCATCAAAAAATATTACGACGTCCTTATCGGCAAGCAGGAAGCCCGCTGTGATCAGCAGCACGCAAACGATCAAAATTCCGCACGTCGGGTTGCACGCCATATCGCGCGGAAAAGCGGCTGGGCAAAGTTGAGGAACCATATTTGGTGATGACAGCAGTGCCGAGTGATCCTGCGAAAACCGTCCTCGCCCGCGATTGCAATCGCGATTGGGAAAACACTGCAAAACCCCAGAACAAGCAAAGCTGTAACGATTTTACCGTCACAGATTCGAACGTAATGCTGACAGCCATTGCGTTGGTAGCGGAGGAGGGACTCGACCCCCGACACATGGATAAACAATCCATCGTTCAAAAACAGGTGTGGCTCAAACTCAAATCGCGCAACAGCGACCTCTATCAAGTCGAAGACTGCTGGCGCTATGTGAACGGCCTAAATATCATCCGCTGATCGATATTCTTCCACATCGATTTCTCCAGCCATACGGCCGACGGCAACCGCCACCGTGGCGTCGCCTGTAACGTTGGTCATGGTCCGCATCATGTCCAGCAGATGATTAATCCCTGCAACGAAAGCTATTGTTTCTAGCGGCACGCCAATTGACGAAAGCACAAGACTCATCATTACAAGCCCTGATCCTGGTACGCCTGCCGCGCCGATCGCGCCAAGGGTCGATGTGAGCGCGATTAATACATAGGAAATCCAGGTAAGCTCGATACCATAAGCTTGCGCGCCAAACAGCGCGATCACACCCAAGTACATCGCGGTGCCATTCATGTTTATGGTGGCCCCCAATGCCACGGTAAAACTGGCTATGGAGTTTGACACCCCAAGGTTCCGTTCCACGCAACGCAGCGTAACCGGTAACGCCGCATTGGATGAAGCGGTGGAAAAGGCTATTGCCTGTGCATCAATAATGCCGCGATAGAAATCCACCACGGAAAGCCGAGCAACGAAACGGATGATTAGCGGATAAACGATCACTAGAATGACGCCGCAGCCAAGATAATTTAGCATCACCAGCTTGCCCAGTGGCAGTAGCGCTTCAAAGCCAAATGTGCCGGCAACCCAGGCGATCAGCGCAAAGACACCGAACGGCGTCAGTTCCATCACGATCATCGTCATTTTCTGCATGACCGCAGAACCGGCATCCATCGCTCTTGCGAGAGGAGCGCCCTCGCTGCCGGTGGCAAGGATGGAAATACCAAACAGCACCGCAAAGACAATGACCGGAAGGATACTGCCTTGCGCCATTGCCATGACTGGATTGTCGGGCACGAGATTGACGATCATATCGATGACCGACTGATCAGGCGGAACGGGAATTTCGCTGCCCTCAGGCAGGCTGATGATCAAGCCTGCACCGGGCTGGACCAGCTGCGCCAGGGTCATGCCCAGCGTGACGGAGATGGCGGCGGTGAACAGGAACAGTCCGATCGCTTTTCCGCCCACCGAGCCCAGCTTGCCGATATCGCCGATCGCGGTGATACCCGATACAAGCGAGAAGAAAATCAGAGGAACGACCAGCATCTTGATTGACCGGATGAAAAGATCCCCGATCCACTTGATCGACTGGGCATTATCGCCCAGCAAAACACCTGCAAAAACGCCCAGAATCAAAGCCAGAACGACGCGCTTCCACAGAGCGGTGGTGAACCAATATTTTATCATATCGAACTTTGGTCTCCGTAAAGTTGATCCAGCGTAGCAGTAGTCAAATTTGAGACCAGAGCCTTTTCCATGGCTCGCTATAACCAAAAGCTATATTGAGGCGAGATAAATTGATATTGGCGGGGTTTGGCGGAAAAGCCGGTGCGCAGATAGCCGTATACACATACACGGGCATCGCCTAGCAATAGGTCAGGATAACCGAATTATGAGACCAACCATGGCCGCCAGTCGTTGCCAATCCCTTCCCATTCGCTTCAGGATTCTTTCATCGCCCCTTCACTGTCATAGGTAAAAACATGCGTCTGCGTCACATCGAGATATTTCACGCCGTTTATCTGCACGGCACCGTCAGCGCCGCTGCACGCGCGCTCAATGTCTCCCAGCCAGCTGTCACAAAAACGCTCAAGCATGCTGAGCAGCTGTTGGGATTTCCCCTGTTCGACAGACAAGCCGGTCGGCTGGTTCCCACCGATGACGCCCACACGCTTTTTATCGAAGTGGCTGATGTCCAGCAACGAGTCTCCTCTCTCCGCCAGGTAACCCGAAACCTTCGCAATGGTAGCGGATCTCTCCGCGTTTCTGTTTTGCCCTCGCTGGCACTCGACATTCTGCCGCGGGCAGTCAGCCTGTTTTCGAAAAAATATCCTGATGTTTATTTCGATCTCCAGACATTGCATCACGAGGAAATCGCCCGGTCGCTATACGAACGGGAGGCTGATATCGTCATCGCCTATCAGGCCCCGCCGGGACTGCCGGTCATTTCCAGCTGGCTCGGCGAAGGCGAACTCGGCCTGTTGTATCGGCGACAAGATCTGCCCGATTTGCCAGAGAGAGTTTCCCTGCAGGACGTCTGCAATGAAAGGTTCATCAGCCTCGCGGAAAGCGGCCCGATCGGTGATCTGCTTCGGCGCGAATTGGGCAGAAGCGGTGTCGAGCTCAACGAAATTCTGTCTGCCCGCACATTTTATATCGGCTCCGCACTCGTTCGAAAAGGCATCGGGGTGGCGGTTCTCGACAACTTCACCGCTCAGGCGACAGTTGATGACGACCTGGTGTTCAGTCCGTTACAACCGACGCTGGCTTTCGATGTGTTTGCCATAACATTGGAGAGCAGACCGTTTTCTCACGTGGCGCAGGAATTTCTCAGCATATTCCGCACCTGCATCGACGAAGCATGAATTTGCAGGAGTGGCACAAGCCACCCCTGCAATTGATCGCATCCAGTCCAACGACTAGAAATTGATTTTTGCGCCAATCCGAAATGTCCGCCCAAGCAGATCATAGAGAGACTGGTTGGTTGCCGGCGTTGCATAAGCGCTGCCCGCAGGACCCGAACCCACTACCGGAGGGTCCTTGTCCAGGAGGTTCGATACCGCGACAAACAAGGTGAGGTCAGTCGGTCCGTAGCTGAAATCGTGATAGGCCGAAGCATCAAGATAAAACGCACCAGCGATATGGTTGGTATTGATGGTTCGTGCAGTGGAAGTCGATGCCGGACAGCCTGTGGTGCATTCGACAAAACTGTTGTCGTACGTACCGGAGCTGATTCCGCGGCCAATCAGGTTCAAACGCAGTGGTCCGTTGGCATAGGATGCGGTCAGCCGGTACAGAAACTCCGGATTGCCACCGCTGCTATTTTGACCGGAGATATCCACGGCCGGATCAAGCCCGTTGTCGAGGGTATTCTCCAGATAAAGCGTCGCAATTCCGCGCAACGTCAGGGAACCTGAACCGATCTCCGTGCGGTAGGATGTCTCAAAATCAAGCCCGCGTGCCCGCTGCGAGGCAAAGTTGAAGGGGCTTTCGAAAATCTGCAGATTGGTACCATATTCATTCGGTCCGCGCACGATGGCACTGCAATATTGAGTCACACCATCAAAGCATCGATCGATGATGGTTTGAGCATCAAGCGAGTCGATGGCATCCTTGATCTTGATGTCGTAATAATCAACCGACACAGAAAAGCCCGGTACAAAAGTCGGCTGGAAAATAACGCCTACGCCCCATTGATCCGCCTTTTCGGGATCCAGATTGGGATTGCCCGTGGCGGTTCCGGCAAACGGTGCCGACTGATTGTTGTTGAACGGATCGAGGACGGTATTCGATCGCGTGGAACCGGCAGTGTACAGTTCCGCCAGATTGGGTGCCCGGATATCGCGCGAGCGGGTAGCGCGGAATCGAAGGCCGTCAAACGGTTCGAAGCTGGCGCCGACCTTCCAGGTGGTCACAAAACCCGAGGTAGAATAATCGGTGGCGCGAATCGCTCCGTTCAGGTCGAGGCTGTCGAGAACCGGTACCAACAGTTCCAGATACCCTTCGGTCACCGAATAGTCACCAAAGCTCGGCAGGTAGTTGCCGGTAAACCAGCCCGACTGATACTGGTCTTCGACATAGCCGGAAACTTCTTCCGTGCGATGTTCACCACCGATTGCGACCGCCACGGCGCCCGCAGGCAATTGCACGGTGTCAAAGGACAGATTGGCCGCATAGACATTCTGCTCGAACCGCTGCAGACGATAGAGATCGCCCAGAATCCAGTCGACTGCGTCCGGGTCGGCGACATTTGTTCCGAAGCGGTTGAGCGGAATACAGCCGTTGGTTGGAGTTGTTAGCGACGAGCGACAGACAATCGTGCCTGCAGCGACCCCCAAACTGTTGCCGGCCGGCGCGAACACGGCATCGGTTGCCTGGGTCAGGCGCGTATTGTTCGCGATACCCAGTGCCGACTCCCGTGTTTTCGCGATGCCCTTCTGGATGTAGGCATCCCAGCGAGCAACACTGCCGAACAGGTCAAACTCGCCATCTGCACCGACGACGTACCGCTGAACGCCACGCTTGGTCTCGTTCGTGCGAATGCCAAGGTCTGCATTTGTCGTGCCGAACCGGAACGAGGTCTGGTTGGCGGCGACAAGCTGGTTGCGGATGCTGTCGGGCAGAAAAGCGTTGTCCGCCTGGATCGTGACATTGCCCTGATTGCGATGGATACCCAACTGTCCTCGGTTGACGGATCGAGAGTAGCTCGCCTGAGCAAAGACATTCAGCCAGGGCGCTATCTCGAAACTGATCCGACCAAAGATGTTTTTCCGGTTTTCTGCCGGGTCGAGGGATTGGGTATCGTTCACTTGAGTCAGGCGCCAGTCACCGCCGACCAACCACGGATCCTTCACAACCCCGAAATCCAGTTGCCCGATCGCTCCGCCTTGACCGAAATAGGTGCCGCGCAGCGGACCAGTGGTGATAAGACCGCCCGGCGTCGCCAGACTGAGGCCAGCCTTGTCGATGATCAGTCGTTCCGGCGCACCATTTCCTGGCACATAGTCCGGATTGTTGATCTGGTACCAACCCTGATTGTTCCAGTCTCTCGGGACACCGTCCAAGCCATCCCGGACCGCCAGTTCGCCGTTCAGAAGAATGTGCCCCCGTCCGTCGGCAAACGGCGTTCCAAAGGTGACATCAAACTTGCGATTTGCGGCGTCACCATATGTCGAGATGCCCATGTCGGCACTGGCCTTCAAACCGGTATAATCTTCATTGAGAATGAAGTTGACTACCCCGGAGACCGCGTCCGAGCCATAGGCGGCAGACGCACCGCCAGTAACCACTTCAACGCCGGAAATGAGCGCCTGCGGGAATGTATTGACGTCGACCTGCCCACCCAGTGCCGATCCGACCGACCGTTGCCCGTTCAGAAGCACAAGCGTCCGGCTTGTTCCCAATCCGCGAAGGTTGATGGTGTTGAGACCGGAGGTACCCGAACTCATGTTGAGATTGGAGTTGGCCGGAGTGGAACTGCCAACGACCGAAGGAATCTGGTTGACGAAGTCGGCAACGTTGGCTGGCGCGCTGGCGTCTATATCCTGGACACTCAACACGGTCAGCGGTGTCGGCGCGCTATAGCCATCGCGCTGGATCCGGGTTCCGGTCACCACGATCGGCGTAACCGCCGTTTCTGGCGCTTCCTGCATATCTTCTGACATATCGTCCTGCTGGACCTGTGCCATGGCATTGGATGTAAATAGCAGACTTGCTGCCAGCGCTATATGCGACGTGATTAGTTTTCCCGACATTATTTTGCTCCCTGTTGTGGCTTGGACTTTAGCTTCACCCGCCCATTATTTGGGCTAAGTGCTTCTGTTTCATGTAATATCTATCTACGTTGGTGGTCGGTGCGAGATGTACCTAACAGCCATCGACGCTCGATTTCCGCGGCAATGGCCGGCCAGCGGCCTTGCCGGTGGGGATCCCTTTGTCGATTGCCAGGACTCCGTTGACCAACACCGTTTGCACACCGGTCGAGAAAAGCGTCGGCTCGATGAACGTGGCTCGCGGCGCGTATGTTCCTGGATCAAAGACGACCACGTCGGCAAATGCGCCTTTTGACAATGTTCCCCGACCTTCGAGCGAGAATAATTTTGCCGGCACCGAAGTGCTCTGATCGACGAACTGTCTCAGGTTGATAACCTTAAGGTCCTTCACATAGGTGTCATACTTCCGGGCATAGCTGGCATAATAACGAGGATGTCCCAAAGAGGCGTCCGAACTGGTCATGACCCATGGCCGATTCATGAATGCAGCGATGTCGGCCTCATCTTGATTGAACGAGGCCACTCTCACGTCAAACCGGCGCAACACATCGATTGCCGCCTGCACGGGGTCAACGCCCGTCTCTGTCGCGATCTCCGCCAGGGTCTTGCCCTTGACGTCATCTGTACCGCTGGTAATCAGCAGCGAATCCGGACCACCACGCCGCCGCAGGTTATCGGCCATCTCCGTCTTGATTCTGGCCATCTGCTCGGGGTCGTCAAATCGTTCGAGAGTGGATTGACGACCGCCATCCTGGGCCCATCGGGGTAGCAGCGACGCGTCGAGCCCGGTGCCCGAAGCCGACCAGGGATATTGATCGGCGTGCACAATCTGCCCTGCCGCCCGGGCCTTCTCAACCGCTGCAATGATCGTGGATGCCTTACCATGCACATCGACGCCCAGGGCCTTGATATGTGCAATGTGCACGGGAATTCCGGCTTGCTTTCCGATGTCCAGCGCCTCGGATACCGCCCCTTCCAACCCTATTGTGTAACTGGATTCGTCCCGGATGTGGCTGTCATAAATGCCCCCATGCTTTGCCGCGACCTTGGCCAGTGTGACAACCTCACCTTCCTTGGCATAGCTCTGCGGCGCATAGAACAGCCCGGTCGAAAGCCCGAGCGCTCCCTGACACATGGCATTGTCTACCAATGTCACCATCTCGCCCAGTTCCGCGTCCGTCGGCGCACGATCTTCGCTGCCGATCACTTCGTTCCGCAATGCGCCCAAGCCGATGTAGCTGGCAAAATTGATCCCGTAGTCAAGGCCGGAACCTTCGGCAAAAACCGCAGCTGCGTCAGTTCCACCGCCGCCATCGACGCCGATGAACGCGGTGGTCACGCCTTGGGTTAGAAAGGGCATCACCAATCTCGCCGCAGGCAGCTCGGAACTTAGCGCGTCGCCAACATGGGTGTGCGTGTCGATGAAACCCGGCGTAACAATCTTGCCTTTGGCCTCGATCGTCTGCAACGCCGTGCCAGAATATTTAGGCCCGATAAAGACAATCCGATCACCTGAAATGCCGATATCGCCGACAAAGGGTTCCGCGCCGCCGGGATAAATCGTGCCGCCGGATATAAGAATATCAACGGCGGCGTCAGCTTTTGCCGCCTGCGCTGCCGGGCCGTTCAAGAACAACCCTATCGCGAACGAACTGGCGATGAGACGTGCAGTTTCTGGAATCTTATTTTTCATAATAGCCCCGAATGATTGTTTAATTACATGGAGTTTGAACGATACCTATGTTTATGCCAATGATTTTTGTGCAGCGCAGTATAACCCACGGATATACCTAACCCCAGAAGCCGGACTTTGGCGGAGCCATGGTCCCGCAACTTTCCACCACGCCGTTGTCCCGATCTTCGGACAGCAACGTCGGCCCATCAAGATCGACAAAGGCACAACGCTGCGCGATGATCAGGGCGGGTGCTATGGAAAGCGAACTGGAAACCATGCATCCCATCATCAGACCCAGTCCGACGCCTTCCGCCGCCTCGAGCATTTCAAGCGCGGTCGTTAGGCCGCCGGTTTTGTCGAGCTTGATATTCACGTAGTCGTAGCGACGTGCCAACTGGGCAAGATTATCGGTAACATGACCAGATTCGTCAGCGGCGAGTGGAATAAGCGACTCGAAACCTTCCAGGTCCGCATCGTTTTCGGCTGGCAAAGGCTGCTCGAGCAGATCAACGCGAAGATCGACGAGCTGCTGCTGCCATGATCCGAGCTGTTCTATCGACCAGCTTTCATTTGGGTCGACGATCATCCGAGGGTTTGGCGCGACTTTCCGCACAGCGCGCAAGGCAGCGATAGGGTCGGAAGCATCGACCTTCACTTTCAGCAAAGGCACGTCTCGCAATTGCTGCGCAGCCGCTGCCATATTCTCGGGTGTATCGAGACTGACCGTGATCGCCGTATCGACCGGCTTGAGTTTTTCCCAGCCGATCCGATCCACCACCGATACGCCGGTCTGCTTGGCTTCCAGATCCCATAGCGCACAATCAATGGCATTGCGCGCAGCGCCCGGTGACATGATCTCGATCAGCCGCTGTCGATCGGCACCCGCTTCAATATCCGCGCGAACCGCCTCGATCTGAGCCAGCACGCTCTCGATCGTTTCGTTATAACGGGCGTAAGGCACGCTTTCACCGCGCCCGATATTCTCGCCGTCGCGTACTTCCACGAAGATCGTGTCGGCGACCGCCTTGGTCCCGCGCGAAATCCGAAAAGGCCGCTTCAGGCGGAAAGGGACGTGGGCGGCCGAGAGATGGCGAAGCATTGTTCAATCCTGTCAATTATGAGTTCAGCGCCTTGTGCATAGGGGTCAACGCAAGGCAGTCCGGTTGTTTCCGCAATTTGGTCACACACAGCGCGAGCTTCTTTTTCCGCCAGCATCGAGGTGTTGACCGCCACACCCACAGCTACCACGTCCGGGCTGGTCAGACGCGCCTGCTCCAGATTGGCAGCGATGGTGCGCTCAAGGGAAGGCATGGGATAGTGGGGAAGCCCGCGCATATGCTGCCGCGTTGGTTCGTGGCAGA